>JGI20151J14362_10002724_pt1 | contig 12350 bp, 11 predicted proteins | sample COG_01_FD_14362 | JGI IMG/M metagenome (IMG submission 14362) | reverse complement strand
TTGAATATTGTTTCTAATTTTTTTTTTTTTAAATATGTTTGTTCTATATACATGTTCATATATAAATTTTCAACAATAGTATTATTATCATAATCTCTAAATACCATAGATATAGATATATATATATATATATATAGTATTATTATTATTTTAGATATTTATAGTATTATTATTATTTTTATTATTATTTTCATTATTATTCTTATTATTATTTTCATTATTATTTTTATTATTAGGTAAATTATATACCGGTGCTGTATAATAATATGCATTTTCACTATTTGCTAATGGAAGATTTAATGAGTTTATTGTATTTAAATTATTATTATTAATAGGAGTGTGTATTGCACAAGTATTTAAATTTAAAATAGCATCGTCATTAGTCTTAGTATAATAATAAAAATATATTCTTTCAATAGTCCATACTGAAATAAATGTTGTAATTGCTATAGTTTCAAACATATATGTTATATTATGTATTTTATATTTTTAGATAATTATATATTTATTTTACATGTACCACAATAGTTTCTATTAATATGTTTTGCTAATATTGAACCACATACATTACATCTAGCATTATTAAATGATTGAATAAACTGTAGCATATTAGGTATTTTATTTTTATGTTTTTCCTTTTTTAGTGTATTGTATATTTTTTTCTTTTTTTTCTTCATATATATATTATTTTATATTTTTATATTTTTATATTTTTATATTTTTATATTTTTATATTTTTATATTTTTATATTTTTATATTTTTATATTTTTATATTTTTATATTTTTATATTTTCCTTAACTAAAAGATTTACACCAATTATATGCATTTTTAAACATTAGAAACCATGGTGAATATTTATTATTATTATTATTATAAGAATTTGGCATATATGGCAATTGCCAATTTAAGAAACATCTTTCGGGATGTGGCATTAATGCTAAATGTCTTCCATCATCGGAACATATACCTGCAGCACCATAACTAGAACCGTTAGGATTAAAAGGATACTTAATAGTAGGATTATTATTATTATCTACATACTGCATAACAATATTATTTTCTATATCTATTTTGCCTTCACCGTGAGCTATCCATATACCCATAGTTAAATCTTCCATATCCTTTAACATAAGAGAATTATTCTTACAAATCTTCACAGTAGAAAATCTGGATTCAAAACGACATGACTCATTACGTTTTATTTTAAATATGTTTGGAATAATATTTAGTAGTACCATTAATTGACATCCATTACAAACCCCTAGACTAAAAGTATCTTTTCTTAAATTAAAACTTTTTAATTGAGAAATTATATTAGGATTATTTTTAATCACATTATACCAACCATTAGCAGAACCCAATACATCTGAGAAAGAAAATCCTCCTACATATACTAAACCACTAAATGATTCTAGTAATTGTGAATTATTATTTAAATCATTACTTGTAATATCATATACATCAAATCCAGCATGATAAAAAGCACTCTTCATTTCATTATCGCCATTACTACCCTCTTCTCTTAATATTGCAACCTTGAATTTTTGCATATTGTTTAAAATATTAGTCTCATTATTTAATTTTATATTATCTAATATTAATGGAGGTATATTGTATATAATATTATAATATGTTTTATACAATTCAAACTCTTCATTTGCCTTATTATTAAATACTTGTTGTGATTCTATATAAGAACTAGCGTGCTCCCATATACCTCTTAATTCTGTCATTGATGTATCAAGAATAATGTTAGAGTTGTATGTGATTTTTATAATATTAGTACTAACAGTTTTACCTATGATTGTAATAGGTACAATATTTTTGAATAAATTAATAATATTAAGTGTTTCACTCGGATTTGATTCTATAATTAGTCCTAATTCTTCATTAAATAAATAATTAATATAATCAGTATCATTATTTATATTTAAAATACAACCCATATTACCACTAAAACACATTTCACATACTGTTGTAATTAATCCACCATCACTTCTATCATGACCGGTTAATATACTTTTAAATTCTACTAATTCTTGAATAATATTAAAAATATTAATAAAATTACTAATATTTTCGAAATCGGGTGCACTATTACCTATTTGATTATATACTTGTGCTAATGCAGATGCACCCAGTCGCGATTTATTATAAGATAAATCTATAAATAAAATATCACTATTATATTCTTTAAAATCAGGTGTAACTTTTAATTGTACATTAGTTGTTGGTGAATATGAAGATAATACAAGAGACTGTGGGGTTTTAATTAATTTATTTCTTAACATAGAATGCATAGACATACTATCTTTGCCACCATCTAATGCAATACCAAGTTCAATTAAAGTATCTTTTAAGGTTAATACCGCACTATATAAATCACTTCCTTCTCCTAATAATTTAGGAGACCACATCCAATTACCTTCACATTTAATATCTTGAAGTGAAGTAATTTTTGCAAAAATTAAATTAGTAAGCATTTCCCCAACAGTTAAGCGAGCCATATTTTGTGGACTAATAAATGATTTTAATGGTTGTTCACCAATAGAAATAACCGAACCGGATAAATTAAAATGTGATTGAGCAATAATTGAGAAATTGGATAATGGTGTATGTAATGGACCAACACATTGTTGTTGAGCTATTAAACCAGATACACTACGGTCTACCTTATTTGTTAGAAATCTTTTTGAACCAACACTAACCAATGAGAAGATATTTTTAATATGTGTTAGTAAGGGTTCTTGTGGAATATTCAAAACTTTTAAATTTTTGGGAATGGTTGTAAAATAATATGTTTTTTGTGGTACATTTTCTAATGTATCATCTAGATTTAAATCAACTATTTTGTTGTTATTAACACCATACACCTCTATATTACCAGTATTTTTAATATTTCCTACATGGGCAAAAGGAGTATTTTCCTTATTACAAATATATTTAAGTTTAATAAGATTAGAACTGTTAATTAAAATTGTTACTTGCTCCTGATATTCTGCACCCCATATTTCCAAATCTGATAAAGTTTTATCACCTAGATTTACTTTATTTAAATATATTACTCCACCCACTGGTGAAATAATCTCTTTTGTTACATTTGCCATACCACCAGCACCTTGATCATGTATGCTTTCAATTAAATCGTGTTCACTTAAAATCTTAATAACTCTATAAAGTCTATTTGCCATTTCAGGATCACCGCGTTGAATTGCACTAAAATTTGATTTATCAGTATTTGCTAAACTTGAAGCCGCCCCGCCTCCTAGTCCTATTCTATATGCTGGACCACCTATTTGAATAACTAACATATTTGTATCTGGTTTTGATTTGATAAGATTTTTATCAGATACCATACCAATACCACCTGTAAACATTATTGGTTTTATCCATTCATAATCTTGATTATTAATAGTTTGTTTAAAAGAACGAGTAAAACCTTGTATAACAGGTTCACCTATTTTATTGCCATAATCAGAAGCTCCATTACTTGCTTCAATTAGAATTTTTAATGCATCTGTGTTTTTACCTGTAATAATTTCACCAACACAGTAACCAGCAGTGCTTGCAATTATTAGTCCACCCTTACCTATTGCTAAATTATCTCTTATACGACCACCTATACCTGTATTTGCTCCTTGAAATGGTGAAATAGCAGTAGGGAAATTATGAGTTTCGGCAGTAAAAGAAATATGATATTTATTATTAGTTAAAATATAGTTATTATTTAATATATTAGAATCCGTATGTAAACTAGAATTTGGTAATATAAGTGTATCTATATTAAATCCTTTTATAGCACTAGAATTATCACAAAATGCTAAAATACTATTATTAGGATTTATTTTATAAGGTTCTTTTACTAATTGAAATAGTGATTGTGTTTTTTCATCATTATCAATAATTAATTTACCGTTAAATATCCAATGACGCGAATGTTCACTATTTGATTGAGCTAAATCAAATAATTCAACATTTATAGGATTGCGTTTTATTTTAAATTTAAATAAATCTGTATAAAAATCTATATCATTATTATCCATAGCAAGTTCCATATTATTATTTACATCACTAATAGTATCTATTGGAATAATATATGTTTCTTCTCTTAATATATTATTACTTAACGATTCGGGTAATGATTCATATATTTTTTCTATATTTACATCAAATAAAATATTAAGTTTGTATTTATATAAAATAAACTTTTCAATGCGTGTAATATTACTAATATTTGATTTTTTAAAAATTTCCAAAACATTAGAACACCAGGGAGTGTTATAGTTAAGTTTAGGTCCTATTATCGTATATTTATATAACAAATTATAGTTATTATTTATTTCTAAAATTTTAAAAACATTTTTTTTTTCGATGGTTGTGAGTGTTTTTGATAATTCTAAAATATAACATATTACTTGATTAATATTATAATCATACGATAATAAGTACTCCATTAAATATAAATAGTATGTTTTTTTTAATTGTATTAAATTAGTTTTTAGTTTTTAGTTTTAGTTTTTAGTTTTAGTTTTTAGTTTTAGTTTTTAGTTTTTAATCGTTTAAAAAATATTATAAATATATTTATAAAATTACAAATGGAAAACAAAAAAGTAATTAATGAGGATTTAAATGAGGATATAAATGAGGATATAAATGAGGATTTAAATGAGGATATAAATGAGGATTTAAATGAGGATTTAAATGAGGATTTAAATCATAATTTGAATGATAATAAGAATAAAATAATTTTTGAACCAAAAACAAAAAATAATAAACTTAAAGTAGATTGTTGGAATACTAATAAAAACGGAGATTTAACCCCACGTGATGTATCAAAAAAAAGTAGAAAAATGTGTTGGTTTTTATGTGATGTATGTGGTCATGATTTTCAAAGAGCAATAAAACATATAGTTATGAATAACAAATGGTGTCAATACTGTGATGAAAATATAGTATGTGATAATGATGATTGTGAAATATGTTATACAAATTCATTTGCTAGTTTTGGAGAGTAAATTTTTAAATGAATCTTTAAATTAATTTTTAATGTTTTTGTTTATTATAATAAATATTTAAATATTAATAAATTATAATAATTATGAATAAAATATTATCATGTATAACAAATAAGATTTTTTTAAATGCAGATGATGATTATAATAAATTGTATATATTAGCGGTAATAAATAATAATGATATAACATGGCATATTGTAGATAAAAAAAATACAAATAGAGAACAAATTATTACAATATACAATTATTTCAAAAAAAAATATAATAAAAAAAAAGTAAATATACAACATTATAATGATGTAGAAATATTATATGATAATATTTTAAAATTAACAAGTCCAAATTCTAATGCATTATTTTTAAAAGTATTTTTTGAATAATATATAAATATAAACTTATATAGACTTATATAAATCTATGTACGATAGTATTTTATATTAATGTTTTAATAGTATCAATATATTTATCTAAATTAGGTTTTTTAAGTGGACTATAGTCAATTAATAAATCATTATTACCATATGTTTGTGGTTGTAAAGAATTTACTTTAATAGGATATGCCCAATGACTAGTTGTTCGTAATTCATTAAAATATTTATGTCTTTTTTTTTGCATTACTAGTGAATTTAATTTATTATTTTTTGGTAACATAGAAATATATTGTACAAGTCTTTCTTCATTTACATTAGAATGAGTATTTTGGTGAAATGTTCTTGAATCCCATAATACTAAAGAACCCGCTGGTACATTTAAGATTTTTTTTTTGTCCTGAATAGTATCTAAATAGTCATGATTAATTAGTTGCCAATTTTTAGAATCACTTGATTTATTTATTAATCTAAAATATGGTTCATGTAATAAATGACTATTTTCATAAACTACTAATGAATTATCTTTATTATTTGTTAATGAGACAAATCCTTGATAACATGTAAGTCCTTTATTTTTTGGAGCTTGGTCAGTATGTGTCCAGCATTTTGTATTTAATTTATTATTATTTTCCTTAATATAACAACTACCATCAAAACTACATACTAAATTATCATTAGTTGTATTCCAAATACTAGCAAAAGTATTAATAATTTGTGGACGTGTTCGTAAATACCATGCAAATTCTTGATGTCCTACTTGATGAAATTTAAAAATATTATGTGGATTAATTTTACTATGTATAAAATCAATATTATTAATAGATTCATACCAATCATAAAATAATTCTTTTGCTTTAAAAATCTCATTAGGATTTAAAATATTTTCAATAATACAATAACCATTATTTTCAAGATTATTTTTAATAGTTTGTGTATCCATTTTATGATTATTAAAAATTAATCAATCAATTTTAAAAATTTACCATTCAAGTTCTTCATTATAATTACTTGTAAAACATGCTGTACAAAAATCGGTATCATTATTAAATGCACTAATCATAGATTCTATTGAAATATATCTTAATGAATTTAAATTAGATTTATATTCTATTTGAGATATTGTATAATTATTAATAATTAGTTCTTCTTTTGTTGGAATATCAATACCATAAAAACATGGATATTTTAATTCAGGACTACATATCCTTATATGTAACTCTAAACAACCTGAATCATGAAACATTTGTGATAATGAGTTTATTGTATTACCTCTAACTAAACTATCATCAACTAAAATAATAATCTTATTTTTAATAGAATCTTTGTCTATTATAAATTTTTTACATGCATCAATACGTGATTCTTGGTCTTTTAAAATAAAAGTGCGTCCAGTATTTTTATGTTTAATAAGTAGTTGCTTATAAGTTAAATTAAGATATTTAGCATACCCTTTACCCATAGGTATAGCCGTATTAGGACTACCAATAACTATTGTATTTTTTTTATTAAATATTATTTTTTCTTCCTTTGCTAATTCTTCACCAAGATTTTTTCTAATATTAAAAACATTATGATTATTAAATGTACTATGTTCATTCATAAAATATATATATTCAAAAATACACTTAGTAATTAATTTATTATTTTTTTGATAAATAGTATTATAATTATTTTGTGAAATTTTAATTATTTCACCAGGATTAATATCTCTAATTTTATTAAAATTAGTAATACAATTTTCTGAACTAATACAATAGTCATTATTAAGTTGCCCTAATATTAGTGGTTTATAACCATAACGGTCTCGTAATGCATATAATGTATTATTATATAATATAACAATACTATAAGAACAATGAACAGTGTTTACAAATTCTATTAATTTATCTTCAAATGTTTCATGTGTAATACTATTAAAAAATCTCATAATATTTTGAGTATCAGATAATTCATTAAAGTTATATTGAGTATATTTATCAATATTTGATATATTTCCATTGTGAGCTAGTACAAATTCTAGATTTTTATTTTTAAATTCTATAGGTTGTATTTGATTAGTAAAATTAATATTATTTTTGTTTTTATTAGTAGAGTATCTATTATGTGTAATAGCTATTTTAATATTACAATTATTATATGTGGTTATTTCTGGTAGTTTTAATAGTTTTAATGTTTCTATTGAATGTTCTTTAATATAACTTATACCAAATGAATCTTTACCTCGATGTTTAAGTTCATTTAAAATATTAAATAAATTTGTAATAGGTATATTTTTATTTGAATAAATTCCAAAAATACCACACATAATAATAATTATGTAAAATTATTTTAAATAATTTATTTAATCAAAAAATAATATAATTAATTTTTATTAAAAATTTAATTTATAGTTTAATTAAATATTAGATTTAATTATTTTTAAAATCATATAATGTTAATTTATAACCCCAATGTTGAAGTGTTTGGCGAATTTTTGGACTAATTTTATAATCATTATATTTTGCTTTGTTTTTTTTAATTAAATTAATTAATCGTTTTCTAAAACGACTTTTAGGACCAGCCGTTTTGACCCATCTTCCAATTTGTCTAATATCATCGGGTGAACGTTTTCCTAGATAAAAATCACAATACCATTGAACCCATCCATAAGGATGATGTTTAGATATCCAATTTTTTTCCTGCCAAAATTCTAAAGTTGTACCTACTTTTACTTTATATTTATTTAATGATATATCATAGTCATCAAAATTTTTAGTTAAATCTGAGTTTGGAATATTTTTCCACCAAGATTTAGGATATTTTTTGTGTTTATTCTTATAATTTTTTTTTGTAACAGTTGAATAAATAGGTCTCCAATAAGTTCCTCCAAAACTACCTAATTCAAAAATTTCTTGAGGACTAATATTAGGTCTAAAATCAGGATAGTCTTTAAATATTAATTGTTTTTTTGAATTTCTTTTTGGCTTATTCATATAATAAAGTATTATTTAATTTTAAAATAAATAAATTAATTTAAAATTATTTATAATTTGAAAAAAATATAACATTTAATAGTATAGTATATATATGGAGAAATATACCAACAAAAATAGGTTTTTTGGAGAAATTATTGATGAGAAGTTAAAAGATTCTATTAAAAAAGATGACGATGATAGTGTAAATAACTATTTATGTGATATTGATTATGTATATAGATTTAATTATGGTAAGTGTAGTATAGTAAGTCAAGTAAAACGTGGTGATATATTAGGTAATAAATGGCTTCAATATAAAAATTTTGTAGAGTGGTGTAAAAAAAATAAAAAAGAAGTTCCGGATTATATTCCAGAAACACACTTGATAATAAAAAATAACTTAAAAGAGAAAAAACTGCGTAATTTATTTAAGAATAAGAAAAAATGGATAGTAAAACCTGAAAATGCATCATTTAGAGCTGGTATTCATGTTGTAAATAATTACGAGGGTTTAGTAGATTGGTTAAATAAATATATAAACAATAAATGGATATTACAAGATTATATTGATGATCCATTGAAAATAGATAATAAAAAAATGCATTTTAGAATTTATGTATTATTAATCAAAACAAAAAAATACACACAAGTATTAGTTTATAATAAAGGATATATATTTTTATCAAAAAAAGAATATAATAAAGAATTACTGGATGATGAAACAAATTTATCTGGCGGGGATTCGTTGGAACAAATGAGATTATATCCACATAAATTAATTGAACAATATGGTGAAAAAAATTATAGAAAAGTATTAAGACAAATAAATGAAATAGTAAAAACTACAATGAGTGCTACAATAGATAATCTTATATGTGTTAATAATAAAATTAAAGATTACAAATGTTATAAATTATTAGGGTATGATATATTGATAACAGAAGAATTTAAATTATATTTAGGTGAAATAAATTCTAGAACAGTAAATGTCAAATATCCAATAAAAAATATGTATGAGAATTTAATAGAAATAATTAAGACAGAAGGTCCATTAAGTGATAAATATTTAAATGAAAATAATTTAAATTATTACTCTGTAATTAAAAAATGTACTAAAGAGAAAAAAACAAAAATGTCTGGGGGTAACTTTGAAAAAATATGTAATAAATTTAATATTCGCAAAATTATAATTATTCTTATAATTATTTTTATAGTTTATAATTTATATAATTCTAATTTAAAATTTATTTAAATTTATTTAAATTTATAATTAAATTTAATTAAATTTAATTTAAAAAAAAAATATTTATATATTATATAAATGAGTGATATGGGTAATAATATGCCTTTTGTTCCGATGTTAATCTTAGCTGGTCTTTTCGTAGTTGTATCTAATAAACAAACCTATGAAATTGTAAGTGGTTTAATAAATCAGGTATTACCTGATGTTGAATTAGTTGATGATAATGGTCATCCTACATTATTAGGACAGGTTCTTCATGGTCTTGTACTTGCATTAGTTGTTTATGTATTAAATAATAATGTATTAGATAATGATATGAAAATAATTCATTAAATATATAAATATATAAATATATAAATATATAAATATATAAATATATAAATATATAAATATAAATTACTTAAAATTAAATTTTTTTTTAGTTATAATGAGCACACCGCAAACAAAACCACAAAATGAATCTGAGACTTTTGCTTTTCAAGCAGAAATTAATCAGTTAATGAGTTTGATTATTAATACATTTTATAGTAATAAAGATATTTTTCTAAGAGAACTGGTTTCAAATAGTTCTGATGCATTAGATAAAATTAGGCATCAAAGTTTGACTGATTCGGATGCATTAAGTTCTGAAAATAGTCTAGAAATTAAACTAAGTGTAGATAAAACTAATAAAACACTAACTATTGAAGATACTGGAATAGGAATGACTAAAAATGATTTAATTAATAATCTTGGTACTATTGCTAAATCTGGAACAAAAGCATTTATGGAGGCACTCGACAATAATGCAGATGTATCTATGATTGGACAGTTCGGTGTAGGTTTTTATTCTGCATTTCTAGTTGCAGATAATGTGGAAGTAATTTCTAAACATAATGATGATGAAGAATATAAATGGGTATCTAGTGCGGGTGGTAGTTTTACTATTACTAAGTCGGATATTGGATTAAAAAGAGGGACGCGTATGATTCTTCATCTAAAAGAAGACCAAATGTCTATGTGTGAAGAAGATAATATTAAAAATCTTATTAAAATTCATAGTCAATATATTAATTATTCTATTTCTATTCTTGTAGAAAAAACTAAGGAAGTCGAGGTGGAGGAAGATAAGGAAGATAAGGAAGATGATAATAAGGATGATAAGGAAGAAGACGTGGATGATAAAAAAGAAGGAGAAGTAGAGGAAGTTGATGAAGAAGATACGGACAAAGAAGATAAGAAAAAAACTGTAACAGAAACTTATAATGAGTGGGAAAAAATAAATGTAGAAAAACCATTATGGTTATGTAATCCGGATGAAGTATCTATGGAAGATTATAATAGATTTTATAAACATATTTCTAGTGATTGGGATGATTGTTGTGCAGTTAAACATTTTTCAGTAGAAGGTCAATTAGAATTTACAGGATTACTATTTATTCCGAAAAATGCTCCATTTGATATGTTTGAACCTAATAAAAAGAAAAATAATCTAAAACTTTATGTAAGAAAAGTATTTATTACGGATAATTGTGAGGATTTATGTCCTGAATGGTTATCATTTGTAAAAGGATTAGTTGATTCTCAAGATTTACCATTAAATATTTCTCGTGAAACTCTTCAACAAACTCAAATCATGAAAGTAATTAAGAAAAATGTAGTTAAAAAAGTTCTTGAAAGTATTGTAGAACTATCTGAAAATGTTGAAGAATATAATAAATTTTATGCACAATTTAGTAAAAATCTAAAACTAGGAATTCATGAAGATAGTAATAATAGAGATAAACTTGCAGGTCTTCTAAGGTACAATTCTACTAAATCAGGAGATACATTTACTTCACTAAAAGATTATGTTTCTCGTATGAAGGAAAATCAAAAAGATATTTATTTCATTAGTGGTGAGAGTCAAAAAGCTGTTGAGAAATCACTATTTTTAGAGCAACTAAATAAACGCGGATTTGAGGTGCTTTACATGTGCGATCCTATTGATGAGTACTGTATGCAACAACTAAAAACATTCGATGATAAGAAATTTATTGATATTACCAAAGAGAATCTAAGTATTGAACTAAATGACGAAGAGAAAAAAAAAGATGAAGAAGATAAGAAAACATATGAAGAACTATGTAAAACAATTAAGGATGTATTAGGTAATAATGTATCTAAAGTAGTTGTATCTAATAGATTACATAAATCTCCTTGTTGTCTAGTAACAGGAGAATATGGGTGGTCTGCAAATATGGAACGTATTATGAAAGCTCAAACACTTAGAAATGATCAAATGATGGGACAAATGGGTTCACAAAAAACACTAGAACTAAATGCAGATAATTCGGTAATTAAGGAATTACATAATAAACTTAATGTCGATAAAAATGATAAAACAATTAAGGATATTGTATGGTTACTATTTGAGACAACATTAATTAATTCAGGATTCCAACTTGATGAACCATCTGTGTTTTGCGATAGAATAAATAGGATGATTCGTATGGGATTAAGTGTTGATGAAGATGAAGATGAGGAACAAGAAAACGTTATTGAAGAGATTATGACAGATGTTGTTGAAGATGTAGTAGAAAACAATATGGAAGATGTAGATTAATTTATTTAACTTGAAAAATACACATAAATATAATAAAAAAAATATAATTAAAGTATAATAAAATATAAATTAAAATATAAATTAAAATATAATTAAAATATAATTAAAATATAATGAAAATATAATTAAAATATAATTAAAATATAATTAAAATATAATTAAAATATAATTAAAATATAAT
>JGI20151J14362_10002708_pt1 | contig 12377 bp, 10 predicted proteins | sample COG_01_FD_14362 | JGI IMG/M metagenome (IMG submission 14362) | reverse complement strand
ATGTGGACTGGGACGTTTAGACTTTTCAAGTACATTCCAGGCTTTATTTGTGCTTGTATTCTCGCGTGCGACGCGTTCGTATCCCAATCGAAATCGCACTCAAACTGCACGTAGTCCGCTTTGGGATTGTACCTCGCGACGTACAAGTTAACGGTCGGTGGCGTCGTTCCCAGCGAGAAATCTTCTAAACTCACCTCGCCGATGAACGAATGCTTCTTGTTCTTCTTCTTTTCCGCCGCGTTAATATCGGTATTATTGTTTACCGTTTTAAGAATATCAACCGCCACGCGTTTCGCGTGCTCGTCCGCAATTTGACTCAGAACGCACTTGTATTGGTGTCGCAACAAAAGATTAATCCACTCGAACGAACCTGATTCGACCGTCGTGAACTCGGCATTGATGCTGTCTTTCACTAATTTTCTCGCTTTCAATTCTCTCTTGTATCTCTGCCTCTTTTTCTTTAGCGTCAACACGAACGCAATCAAAGAACATAACAGAACAATTAGAATCGATTGGACGAGGAAAGAGACGAGTGTGTTTGTAAACGCGAACGACGAGTCCGTCACCAAAGTTTTGGTGGCGAGAAGATGTCGCGTCCATTCTTTGTCTCCTTTCTCTGATGTTTTCCTGATGTTCCACTTGCTGCTGCTCATCGCGTATTACTCTTCTTCTCCATCCATGTTTAGTAGAAGCAATACTAGTTCTGCGTGAATGAATTTTTGTTAATAAATTATGTGGAGGATGAAAAGGAGGGGGGAAATCTCACTCATCAATCACCCTTCTTCGTTCTTCATTTTTTTATATTCTTTTTCCTCTGCAAAACAAAAACAAACTCCATACTTACTACCAGTATAATACTTCTTTTATTGAACGAACAACACAACAACGACCATCCTCTTCCTTCTTCTTAATCTCGATGGCTTTGTGCAGTCGAGTCGTCGTCGAGTCGTCGTCGTCTTCGATGATGATGCGGCGGGGTGCCGCTTTCAACAACAATCATAGTAATAAGAAGAAGATCTTTCTCTCTTTCTTGCTGACGAAGAGACGCATCACCCGTTTTTCTGGATTAACGAACTCGGGGTCGTCTTCGTTCGAGCAAAGAGGAGGAGGAGGAGAAGAAGAAGAAGAGAATAATAAAGATAAAAAAGATGAATTAGTGATCATCACCAACGATGCGCTGCATTACGCTTCAACGATGACGCAGAAGAGAAACGAAGTCGAGGAGTATTTACAGAAGTGCGACAGCTTGGAGTTGGAGCTACAACTCGCTCTCGCGGCAGAAGATTACGACGCCGCTTCGAAAATCAAAAAAAATCTTCAACCGGAAAACTCAGATGAAGATATTAATTTTAGCATGCTGTGCGATTTATGTCGACGCGTCAACCAACCACCGACATCCATAATAGGCAGCTCGGCTTATGAAACTGAAACAGAGGAGATTACCATGGCAGCGAGGAAGCTTGGATTAATCGGTGATCCGAGAGCTCTACCAGCTCTCGCCCGAGCGCTTCGAATGCCCACTGTGAGCGCGAAAGCGAAAAACGTGAGCGCGAAAGCGCACGCTCAAATTGAACGAAGCATGTGGACTTTGTTCGGAAAGAGCGGCGACATGGAACTCGATTTACTACTTCAAAAAGGACGAGATATTATGCATGGAAAATACATGAATCGCATATTAGAAGGGAGAGTTGAACACGAACCAACTGAGGAGGAAATACAAGAACAAATACGCGATTTCGAGCAGGAGAGAGCGCGAAGTTTATCGGAATCGATCGATATCTTTACGAGAATTATCGAAAAATCGAATGGATTGTTCGCAGAAGCCTGGAATCAACGAGCGACGGCTTTGTATTTGCGAGGCGATTTGGCCTCGGCATACGCCGACGCTGAGGAGGCATTTCGGTTGAATCCGTACCATTTCGGCGCGCGTAGTGGCATGGGTTTATGTAAATTGGGAATGAGATGCTACGACGAAGCGTTGATGATGTTTGAGTCTACTCTCGAGATAAACCCACGCATCGATTCTATTAAAGGCCAATCCAAACGACTTCGAAAGATGATGGAAAAGCCTCGAGTCGAGCAACAAAAGCTCAAGGATGTGCTCGAAGATTACAAAAGGTCCATAGCGCCATCCTCAGATTCGTCGCAGCGCAAAGACGATGACTCTGAAACGCCAAAAATGTAAATTTACGATCAATGAGAAAAGAATGAAGTTGTACCCGGCATTTAAGAAAATTGTATATACGAGTACACATCTTGGTGCAAATCATTTATTATATTAAATCATGTCTAAGTTTTTCAGATTGCGATAGATTCTTCCTCTTCGCTCTCTCAAAGGTTTAATTTTTTCGCAATAGCTTTCGTGGTAAGCGCGTTTACTTTTAGAAGAATTAGCCGTATCTTTCATAAAGTTCCTTCTCTCTGTCATGTACATCTGCATCTCGTTTTCGATCGTTTCCAGGTTTTCTTCGGATACGTCTCCGTCGCCCGGTAACAGCGCGTCGCTCACTACTTTGTTATCACCGATACCATCGAACTCGAGCTCTTCAGAAGAACCCTTCAAAACCAGTGCTTTGTGCTCAAGTTTATCGTTCATTCCAGGTCCGAGATAGTGCCAGTTCCGTCGCGAAGCGCTTTGAATTTGGAAGTTTTTGTATTTTTCTGGGACAGCCTCGTCGGCGTTTTCGTTCGGATCCCACCACGTGCAAGATTCGAGAGTTTGCAGCGCGTGCCCACTCTCGCCATGATTTTGATCTTCCGCGACCATGGAGTGTTGACTTCGAGGAATTCTCCATAGTCTCAATTCTCCCGTTGATGTCGCTGTTACGAGTCCCCAGAAGTTCACTTCTGCGAGTCCGTTGTCGGTTTTCGTAGATATCGGCGCTTTGAGCCATGCCAAGTCTGCGCAAGCGCACTCTTCCGACGCGTTAAACTTACCGCATTTCCGCTCGTGCTTGAGCTCGAGCGCATCGCTCGAATACACTCGAACGTATGCATCATTACTCGCGACTGCTACAAACCCACCATATTCGTTATGTTGGACGCAATTGTGCGCTGAAGTCGTACGCGTCCACTTTTCGCCCGCGAGTCTTAAAATATCACCAGATTTTTCGTCTTGTTGAACGAGCGCTTTTCCCGCTCCACTCGGTGACGCTCTGATTGAGAAACATCTCAAAATACCATCTGAAGCACCAGTTAGCAATATGTTTCTTGTTCCAGGGTTCGGGTGCCAAGAGAGTGATGTGATTCTACTGGAGTGATCGTCGTACCATTTACACAAGCGCCCGCTCACAGACGACCAAANGAGAATGCGATACGCACCTCGACCGCCATTCCCATAACTATCGCACGTGGCGGTTAAAATGAGACGTCCGCAATTTGTATACGTTACGTGCGTCATTTGTTTTGCCATCCATCGCAAGGTGTGCAGACAGCTCCCAGGATCTTTGACGTCTCCGTCGATATCAAACACACGTCCGTCACCGTCGTTTGAAACCGTCGTCAGAGATGCACCAGTTTGCGGGTGCCAAGCAATTTCATTGACTGCATCGCGGTGATGATACTTCGTCACGCATTCTAAAGATCCAGTTTGAACATCCCATGTGGCTACTTTACCACTCGAATCTGCGGTAGCGAGTCGATGTGAAAACAAAATTGGTGAAAACGCGCACGCGGTGACGGTTACTTTTTCATCGTGAAAGCCGCTTAAATGGAGCACTTGTTCGTTGCCGCTTTTCATCTCGGGAACCATATTTTTCCAAATCATGACAGTATTATTGCGTCCAATAATCGCGAGCGTGGGCAAGTCCAGTGAATCTTCGTATGCATAAGTATCGTCCTCGCAAGTGTCGTGAGTATCTACATCCTCGTCTGCCTCTATATCGTCTCCTGATACTTTCGGATCGCTCCATCGTATATCAACAACATCTTCTGAACACTTTAGTCTCGCAATTTTTTCGCCATCTGCAGACCAGACGTTGATAAACTTATCTCCACCGCACGTTGCGATCAAGTACGTAAACTCCGACGAAGAGACCACCTTTGTGGTCGACGAGACGGGGAAACCTCTTCTTCGTAACGATATAGATTTTACCGCGACGCGTTTGACGCCTCCTTCGTGGGCGTTTTCAACAACCCACATCGACGACGAACTCCTCATTCTCTCTTCGCATCTGGCGATACCTTCGTCTATTTTCAATTTCACGTCCAGGGTCGCATCTCTCGTTGGCGACTCTCTGTAGCTCTTGAGCGCCGCACTCCACCGTTCTAATCGCTCTAAAATATCTCCGCATGTCAAATACGGGTCAATCCAGAGTCTGCGAAATGAGCACGATTTTTCGGCATCGGACAATCCGTCTTCGTAATCGCCGAGCGCGCGATGACACAGAGCACGTTTATGGTACAGCTCCGCGTATCGATGCAGACCTTCGAGTTTAGAAAATGCGAGCGCTTGCGTGTAACATTCGCGCGCTCTCGAGAAATCCTCGTCTGTCATGGCGTCGTCGCCAATTTTTTCGAGATTCAAACCGTTCACGAGAGGCTGTGAATCCGCCGCATCTTCGCGAATCTCTAACACAATCTCCTTCGTTTTCTTCGTCTCTTCTTCTTCTTCTTCTTCTTCTTCTTTTTCTCCTTCTTCTTCTAGATCTTGATCTTTTCTGTTGGTATTCTTCAGAATCGTTTTCGCTCGCCACGAATACGGCGCATCTGATTTCACGCGTCGGTAGGTGTCTTCAATGTTCTCGCTCTTTATTTTCGTCTCCTCCTTCTCACTTCTTTCAAACCCTCTTCTTTGTTTCTGATCGTGTTCACCATTGTCGGGATCGTCACCGCGCGGTGTTTGTCGTTCAGTCTCCTTCTTCGTTTTATGCGTAGTACGAGTCTTACTCATTTTCTGTAAAATCAATTCGTAACTTTTCTGAATGCGTTGAAACCGTTCGGCTGATCCTCCTTTATCGGGATGTGCCGTGCGAACGAGCGAGCGATAGGCTTTCTTGACGTCATCTTCGCTCGCGTTCGGCGCGATTCCGAGTACTTTGTAGTGATTGAGCTTTCGAACCATCTTATTATCGGAGGTTTAGAGTGACTCTCGTATACATATGAATGAGATGAAGATTTTGTGGAGGAGGCGGGAGAAAAATTGATTGAAAAACAAACGAGCGTTACGAACGAAACTAAGAAAAAGGCAAAAATATCTCACTTGTTGTGTGTTGGGGAAACGAACAGTCACAACAAAATCTGTTTGGCAAGAGAAGGAGAAAGAGAAAGAGAAAGAGTCGCGCGCGCGAGTGAGTTTGTGTGTGTATCCGTGCGCGCGCAAGAGATTAGTAGTAGCAGTAGTAATAGTAGTAAATAGAAGACAAAACACACCTAGAGTCTTTTGCTTTTTATATACCAACAACATCGCATCAGAAATCAAGAGCAAAATGAAGAGCGGAGGTAAAAAAGAAGAGGTAAAAATAGAGAGAGAAGAGCACGTGCGCGATGTTTTCGAAAACTTCAGAACCTCGAAGATAACCAGGGATGACGTCGCTCGTCTCCGATTGAATAACAGCAGCAGCAGTAGCATAAACAGCGACAAAAGTAGCAATAGTTTAAAGAGCGTTGATGATGGAACAACAAGAACCATCATCGACGTGTTACGGGAGATATTTCTTCAACGACGAGAAGAGGATGAGGAAGACTGTGCGAAGTTTTATCACTTTTGTTTTCTGGCGTGTTTGAAAGGGAAAACAGAGGGAACAAACGCGACGATTTCAGTGCACGAGGCGTGTGAACTGTGGTCGTTTCTCCTGTCGTCGACGAAGAAACAACAGCTGAGAAAGTCTTCGTCGTCGTTATCTATAGAAGAAGGAGGCGCTCCACCGAGGACGACCACGAACACGCCATCGTCCGTTTTAGCCAAAGGGATGCTTTTACCGCGGTGGATGAACCGTACATTCTGTAAATTTTGCACAGAGCGTGCGTCATCGTCGTCGTCTCCTACTTCTTCTGTTTCTCCTATCGTCGATGAGAATACATTTTTAAGAACGCTAGACTTTGCTCGGTCGTACAGAAAAAACAACGGATGCATGCAGGACTGGTACGGGAAGCAACAATGGCCGACGCTCATAGACGACTTCGTCTCTTCGTTAGGTCGAGAAAAAAATACCACAAACGAGAACGATAAAAGTGTCGGTAACGACGACGCAGATCAGAACAGAATGGACGAAGAGTTGGCTTCTTCTTCCTTAGCGGCAGATGTAGCCTTTCGAAGAGGGAAAGGAGGAAGAGTTGGAATGAAAACTGTGCACCCGAGAGGACAAAAGCGCAAAGAGCAAGAGGCGAACGTGGAAGTGCTCTCATCCCAACTCTCCTCTGCGTTAGAAACGAAGAAACGAAAAACTGGCGGCATTCGCTTAGACTACTTCGACTGATTTCTATCCACATAATTCTACTTTACTAGATATAATCGTACACGAACACTTTTTAATTACAACAGCACGCAGCTTTTTCCGGGTCCAAATTCAGTCGTTTTTCAGTCGTCATCGTTTCGAAACTTCGGTTGAAAAATCAGCCCGTCTGTTCGCTTCTATTTGCGTAACTTTCTCGTAGAATCCGCTGTGTTTATCGAGAGAGAGAGAGAGAGAGAGAGAGGAGAAAAGAAAGAAAGAAAGAAAGAGAGAGAGGAAAGTCAGTATTAGTAGTATTAGTAGGGGATTTTTGAATTTTCATTCGAACGCACGTGTGTATCATGAACGCTTCCACGGCGGCGCCACACACGAACGAGGCCGTGGCTACTTTGTAATAATACGAGAGAGGGAAATTGTGCACGGCAACTTTCCCGAATTTCGGAGCAGCCATCTCTGTCTTATTTGTGGTGGTTGGTGCCGAAGGAGAAAGAAAGAGGAAGAGTGAGGCAAAAATCTATTCTCTCTCGTATGAGTTGCTGTCTGTCTGTTCACCTCAAAACAAAACAAACACCTCGTACGTATAAAAATAGAGAATACTACTCTAATACGAATAACATCCATGATGGGGGAAGATGTGATAAAAAAGAACAAGGAGAAAGTCGAGCGATTGTATAAGCAGCGAGAAGAGCTCGAAGCGGAGATGGCGTCGATTTCTCAGAGACTAAACGGACCAAACATGCCAGGTTTAAAAGGTTCTTTAGTGGACAACGAAGGCTTTCCAATTGGTGGAGGAGACGTGGATTTGTACTCCGTACGAGCGGACAGACAGAGATATAACTCGTTGAAGAACGACCACTTGCAGTTGACGAATGCGATCGAGAAAGAAGTGCAACAGTTACTCTCTTCTTCTGCTTCTCCTTCCGCTGTAGGAGGAGGAGGAGGAGGAACAGATACAATAGTTAAAACGCAAACAGAGAATAACGAGAAGGTGAAGATACCAACGGAGTCAACAACACCTAAAACTACATCAACAAATCGAAAAGCGTTCGCGGTGGTGGATATATTAGCGCCAGGGTCGCCCGCAGATCTAGACGGATTAATGGTACACGATCGAATTTTAGATTTTGGTGGAGCATTTTCGATCGCCGATGCGGCTTTGCTCATTCAAGACAACTTAGGAAAAAGTCACCGCGTTCTTGTCAACCGTGCGGGAGTGGATGAAATTTTGAACATCGCGCCGCGGACTTGGAACGGGAACGGATTGTTAGGAGCTCATTTTCGGGCGTTAAACTTTTAGCGTGAACAGTGCAAATTTATACGCTTCACTAAGTAATACTACACGTTCTAATAACCGCGTTTTCTTTGCAGCTTTCTATATGCTTTCCTCTCCTCCTCGGTCATGTCTTTTGTCGATTTCTTCCTCTTCGCCGCGTGCTTCTCCGCTTTCGCAACTTTTGCGTCGCCGTTACTGCCACGAGCATCTCTTTCCCTGCCGCCGTCGTCATTGCATTTATCATCATCCACCTTTTCGCCGTCGTCGTCGTCGTCGTCGTCCCATGCGCTTTTCTTTTCCTCGTTGCCGAGCTTCTTAAATACCTCTGATCCAAAGATTTTGTTTTTGTGTCTGTGCACTTTCACTTCCTCGACTTTTACCACGCCAGCTTGCTTTAATCGATCTTTTTCCAGCTTTTCGTCAAACTCTTTATCGCTCAACGGTTTTTGCTTTTCCAGCTCCTTTCCTAAAACTATTATTTTCTTTTTATTGCTATTCAGGTCACCGTCTTCACCTGTCCTTGCGTTCTTGTCGTTGTCGTCTTCCTCGCCATCTTCGTCGCTATCGTGCTTGTTACCACCGCCGTCGATATCTTCACCATTCACTACTGTTTCGAGAAAGCTTTTCTCGTTTTTATTCTCTTCTTTTTTCTTTTTGCCTCGTTTGCCCCTTCTTTTCTTACTCGACGGACGCGCTTCTTCTTTTGCTGCCTCGTCGTCGTCGTCGTCGTCGTCGTCGTCGTCGTCGCCAGTCGTTCGCTTTAATCCAAACGTCGGCTTTGTCTTGTTTTTAGTGTTCTTTTCATCATTATCATCATCGTCGTCATCATCATCATCACCTTGCAACGCTGGATGGCTCTTGTCCAAAGGATGCCCGTCTAAAGTTCGCAGTCGAGGACACATTGCCTTGATATTATCTACGTACGCTTTGCCATCGAGAATGGCAATCGGATTGCCTCGCAAACTCAAATGCGTCAATTTTGGAAGTTTCGCCAACACTTGCACTTCGGCAAAGGTTTTTATTTGATTGTGAGAGCAATCGAGCACGCGTAAATTGATATTTTTACCCAATCCCGACGGCAGACCCGTGAGCTTGTTCTTCGCTAATCGAAGTTCTCGTAAATCTGTGTTTTGAGAGAAGCTGTCATTACCTATGTTTTGCATACCGCTGTTCGACGCCGAAAATTTTCCAAGCTTGCGAAGCGGAAGAAGCTCGTGTTTGAGACTCTCAATGGAGTTGTTCGATACGATCAACGAGTTCAACTCTCTACAATTTTTCACCGCGTTCAGGCACTCCTCCGTGAGCGCGTTGTCCGAGGCAATCAGCGCTAACAAACTTCTCGTCAAAGGCGCGTCCAACACGCCTTCAAAACTGCTCAATCGGTTTCCAGAGACATTCAACACGCGAATAGTTTCGCAGCATCTGCTCAAAGGTTCCAAACCGTTCGATTCTAACCGATTATTCGAAAGGTTTAACCACTTCAATTGTTTCAAATGTTTCAGATTTTCAATGTTATTAATCGCGTTATCGCTCAAGTCTAAGCGCAACAGATTTGGAAACTGGACGGCGGCGTTCGTCGATAAAGCGATGGCCGTCAACGATTTACCTTTCAAGTCGCAAACGGCAACCGCTTCGGACGAAGAGACGTTATGCACGCTTCGCAGAATAGTCTGTTCGTTCAAAGCGAGGCCCATTATATGCCTGATGTGAGTGTATCCCTATCGCGATAAAATGAACGCCGCCCGTCAGTGAGCGAAGTTTTTGTTGTGTTTGTTTTACAAAAATCAAATTTATAACAAGAATAAGTTTCTCTCCGTCTCTCTCTCTCTCTTTTATATTATAATGTACAGCGCTCTCTCTTTCTTTTCTCTTCTCATGAGCTATTACCTCTCTGCAACAGCGCCTCTTCTTCGTCCACTTCGTTCTCTTTCTCTTCTGCTTCTTCCTCTTCCTCTTCCTCTTCCTCTTCTTCCTCGTCGTCATCGTCGTCATCGTCGTCGTCTTCTTCGTCGCTGACGTCGTCTAAATCCGTTCTTCCTTCTCTTCTTTGATTGTTTCTTCGTTTCGGCGGTAACTTCCTCAAAGCGAAGAGAACCATGGCCGACGGCGCGATTTCCGAGACGATGTAATATATGGCGTTCAACTTCACACCGGTAACTACGTCCAGAGGGAACTTTTGTGGTGCTATTGCGGCGACTAAAATACACATCGCTCGGAACGTAAAACACGCGGTACACGAAGCCGTGACGATTCCGACTTCAAAAAGCTTTCGAGATTTTCCCACCGCGTCGTTTGGAAACTTTCTCAGCATGAAGAACAAAAGTCCTCCGTAGGTGGCAAACCCAATCGATGCCGCTAAGAAGGCGGACAATCGAATCACCGCCGCAGCCAAGATCCACCCGTTTTGTACGCTCCTTGTCTTTGCGCTGCTCGAACCGCTACTCTTTGCTTCTCCTATCCAACACACCGCTTGGGCGACGTACACGAAAGCGTTCAAGACGAAAAATTTGAACCTTAGGTTTCTCGTTTGAGGAGATATCGACCTCGCTTGCTCGTAGATCTCCGCCCAAAACAATATGAGGAGCGAATCTGTGGAATGTGATGATAATGATTATCAGAACGCGCCGTGTTTACGACGAGTAAGAAGAGTAGTTTTAAAGTAGTTAGTTTTTACTCGTGAGAAAGAAAGATTTTTCAAAGAAGAAGAAGAAGAAGAAGAAGAAGAAGAAGAAGAAGAAGAAGAAGAGAACGCACATGTGGTGAAGAATATCAACCCGGGTAAATCGAGTAAGATGGAAGCGAACACTCTCGGTTCAATCTCGTCCAGCCTCTCGCGAATAGCAAACACCACGGCTCGAACGGACATGACGAAAAAGTTTAAAACGACGAACGATTTTTGCGTCGTCCAAACAATCGAGTTCCTTTTTTGGATTCGAATCAGTTGCACGAAAGCAACCGAAGCGAGAAGAGCGTATAGGACGGCGAGATAGTCGTACTCGACCGTCACCATCGAAGAATTTGAATACGATGGCGATGCCGTCGCGTCTTGCGTGTTGTTTGACGACGACATCTCTCTCTCTCTTCCGCTCAATAGATGATTTTTGTGGAGAACGAGGAGACCACCACCTTTTTTGTTCTGTTTTTTTGTGAAAAGACAAAAGGTTTTGGGGTGCCTTTCCGGAAAGCAGTTCTAAAAAGTAAAAGTTGTTGTTGTTGTTGTTGTTTTTTTTATTGTTATTGTTACAAAAGAATACAATCTCTACGTAGTAGTTACTATGAACCCTCTGGCGGTTACTCTTCTTCATCCTCTTCTGCCCTGCGAAACCTCCAAAAGTTTCTCTTACACTCGACTAAGTATTTCATCTGGCCGCGATAATATCCCGGCCAACCGGTTGCGGAAACAAAAGAAGCCGGCCCTTGGATCTCTCTCTTTGGAAGATTATCCGCGCACGATGTGTACGCATCGAGGATATTTCTAAAGTTTCGCAGAGATTTAGGCATCAGGTTCAACGAAAATTCACTGACTAAGCCCTCTGCGCCGTTGTATACTTGCACGTGAGGAACCGAGACGATGTTCATGTCCTCCGCGAAGCTGTCGTCAAACTCCGACAAATTGACTTTCAGGAACAAAACGTTCGAAAATTCACGCTCAGCTATTTTAGCGAACTTTGGATGGACGCTTCTGCACGCCGGGCAATCTTCCCGGAAGTACTTAACAACAACGAGCGGCGATTTACGTTCGAGTATTTGTTCGATGTCGTTGCTCTTCTCCTCGTCCTCGACGCCTTCGTCGATGGAATTTGAGTGGTTATCGATGTCGCGATGAATCATCGTCGCGGACGCGTATAAATAGCTGAGAAACTCGTCGATGTTCTTGACGAGTATCAAGTTTCTTGGATGAGAAGAAGTCGATTGGTATTTCTCACACCACTTTTGTTTATTCGTATTCGTTACTATTGATTTTTTTAGTCGTGTTGTTGTTTTTTTTATCATCTTCTTATCCTGTTTTTGTTCCTGTTGTGTGAACGCGCTCGCCGTCGTCTGAATCGTCTGAATCGAGTGCGTCGCCACGGGGTATTTCTTTTTACCGCTCGTCGCTTTCATGCTCAGTGGCTCTTGTCGTTGATGATGATTATGTGTCGTCGTGAAATCATTCGAGGACGACGCGGAAGTCGCGCGCGTCGTATTATCATCTCTCGCTGCTTTCAAACGACGACGTTTCGACTCCTTCGACAAAAAGAATGAGTGGTGTTCTCTTCTTATTCTTCCTCCTTTTCCTTTTCCTTTTGCGACGATGTTGTGTTTCGCGGAGAGTGTGTGCACGAAGGCACGATGAGACGAAGCGATGAGAGACATTTTCGGTGTTCGTGTGTTGTTGTAGTTATATGCGCGCGCGCCTTTTCGTTCTATCCTTTTCTTTGGTGGTGTTTGGTGTTTAAAATCTCTGACGCAGAGAAAAAGAAAAAGAATGATGATGAATACACGTGGATGGACGGATGGAAGACCAAATTTTTTTCTGTTTTTCACTTTTTTCCTTTTTTTGTCGAAAAGTGCAAAAAGAAGAGAATCTCTTTTTGAACAAAACGAAAATATCTTTTTCAATTTCCACGTCAGAGAGAAGAAGAAAAAGTGGGGAAAATCGATCGAATCGCCAAAGAAAAAGAAGCACTGCACTGCAGCGCTTACAATAATAAGAGAGTGTGTGTGTGTGT
>JGI20151J14362_10002705_pt1 | contig 12389 bp, 7 predicted proteins | sample COG_01_FD_14362 | JGI IMG/M metagenome (IMG submission 14362) | reverse complement strand
ACAACGACCTGCTCACAGTAACCCTTTGGGATGCGCAAGGTCGTTCGGTAAGCGAAGTTCAGCTGAATCAGGGACAACGCGTGACACTTGATGTCACTAGCTGGGAATCTGGATTCTACGCTGTTCAAGCCCTTCAGAAAGATGGAAGCGTGCACATGCAGCGGCTGATTATCCGCTGATTCGCTAAGGCAAAGAGGAGTGCTCCTTTGAATGGAAGTCTCGCCTTCGTTCTGTTCGCTACTGTTTCAAAAATGGCAGCGACTGACGCTGGCCATTCTTGTTGATCTCGATGAGGTACAATCCCGCTCGCCATGTCGAGATATCTAATCGCATGCGCTGGCCTTCGTCCCATGTCCAATGGGCAACTTGACGTCCCGAAACATCTAGCGCACGGCACCCTGCACCTGCGAGTGCGACGTACCGCGACTCAATGTTGAGAATGTCTTGCGCTGGATTGGGATAAATGCTCCATTCCGCCTCAATGACAGACTCCTCTACCCGCATGACCGGTTCGAATCCGATTGTGAACACGCCATGGGATGGTAAATCGATCTCTGCTACCCAATAGCCCCCTTCATTTTGTAAGGGGTAAAAGTCAGGCTGATCCGAAATGGAAAACTCATCCCCTTCCGACACGATTAAACCGATGGAGGCTGAGGCGAAAAGCTCTGCAACCCCTGCATCTGCCACCTGTACTTTTACTGTTCCTGCATCTCCGACCTCTTCACAGGCCCAAATCCGTTCCAATCGCTCCGACATAAAAGGATATGCGGTTACCACCGCTAAAGCGCCTTCGTCGTGGCCCCAAAAAAGGTATTCTCCATCATCTAAGTCCATCGCATTGCTTATTCGGATACTTCCTATTCCTTGGGCATCATCATGATAATCCCATTCACTCTCCCGGCCTATTCCAGCCACATCTGCAGGGTATTGATCTCTAAAGTAGTGCTGCAAATTTCCGAGGTTGATCCCATAGCGCGCCGCAACATAATTGGACACGATGGTGCGGTGAGATTCAAACAACCGGCGGCCGTAAATGAAATGCTCTGAGATAAAGCCCTCGCCAAATCGGTCATTGTAATCCCAACCATACCGCACTTCAACGAAATCTGATTCATCCCGAGCACCAATGTTGGATCCAGGAAATGGAAGTCGGGTGTCATTGACGATGGTATAAAACTGCTGATCCCAATCCGATTGATCGTAAATCACACCATAAAATTGGGGCAAGGATGCATCAACAATCCAAAGCGGTGTGGCCTCTGCGTAATTTTCCTCATTGTCAATCACGACAGATTGATATGAACTTTGATTCTTCCAAGGGTGCAGAATGAAACCATTCGCCTCTCGTGCACTGGCAATCCACCCGTGATCATTCCAAGCACTTTCCGCTCCCTTCACAATGCTAAAAGCGGAAAGATCTCGATTCATTTCAACTGCAGATGCAATAACGCAATCGTTCTCTCCGTCAAATTTTAACGCCGGTTTTCCATCTAACCCATCAGCCGTGGCCAATGGAGTTGCTTCCGGATCGTTTTGGTATGCGCTCGAAAAGTTGCCAGATAGCACATCGCGCCACTCCGCCACATTCCCACCAACTCCTACCGGTGCACCATCTGCATCAAAAAGTCCGTGGTCAGCCCGGAGCCAAATGGCCATATCCTCTTGACTTCCCACCCCCCCTGGCCCCCAAGGACCGAAATCATCGGGCACTGGGTGATACACCAATTGCAGCGTATCTGATCCTAAGTTAGGCAACTCAAAACCACCAAGCTCCACTGCCGCACCATCTGGAACTGCGATTTGAATTGGACCGAATGCATCGGGGACCACCGTGAAACTGTAGCCTGATTCGTTCGCCTCTAACCCTTCAAGGGTAGCGTTCGTAACATACAGGTCGGCTATGGTCAAGTCCGTCATCTCAACCGGCAACAAATTCCGTCGAAATGCCAATTGAACATCTGCCTCTCCGTAGATAGATGTTTCCTCTGCTGCTGGCTCGAGGTAAGCCAAAGGCGGGAAACCGACCGACTCTCCATATGCATCACTCTCCCACATGCCACGCCCGTAGTCCCAGCACGCAGACGCTTTGGATCATTCGCTCCTGCGCCGGGATACAGTTCCAACTCCGTTACGCGCACCGCCATGGGAAGACCTTGGGAGAAATCTAACCAAGCGCTATCTGCATTATTCCAATAGTAAACTCCCATGTCCGTTCCCGCATAAATCCCTCCTGTTCCTGTGGTATCGTAAACCAACGTATTGATTGGCAACCCCGGCAAATCACCTTCGAGTTCTGTCCAATCGCCGCCCATATCTTCTGATTTCCAGACTTTATAGTTGAACGAAATGTAAACCGTACTGTCTTCTCCCTGAACCGTCTCAATGGCCAAAACCGGCTGAGAGCTCAATGGGAGGTTGTCAGACAAGTCCCACCACGTCACACTGTCCATATCTGCCAAAGCATTGTCACACCGAAAGAACTTTCGGTTGGATTCCGTGGCGTAAACCCGCTGTTCTTCATTTCGGTCGCGATGCACAACGCGCATGGTATTCGCATCAGAGCCTCCCAATTCAGAGGAAATCTTTTCCCAAACAATGCTGTCCTTCACCGGATGCTTGATGTTCATGGAGCGCCAAACATTCTGCAAACCAACAAACATCGTTTGCGAGTCTTCGGATGAAACTGTGAATGGCGTGGACCATGCTCCACCCTCATCAATTCCCAATTGGCCATTGGCCACAATGGTCTGGGACTGAATACCCGGACCCGTGCGGTATACGCGACCGTATTGCGAACTCGAAAAGAACCAATCTGGGTCATTTGGATCGTAAATACACTCAAACCCATCTCCGCCGCTGCCGCGTTCCCATTGAACTCCATTGAACAAGTATGTTCCATTATCCTGATACCCGTTCATCGCGTCATTTCCGTCAAAAGGGCTTTGGCCAATTTTGTAGATTTCTCCCGTGATGATTCCATGGCTCATATCCTGCCACTGAATGTTATTGGCGTACCGATAAATTCCGCCGTCGTTGGCTAGCCACACTTCATCGGTGTGCGGATTGGCCTCCAAAGCATGCTGATCCACATGCAAGTAGCTGTCCTGCACATCCAACCATGTGGCACCGCCGTCGTCCGACCGTTTCATCCGAATACCTCCGACATACACTCGGTCGACAACAACTGGATCTGCCTCCAGACACAGGTCGTACCATGCTTGTCCTCCATCGTCCTCCCCTGCGGCATTCCAGCCCATAATATTGGGGCTATCACTCATCTCAACGAAATTCACACCGGCATCTTCTGACTTGTAGAATGCGCGGAACTCATACGTTCCCGTGGAGAGCACATACACATTGTCCGGCGCTGCAGGGGTCACTGCAATGACCATTCTTGTGCTAGGCAGTATCCCCTCGTTGATGTACTCCCAGGTATCTCCTGCATCCGCGCTTCTCCAAAAGCGGCCCTGGCCTGTGCAATAAACAACATCTGGATTCGTAGGATGAACCGCGATATTCTTGTAATTCTGAGTGTTATTGGACACCTGCAACCAGCTCGTCCCACCATCTGTTGTTTTGAAGATTCCGCTGCTCGTAGCAGCCAAGACTTGCTCAGCGTTTGTTGGATAAACCGCTAGATCACCCACAACCTTCCCCTCAATGCCCGCATTGAAAAATTCCCAAGAGATCCCACCATCCATCGATTTCATCACCCCCATGCCAGGACTGTCCGAAGCATCTCGGTCTCCCGTTCCGATATAAACAATTGCAGGGTCAGATGCGGCAAAAGCAATGGCACTTACGCCCAATGTAGGAAAGTCGTCGGTGTTGGTTTCCCAGCTTGCTCCTTCATCGTAAGATCTCCACACGCCTCCGGCCGGAGCACCTGCAAAAATGACATCCGAATTTGAAGGGTGGAATGCCAGCGCATTCATTCGTCCAACGCCCCGAATATTATCCCGCGTAGTGATATCATCGAGGGTAGGTCCGCACACTTGCCAATTACCGTTCAATGATCTTCCAGCATCATTCCATTGTTGTATGGCGCGGTGAGCGTCCATAATTGCCTCCACACCCAAGACCTTGCCCGCTTCATCGGTCCGCCCGTCCATCAAATGCAACCAGCGCTCGACTTGCTTGTACCCAGAACCTTTGATTCGTTCACGACCTTCCCACCGGGCTTCGAAAAGATTTCGGATTTCAACCGGATCGGCGTTTTCTGCTTGCATTAGCACAGACCAATCAGGATCTTGACTTGCATCAGATTGAGCGTGCGTCGCAAAAGGCGCTAAAAAACCAAAAACAAAGAGTAGCAGAATTCGCTGAATCATCGTGACAGTATTGGCAGTTTGTGTGACCAATTTACAGTAAGGAAAGGCAGCTTACTGCCATCCCGGCGCAAAGAATTCCTCAATGGGTCAGAATGGCAGGAATTCGTTCATGAATGACCATTGGCGTAACATTTGCATCCTCCAAGAAAAATCAAACTCATTCTCATGGCAACTGGTAACATCAACGTCCAAACGGAGAACATTTTTCCGATCATCAAAAAATTCTTGTATAGCGATCATGAAATATTCCTTCGTGAATTAGTCTCAAACGCTGTAGATGCGACTCAAAAACGCAAAACCCTCGCTAAGATTGGAGAAATTGAGGCCATTGAAGGCGACGTTGCCATTGAAATTATCCGAGATGAGGAGGCCAAAACTTTGACCATCAGAGATCGTGGAATTGGCATGACAGAGGAGGAGGTGAACAAATACATCAACCAAATCGCCTTTTCAGGTGCAACTGAATTCTTGGACAAATACCAAGGAGAGGATGCTAAGACCGCCATTATNGGNCATTTTGGACTCGGTTTTTATTCGGCGTTCATGGTCGCTAAGCATGTTGACATCATCACATGGAGTCAGCGAGAAGGAGCAACACCTGTGAAGTGGTCGTGTGACGGCTCACCTGAGTATTCCTTGGATGCCACTGAAAAGGCCGAACATGGAACAGATATCGTTCTGCATATCGCGGATGACAGTGAAGAATTCCTCGAGGACAGCCGTATTCAGGGCATCCTAACGAAATATTGCAAATTCATGCCCGTGGAAATCATCCACGGTACGACGTCAGAGTGGGTCGAAGATCCCAGTGGCGAAAAAGATGAAGAAGGCAACGTAAAAAAGGTCGAGAACAAGGTGCCTCGAGTTGTCAATGCCACTACCCCACTTTGGAGTAAAGCACCTGCGGACTTACAAGATGACGATTACTCCAAATTTTACAAGGATTTATACCCGATGAATTTTGAAGATCCGCTCTTCCACATTCATCTCAACGTTGACTTTCCTTTTAATTTGACTGGAATTCTGTATTTCCCTCAATTGAAAAAGGAAATGGAACTGCGCCGAGACAAAATTCATTTGTACTCCAACCAGGTCTTCATTACCGACAACGTCGAAAGCATTGTGCCGGACTTTTTGACGCTGCTGCATGGGGTCATCGATTCCCCCGACATTCCCTTAAACGTCTCCCGATCATACCTGCAGGAAGACGCCAACGTGAAGAAAATTAGCGGCCACATATCCAAAAAAGTTTCAGACAAACTTTCTTCGATGTTTAAGAAGGATCCGGAAGCTTTCGCAGCGCAATGGGATGACCTCCGCATCTTTATTGAGTACGGCATGCTCACGGACGAAAANTTCGCTGAACGAGCCAAGAAGTTTATGCTCTTTAAGGACACAACGGACGCTTGCGTCACCTATGAGGAGTTAATAGCTGCCGTTGGTGAAACCCAAAAAGACAAAAACGGAAAGATTATCCTTCCCTACACGGCCGATGCAAAAAACCAGCACGGCTTTATCGCGCCAGCGTTAGAGCGCGGATATAAAGTGCTCGTCATGGAAGGCCCATTGGCCTCCCACATGGTTCAAAAGCTCGAAGAGGCTTACCCGGATGTGCAGTTTAAACGGGTGGATTCTGACGTCATTGAAAACCTCATTGAAACGGAAGAAACCGCTACCAGTGCGTTGGATGAAAAGCAGGAAGAACTGGTTAAGCCGATCATAGAAGGCGCTTTCCCAGGCGATGCTTACAAGGTGAAATTTGTTGCAATGGCGCCAACGGCATCACCAATTACCATCACCCGTTCGGAGTTTATGCGCCGAATGAAAGAGCAGCAAGCAGTTGGCGGAGGTGGGTTCCAGATGTTTGGCGCACTGCCTGATAGCTATGATGTTGCGGTCAATGCCAACCATCCTTTGGTTCAAAAAATCCTAGGTGAAAAAGACGAAGAAAATAAGAAGGCGTTGGCCAAAAAAGCAGGCGATCTGGCTCGATTATCTCAAGGCTTACTCGAGGGTGAGGAATTGACCTCCTTCATTCAGAAGGGTTACAGCGAGCTCGCGTGAGTCGATACGGGGCTTGGATTGGAGGTGCTATCGGGTGGTCTCTAGGAGGTCCCATTGGGGGCATTTTAGGCTATGCCTTGGGCAAAATGTTTGCCGACAACAGTGATGCAAGCGCTGCGTCTTGCTCAGGCAAATCGAACCGAACACGACCAGGTGATTTCAGTCTGTCGCTGCTCATTTTGAGTGCTGCAGTAATGAAGGCAGACGATCGGATCTTGAAATCCGAGTTGAATTTTGTGAAGTCCTTTTTGCGCAAAAATTTTGGTCAGCAACAGGGAGAACAATTGACCTTGATGCTCAGGGATATCTTGAAACAAGAAATCCACGTGCGCGATGTCTCAGAACAGATACGTCTTCACATGGACGTATCAAAGCGGTTGCTCTTGTTGCAATACTTGTACGGTATTGCACGCGCGGATGGACATATTCATACAAACGAAATCTCCTTGATTCGGCAAATTGCCGCTTGGATGGCCATTCCTGCCGGAGACTTAAACAGCATAGAAGAGATGTTCCAAGCGGGGAGCGCAAATCCTTACACGGTATTGGAAGTAGCTTCGGAAGCAACAGATGCGGAGATTAAGAAAGCCTATCGAAGGCTGGCAATCAAGTACCATCCAGACAAGGTGCTAGATCTTGGAGAGACCCATCGTGCTCAGGCAAAAGAGCGATTCATTGCCATCCAAAATGCCTACGAACAAATAAAAGATGAGCGTGGATTCAAGTGACTGAGAATTGCAATCATTTGACTTAACTTCGGGTCCCTTTGGTAAGTTTATTCGATTCAAAATAAGCCTAAAACCCAAGTTTGACCACACCTGAAACCAACAACATGAAGCACTCATTCAAGGCCATTGCCTTAACCTTCTTAGCTGTAATTTCCTTAACCGCAACTCCGGAAGCAACCGCGCAGCGAGGCCGCAAAAGCAAAGGCAACAAAAGCAATGCGACTGGCGCTCAAAAGGGAAAGCCCGATAAATCAGAAATCAAGAGCATAGAAGAATTGACGAAGGCGTGCAAGCAAATCGATGGACTCTTCACTCTCTACACGGACACGACGGATGGAAAAAGTTGGATGGCCATACCAGATTCCATGCTCGAACGTGAATTTATCTATTTCTCCCATGTTGACGATGGAGTTGCTGAATCTGGATACACAAGAGGCAGCTACCGAAACAGCAAAGTCATTACGTTTCACAAGCACTACGACCGCGTTGAAGTCCATACCGAAAACACCAACTATTACTTCGATGCAGACTCGCCTTTGGCGCGTGCAGCAGGTGCAAACATCAATACACCCATCATCGCAAGTTTGAAAATTGAAGGCGCAGATTCTACGAAGACGGTGCATGTCATCTCAGGCGACGCTTTGTTCTTGAAGGAAGATTTCGAGATGATCAAGCGACCATCGCGTAAACCAGGCGAGTCCGTATTGGGCAAACTTTCTCGTGAAAAAACCAAAATTCACCACATCAACAATTACCCAGAAAACACGGAGGTTATTGTGGATTACGTGTATGACAATCCAGCGCCCCGTAGCGGCGGATCTGCCTTAGAAGATGCGCGTGCAGTGACAGTGCGTTACCAGCACAGTCTGCTGCAAATGCCGAACGATGGATTTATTCCCCGTGCAGATGATGCGCGGTTGGGATTCTTTGCAACTCAAACCGAGCACATGACAACGGAGTCTTCCACCCCTTGGAAAGATATGATTCACCGATGGCGCTTGGAGAAAAAAGACCCAGACGCAGCTATGTCTGAACCTGTGCAGCCCATTGTTTGGTGGATCGAAAACACGACGCCTTATGAGTTTCGAGAGTACATCAAAACCGGCGTTGAAAAATGGAATCAAGCCTTCGAACCTTTGGGATTCATCAATGCAGTTCAAGTGAAAATCCAGCCAGATTCAGCTGAATGGGATGCCGGAGACATCCGTTACAATGTTCTGCGATGGACTTCGTCACCGAGTCCGCGATACAGCGGCTACGGTCCGAGTTTTGTCAACCCCAGAACTGGAGAGATTTTGGGTGCGGACATCATGCTGGAATGGAGCGGAATGACTGGACGACTCTGGCGTTCAGAGGTTTTCCAAAACGCCGGTTTTGATGGCATGGAAGAAATGAAGGAGGAGGAAGTATCCGCCCGGGAACTCTACGCCGAATGGATGCACCGCTGTGACGCGGGCAATGTCCATGCTCAGCAGACCTTGTTTGGAATGGCCGCATTGCGCGCACGCTCGTTTGACGCGGATGAACAAAAGAAATTCACGAGAGAAACGTTGCACCGGCTGGTGCTCCATGAAGTAGGACACACCCTTGGCCTCAGCCACAACATGGCAGGATCTACTATGCAAACACCTGAGGAGCTGAAAGATGCCGCAATTGTGAATGCTGAGGGAATGTCGAACAGCGTGATGGATTATCCCTCCATCAATTTTGCGCGGGACAAAAAAGATCAAACGAAATTCTTCGATGATGCTCCCGGCCCCTATGATAAGTGGGTCATTGAATACGGATATTCCCCTGCCTTATCGGACGCTGAAGCTGAAGCAGCTCGGCTTGAATCCCTGTTGCGACGCTCAATCGAGCCGGATTTAAAATTCGGAAACGATGCGGATGACATGCGACGTCCAGGAGGCGGTATGAATCCCGATGTCAACATCTATGACCTTTCAAGTGATCCAGTTGCCTACGCGAGTGAGCGCTGTGAATTGGTCAATGAGTTGCTTCCAGAAATCGTTACCGAATACGGTGGAGATGATCAGAATAGCTTTTATGAAGTGCGACGAGCCTACCTCACGTTGACGGGCGAATACATCACTCAACTCGGTGTGATGACCCGACAAATTGGAGGGATTCGCTACAACCGTGCTCACCCATCTCAGCAAAATTCAGCCCCGTTGCAACCAGTATCCGAGTCTGATCAAGCTGCCGCGATGTCCGCGTTGAAAAAATATGCCTTCGCCCCGGACGCTTTTGACGCGGCCAAATCGATCTATGGTTACCTGCAAAGTCAACGCAGGGGGTTTGGTTTCTTTGCTGCACCGGAAGACCCCAAGATTCATGCTCGGATCATTGCAGCTCAAAAGAATGCTCTGAATCATCTGTTGAATGCAAACGTGTTGCAGCGCATCACGGATGCATCTACCTATGGCAACACCTATACGCTTGATGAATACATGGGTGACTTAACGGACGCTATCTTCCGGGCAGACTTAAGAAGCTCGGTCAATACGGCACGCCAACAACTTCAAATAGAGTACGTAGGGCGTTTAATCAAAGTCTTGGACCCCAAAAACAAATACGATACGGTTACCCGATCCATGGCGCTCAGCACATTGAAAAAAATCCAGCGCGATCAGCGCAATGCCAGTTCACCAGATGGATTAACCAAAGCGCACCGCACTCACGTTCTCTTCTTAATTGAAAAGACACTGGAGGGCTAAGTTGCAGACCGCATACCTTGTGTAAAAGGTGTGAAGAAAATGGCGGAATTTCTCCTAATCAGAGGTTCCGCCCTTTTTTATGATGCCTAAATTGGAGCTATGCTGCAGAGTGAGCGGAAATTTAAGGTCATGGGCGGACACATTCAACATGATGTTTGCGACTACATCGCTTCCATGCATGCCGAACGATCATTGGATATCCATGTTGGTTGCGACAGCCAGAATTACAAAAGATATACGGTCTACGTAACTACCGTTGTTTTCAGGTATCCCGATAACGGTGCGCATGTCATCTANCGGCGAGAACGCGTTCCCAAAATCACNGACCTTTGGACCAAATTATGGGGGGAGACCGAGCGATCTGTNGACCTTGCCAATCTCATCTTGGAAGAATGCCATATCCGTGTGAAGCAAATCGACCTGGACTTCAATTCCGACCCTCAATATCCCTCGCACAAGCTCATCAGCGCTTCCGCAGGATACATTGCGTCACTGGGGTTCAAAGCTCAGGCAAAGCCCGACCTTCTAATGGCAGCTTGGGCGGCGAACGCTCTCTGCCAGTGATGACTAGGCTGGGAAGAGTCGATTCAACTCAGCTTCTCTGAACTCAAAAATTCCGTGCACCTTCTTGTGAACGAAGCCTCCGCCTAATTCACCCAACCATCCTCCAGGCAGTGCATAATGGAGCGTATCCTCCATAAGGACGCCGCCATTTTCCTCTTTGAACTTGTGCACGTGATGCCAAACTTATAGGGCCCAAACCGCTGCTCATCTATGAAGTATTCTCCCTCAACAACGTGCGTTATTTCCGTCACCCAGTTCATCGGGATGTTCAACACGGGGCGAATGCGGTACCTGATAATTTGTCCCGCATAGGTTCNCTCTTCGGCGCCGGATAAGATTTCGAATGACATATCCGAAGGCGTGATTCGATCCAGGTTTTCNGGAACACTGAAGAACTCCCACGCTTCTTTCAGCGATAGCGGCAGCCATTGACGGCTTTCCAAACGATGCATTTTCATAGAATGAAAAACGTATTCCTGCACCAAATGTTCTTTAAGAATAGAGTGAAAAAAAATGAAGCACCCGCCGTTGCAGATGCCTCACTACGATTCACAACTAGGTCCTCCAAGAGCAATTTGCTCTCCGACCTATTCTCAAATATAGTAACTTAGTAAGCAAAATAAAAGATTCTGTCTTATTATTATATTTATTCGACTTGTTATTTCTATCGGTTAGTCGCGGAGGACAATCTTCCTTCAAAGCTTTCTCAATCTGAGATACCTTTGGGACATGCCTTCACAGACCTTCTTTCAGTGCATTCGCAACACGAGCATGTTGTTTTTGTACCTGCTTTTGGCATCCCGTTTCGTATTCTCGCAAGAACCTATTGACTCCTGGAAGAGCTCTTTTGACCAGCGCACCCGTTGTATCGACTTTGCAAGTTTTGAAATCCGATTTCCCTTCACAGCATCTGGGGTCTCCCCTACGTTAAAGGCAGAAGTCCCGTCTCTTGATGACTTAGAAATGGCCTTGCAGGCGTGGGGAGAGAACAAAGCCATAGAAAACATGGCCATGGAAGTGCTCATGGAAAACGATGCGCTTCGACTCCAGCAACTTAACGCCCTCTATGGTCTTTACAAAGCTGATGTCCAGAACCACTTTCTTGCTTCGACATTGCCTCGCTCCTTTGTTTGGCTGCCTGCTTTGCTTAACCAATTCAATCATGCGCATTCGGACGCATCTCAAAAATCGGGACTTTGGAGCAACCAAGTGGAAATTGCAATAGACCGAGGTCTCAATGTCAATGCTAACCTAGACGAACGATTCATACCCGATAAATCAACAGAGGCGGCCGTTGCAACCCTTGTGAAGTTGCAGCGGAGGTTTCCTGATAGTCCTCATCGTGTGCTTGTTGCTTACGTAAAAGGCATGGCCTTCGCCACAAGATGGACAGGAAAACCAGGCTACGATGCAGCATTGGATGAGTGGTTAGCCCTTTATAAAGTAATCAGCCGCATGATGGTCAATGTCGAGTTGGAAGATCGCTCGCTCGATTGGATTCAGTTGATGGGCGAATGGAAACCGGTACCCTGCGATGGCAATGTTCGGAGGAGTGATTTGTGTAGGCAGCTGTCGATGACGGAAGCCGAATTGCAGCAACTCATTCCGTGGTGGAAAGGGAGTTCAATCGGTTGNGAAGAATTGAACAGTCGAAACGTTCGACTGCCACTTCGGGTCGCCGGAACAAGCCCTGTGACCCAACCCACTCCTGAAGTGGCAAAAACCGAGGCTGTGCTGCAGACCATTGCCGAAGAAGAAGCTTACAGTGAAGGCATAAAATGTCTCCTGCACGAAGTCAAAGAGGGCGATACACTGTGGAATATTTCAAAAAGATACCCCGGAACAACTCCCGAATGGATTGCTGAAATCAATGAAATCAAGGATTACATTCGCATTGGCCAAGTGCTATGCATTCCGAGAATCCCATAAAAACCCAGCGGCACTCCATTCGTCGAACAGCGATTTTTTTATCGGCTATTTTA
>JGI20151J14362_10002704_pt1 | contig 12390 bp, 7 predicted proteins | sample COG_01_FD_14362 | JGI IMG/M metagenome (IMG submission 14362) | reverse complement strand
TGTACGACACGAAGAAGACTAATGTCCCGCCAGGTCGGGTTTAACCTGGAGAGCATATCTTTATCCTCCTCTTCTTCTTCAGAGGAGGAGGAGGAGGAGGAGGATGCGTGTGTTTTCGAAGCGCGAACGAAGGAAGAAACGGAAACGAGGAAAGTTTTGCGTTACGACGCGGAGGATGTCACGACGACGACGAAGAACAATCATCATCATCATCCGTTCGCGTCGTCGAACAAGGGCGAAAGTGGTACTCTTCTGGATGCGCACGAGAGAAACGTCCGAGAAGTTTTGAGGAAAGCGATTTGCGTCGACGAAGAAGAAGAGTATTCGTCCGATTTTGAAGAAGAAGAGGAAAAAAGGACGGAGGAAGCGACGAAAGAAGACCGAGAGAAAGAAGAAGAGAAAGAAGACTTTAACGCAGCGCCGGCATCGACGACAACAACGACGACGACAGCGACGTTTTTGGGACCGAAGCCACCGCCGAGACGGTTTCAGTCGGCGTTTGACATCGCTCGAAAAGCGCTGAGAAGAGAGGAACATTTTTTATCGGCGACGAGGACGACTCAGACGACGAGTACTGATGCAACGCTCGTCGTGGACGCGCACGCGTTTGGCGGGAAAGCATTTCGCGGGTCGTGGGCGGGAACGTCCGGGAGATTTGCGTTTTGCGACGGGTCGAAGATTGTCGAGCGAGCGGTCGTACCAGTTGAAGATGTTTGTGGACTCGAAGGCGAGGAAGATGGTTTAGACGAAGAGGAAGCGAAGAGAGCGATGATGACGTTCCAAGCGCGGGCGATTAAGAACGGTTTGAAATGCTTCGAGGCGTTTTCGGAAAAAGAGGCGGATCCTCGATGCCGTTTAAACGTTCCCGCCGAGGACGTGAAGGAGTTTTGTCGAGTGCATTGCGAAGCGTTAGCGAACGCGTTGATGTTGTTGAATAATAGCGGTGATGGTAGTAATAGTAATAGCAACGCCGACGACGAGTACGGTTGCAAAACGAGACGACGACAACGAATCGCGAGCAAAACGAAACGAGCGATTGAGTTGTGGGACCTTCTGGAGCTTTTATACAAGAAGGACGAACTCGGCGCGCAGAGAGGTTCCGCCGCGGATACGTTTCGACGCAAACAAAGTCTGAGCAAATGGTTGAAAAGATCTTTGAAACGCGCGGAGATGGAGAAGGCGTTGGAAATGGACGCGCAACCGATGGATTTTGACGACGACGACGACGACGACGACAACAACGACAAAAAAGAGAAGAACAACGATCCAGTCTCTGTGGCATTGTCGCGTAACGATATCGTTTTAGCGACGCAATTAGCTTTGAACGATGGCGACATGCGATTAGCAACCATCATCGCGCAAACCGGGGCGAGCGATAACATCAAAAATCTCGCCAACGCGCAGTTGAACACGTGGGAGAACGCGTTCGGTACCGCGACGAACAAGTACATCCCCGCCGCCACTCGAAGCGTGATGGAACTCCTAGCGGGTAGAGTGGAAACGACGTCGAGCGAAGACGGAACCTCGAGAAATGCGACGCCAGAAACGAAGGATTGGATCGAAAATCTTTCCAGGCGCGTGTGGTTTCATCACAACGTCGCGGAGACGACGGAAAAGATTTTAGAAAGGTACGAGAGAGACATTCTAGAGGGCAAAAACGGAATTTTGAAAGATTCTGCCGCCGCGCTCTTCCCGCACCCGAGCGGCGTGAGTCAAGACGCGTTGGTTGAACACAAGTGCGAAGGCATCGTGAAGGATGCTAGATACGACGCTTTGCTGTTAACTTCTTTAACTTCTGCTTCTTCTTCAGCCACCGCCGCCGGCGGCGCGAGGAATACCAGCAGTTCGAACGGACATCCGTTCCATCAGCTCGGCTTTGGCGAAGACTTTTTGGAGTTTTCAAACTCGTGGATGGCGACGCAGTTCGTCCTCTCGCAACAATCATCGTCGAAAGAGTCCGCGTCGTTGTTGTCACGCAGAGGTGACCAGTACACCGAGAATCTCATCGGTCAAATCTCCCAACTCAACGCGTATTTCGCGAGCGAGGACGAGAAAAATAACGAAGAAAACAGGCTGCCTAAGATTGAGTGCGACTGGCTTCTTTTCGTCGCTTTATTCATTCGAGACGACTCGAAACGCGAACGCGCGTGTAAACGAATTCTCACGGAGACCGTAACCGAGTGGAGAAAGTCAGCGGTGAAATTAGACATTCTTGCGCGGAAATTCCAAATGCCCAAGAAATGGTTGGACGATGCGAACGAGGCGAAAATGAACAACGACAAGCCGGTACTGACGAATTCGTTGTACCGATAAATCAGAAACATGGTAGTAATTGTTAACACTTCTTTTTTACTCAAAATCCAAAACGGCTATCGTGTTGTTGCTAAAGCAGGCTGCAATCTTCGACCCTTCCTGGTTCCAACACACCTCGAAGACCCCGCCGTCACCGCGGTACGTCTTTTCTAACAACCCGGTGGCAATTTCCCAAACTCTCACGCGTTTATCGAAACTTCCCGAGGCGATGTGTTTCCCATCTGGCGAAAACGCGACCGAATACACCGGTTCCGTGTGCATGTTGAACGTCCGAATACACTCTCCAGTCGTCGCGTTCCATAACTTAACCGTGTGNTCGTACGAAGCCGTCGCCAACATCAAAGGAATATCCGGATTCTTCGTTCCCGGTCCCGTTGGCGACCATTTGATGGTGTACACTTCCTTTTTGTGTTCGCTGAACGTGAAAAGAGCCTGGTTTTGATTCATGGACCAAATTTTCGCGGTGTAATCGTCCGAGCACGACGCGAGAAGGTTACCGACGGGATCCCACTTGATGCAGTTGACTTCGTCCGTGTGTCCTTCGAATTTTTTCAAAGGTGCCTTCTTACCAACTTCGCAAACGTAAATCTTCTTATCCATACTGGACGTCGCAAACACGTTCGTATCTCCTTTCCAATCGACGTCCAAACACGGCGCTTCGTGTAATTCGTACGTTTGCTTCGCCTCCCCGGATTTCGCGTCCCACACCACGGCAGTTTTATCCACCGATACTGAAATCAACGAGTCGCCGGCTTTGTTCCACTTCAAGGAGAAAATCGGACCTTTGTGCTGCTCGAGTCTGGCGACGAGCTTACCGCTATCGTCCCAAAGCCTCGCGTCGCCGTCGTACGATCCAGTGGCTAATATCGTACCGTCGCTGTTCCAGTCTAAAGTCGTGACGTCTTTCGATTTCTTCTCGTCCTCGTCCTCCGCATCGTTTTTCTTTTCTTTATTCTTTCCTCCTCCACCGTCGACGTCCATGGCGTCGCCACCACCACCTACTCCGTTCTTATCTTCTTTACTCTCTCCGTTTTTATTCGTCGTATCTTTCTCTTCGTTTTCTTTTTTAATCTTCTTCGTGTGCTCTAAAACCGCCGGCGGTTTCATCTTCGCCTCGGCGACTCTTCCGCTCGGCCCAGCCGGTAACGTCCAAATTCTCGCCGTCGCATCGCCACTTCCACTGGCTAACATCCCTTCTCTCTTCGGGTTCCACGCGCAGACGAAAACCTCGCCCAAGTGCCCGTCCAACGTCGTCACTTCGTCTTGGCTCACGTCGAACAGTTGGTTCACGTCGTCCAAACCGCCGTTCTTTCCTCCGGCGGCGGCAAACGTTCCGTCGATCGTTTTCACCGCCATGGCTGCTTTCTTTCTCTCCTCCAACTTTCTTTTCAGCGCGGTCTCTTCCTCCTCGATCGCTCGATTCCGTTCCTCCGCGGACATCTCCCTTCTCGACTTTACCAGCGCCTTCAAAGCGTCCACCGGTTTCGAAAGCAAATCTCTCGCCGTCAACACCGAAAAGTTCGCGTCGATATCGTCCTCTTCGTTGTTGTTTTTGACGTTAGCATTGTTTCCTTCCCCATTAGCACCATTATTCCCGCCGCTGCTCTCGTTCAAATTCGCTTCGAGCTCTAAATATTGCAATCCTTTTTGCACGAACGCCACCAACGCGCCCGCCGGAATGTCCTGATCTTCGTTTCCTGGGGCAATTCGAGTTCTATTGACGAACGATTCGTTCGCAAACGTAAACGCGGAGTGCGAAAACCCAGATTCGAGGAGGTATTTGTACACCATAAAGTTCACCTCGTCCGAGGTGAGACTCATTTTTATTTATTACGGTTCTTCTTTGTCTTCTTCTCGCGAAAGTTTTTAGAAGATCTCTCTTTATAAACGTGTGCGCGATTCAAACCGAGACGGAAATTGGCGAAATTCGCTCTCGATTTTACGCGCGTTTTGCGAGGGAGTCGCGTTAGGGTCGTCACACGCACAGGCTCTCGCTCGCAAAGTCCAACTTTTACTGCAAAAAAATGAAACGAACGCGTATTTCTCGGTAAGATCCGCGCGTCAATTTCCGATTTTATCCTTCGCACAACTCTCGTTTCTGCTCCCTTCACGCGTCGGGGGGTTCTTCGCGTGGTCGTGTGTCCTCGAAAATGACGAGAATGAGAGAACGAGGAGAACGACGAGAAATTTCTTTTTTTTTATGTCTCTTTGTAAGTGCAAAAGTCCTACTCATCAGAGTACCCAAATGGCGCTACAAAGTTTAGGGTATTAGTACGTAAGAGTACTCTTTCAAAGGTACTTTGCGTAGTAGTAGCTCTTGAAGTGCTTCAGACTCTCCTCGCTCTCTCTCTCTCTCTCGTGTCAGTCAGATGGGTGCCAGTTTCTTTCGCTCCATTTAAGAGTAAACACCACGCGTGATAGAGAGAGAGACTCGAGAGAGAGAGAGAAAGAAAGCGCTCATGAAGACAACAACAACAACAACGACGAGACCACACAACAAAGAAGGAATCTTTTGCCTCGGCGTGGACGGCGGCACCGGCGGGATTCGCTGCCAACTCTTCGACGCGCGCACCGGAGAATCGCTCGTCACCTGCGAACGCACGTACGACACCACGTACGGTATTCCACACGCGGGATGCGCGACGCAAACGTGCGCGGATTGGTGGCTAAGCTTTCGAGACGCAATGAGAGAGTTACTCTCCGTGTCGAAGATATCGCTGGCAAATATCGCGGGTATTTGTTTGGACACGACGTGCTGTTCGGTGGTGTTTATGGAGGAGCACGGAGAGCGCGCGATATATCCGTGCGTCATGTGGTGCGACATGCGCGCGGGCGCGAAGGAAACGAAGGACGTTTTGAACGCCGCCGAGTGTGCGAAAAGGAGAAGGAAAAGGAACGAAGACGTAGACGCGCGTTACGAAGAAGAGGTTGCGAAAACGTTACGGGTGAACTGCGACGGAGAAGGTCCGGTTTCCGCGGAGTGGATGGTTCCGAAAGCGCTGTGGATGAAACGGAACGAGAGAGAAGTGTACGATCGAGCGACGAAAGTGTGCGAATATCAAGACTACATGAACTTTCGATTGACGAAAAGATACTGCGCGAGCGCGAACAACGCGAGCGTAAGGTGGCATTTTCGAGAAGAAGAAGGAAAAAAAGTACCTCCGAAAGAGTTGTTGGAAGCGTTAGAGTTGGAAGATTTATTAGAAAAATGGCCGAAAGATGTGTTAAAGTGCGGCGAAGTTATTGGAAACGTCACGAAAGAGGCGTTCGAGGAGCTCTTCGGGGAGAGCGCGAAAAAGTTTATAGAGATACCAGTCGTTCAAGGCGGCGCGGACGCGTTCATCGGCATGATTGGGTTAGGTGCCATTCATCCGAAAACGATGGCTTTAATCACCGGATCTTCGCATTTACACTTAGCAGTTACGGAGAAGAAAATGTTTGGAAAAGGCATGTTTGGCGCTTACGAAAACGCGCTGGTACCCGAGGCGAAATTCATCGTCGAAGGCGGACAAACGAGCACGGGATCGATTACGAATTGGTTTAAAAATCAATTTAATTGCACGTACGAGGAAATATTCAAAGAAGCCGAAGAGATTCCAATTGGATGCGAAAACTTAGTCGCTTTAGACCACTTCCAAGGGAACCGAACGCCACACGTCGACGCCGAATCGAAAGGCTGTTTCATCGGTTTGACGTTGAAACATTCGCGCGCGCACATGTTTCGCGCGATATTAGAATCGATATGTTTCGGCACCAAGGCGGTGGTGGATACCATGCGAAAAAACGGGACGGAAATAGAAACCATAGTCATCGCCGGCGGAGCGACTCGATCGAAGTTTTGGCTTCAAATGCACGCGGACGTGACGAATTGTGAAGTTGTCGTTACCGAATGTCCAGACGCGCCGGCGTTGGGGTGCGCCATTTTAGCCAGCGTAGGAGTGGGGATTTATAAAACCGCCGATGAGGCGTGCGGACGCATGGTGAAGCGTTTGGAAACGATTTCGCCAAATGTGAAGAGCGCGGCTGAGTACGAAAAAGTGTACTCGAGGACGTACTCGAAGCTGTACGGGTTGTGCAAAACGCTGAGAGAGGAAGAAGAAAAAGAAGAAAAAGACGCAATCGACGAGAACGCGGCGCCGGCGAAAAAGAGAAAGACGACGACAAGTGGTGGCGATGCGACGAAAACTACGAGCGCACTCTTCAAAATTGCGCCGTCGCTTTTGGCTGCTCCAGACCACGCCAATCTCATCTCCGCGACCTCGATCGCTCTCGCGGCCTCGGCCGATTGGATCCACGTCGACGTCTTCGACGGCCAATTCGTCCCCGTGGTTACGTTTGGACCGTCCACGGTCCAATCTCTTCGCGAGAACTTTCCCACGGCTTTCTTAGATTGCCACCTCTCCTGTCAAAACCCAGATTTTTACATCGACAACGGTCTCGGCGACAGCGCCTCGCAAATCTCCTTCCACCCCGAAGCCGTCCGGACTTTCGCCGAGAGGAAAAAATTGTGCGAAAAAATAAAGTTCAAACACAACAAGCGCGCGTCGATGAGCATCAACCCGTCCACAAACTTAGAAGACACCTCGGTCTTTGAACTTCTCGACTTGAACTTGTTAGATTGCGTGAACGTACTCGCCGTCCAACCTGGATTTGGCGGTCAAAAACTCCAACCGACTGCGCTCGAAAAAGTCAAACGGTTGCGCAAACGATCGAAAACGCTCGACATCCAAGTCGACGGCGGCGTCAATTTAGAGACGATCGAAGCCGTCGTCGAGAGTGGTGCGAACGTCGTCGTCGCTGGAAGTTTTATCTTTCGCGAAAACAGAGGGAAAGAGAAAGACGCCGTGAAAATGTTGAGAGCGTTTGGTAGTACCACGTGAGTGAGTTTTATGACGATTTTGAGCTTTGCAGCAGCAGCCTTTACACTTTTTATCTCCATTGTGTTATCACCCGTCAAAGAGCACTTTTGCGCTCTTTTTCTCTCTCTCTCTAAACTCTCTCTCTCTGTGTGTTTCGGAAATACGTGATAAAAGCGGAAATGTCCTCCTTCTCCTCCTCCTCCTCTTCGTTTCCTTCGAGCGAGGACGCTCAAAATCATCATCCTCCCAGCGAACAAGAATTCGCTTTTGACGGAGACGACGGCAACGTCCTCGACGCGATTCTACATCGCGTCGACTTCATCTGGGAACGAACGAGAGCAAAACTCGAGGACGTTTACCACCACCCGGAGCTCATCGTTCTCGTCCTCTTTTCACTCGTCCTGGCGCATTTTATCGCCGGTAGAATCTTCTTCAACAAAGGAAAAGAAAGAAAGATTGGGAGTAAGAACAGCAAGAAACGAGATTCGATCGTTTTGTGCGGCCAAGACGGCGCCGGGTCGACGTCGGCGTATTTACTTTTGAAGAACAAAAGTTTAGGGCTCGGGACGGTGACGAGCTCGATAGAGAACGAGAGCGAGGTGGAGATTTGCGTTTCTTCTTCTGATCGTGATGCGAAAGAGAAAAGGGTGAAAGTGAACGTCGTCGACGTACCCGGCCACGCGAAAATCCGGAACCGCTTTTACGAGCGGTTCTTGCCTCGAGCGAAAGGGATCGTGTTCTTCGTGGACGGCGTGGAGTTTTCGACGAATAAAAGAGACGTCGCGGACCATTTATACAACGAAATCTTGATCGATTACGATAACGTCCGGCGCAAACGGATTCCGATTTTAATCGCGTGTAACAAGACGGACAAGGAAGCGTGTTCGCCGGCAACCTTCGTCAAAAAACGTTTGGAATCCGAAATCGAAATGATACGAACCACGCGCGATGTCATGCTTAAAGACGCGCAATTCGACGACGGCAGTCGCAAAGCGAAAAAACGCGCCAAAGAGATTGAAAAGAAACGCGAGAGAGAGGTTACCGGGTTAGGATGGAAAGACGAGTGGGGTAAGTTTTCCTTCGACAAAGCCGCCGAGATGAAAACGCACGGCCGGTTTCTCTTTTGCGCGTGCTCTTGCGTCGGCGAAGACCGGGAGTGGAAACTCAAGAAAGAGGCGGAGGAGAAAGGTGATGATGGTAGTGATAACAACGGTGACACTAATAACAGTAGCGGCGGTGACAAAACTAGTAATAGCGGGGGTAGTAGAAACTTGAGCGCGGTGAAAGCCTTCGCGGCTGAGCACGCNGGACGTTAAAACNAATAGTAGTATTTAATAGTAGTTCATATCAGAGAGTAAAAGAGAAAGAGAGAGACNAAAAGAGGTTGAACACACTCGATGTTCAGCGCGGTGTGTTGATGTTGGTGGTGAAAGCCTTCGTTGAAGTGTTGTAGCATATGAGAGCAAAAGAGAGAAAAAATACACAACTTCTCACTCGTAAAACCTGTCTTTTTGTTTTCAACGCAATTTTAGATAAAACCTCATTTTTCTCGTGTTACGTAAACGCGCGCGGAAATATACATAGCTCTACTAGAAAAAGAAAATGTCCGCGTTAATCCAATCCTTCTCTTCCCTCTCCTTATCTTCCCGCAGTTTGCGAGGAGATGCGAGAGTCGCGTCGCCGTCGGCGATGCCGATGAGAAAAAGAACGGCGGTCGTCACCGAAGCGGTATGTTGTTTTTCTCCTCTTTTCCTGGGCAAAAATTGGTCCAAATTCTCTTCTCTTTCACTTTTTACGCGTAACGAAGCGCTGCTGCTTTCCTACTCTCGCGAACGAGATGCGAACGATTCTTCGCGCGAAAGAAAACGCAACCGAAATGTGTATGCTACTTTTTAAGAGAGAGAGAGCAAACGGCGCGCGTGTTCGTCGTCAGCCGTCAAAGTCGTTTCGTCGCCGAAAATGTTTTCTGTTCCTCTCTTTTCCTCCAATTTTATCCGAGGGGCTGCTTCAGGTTTTAGAGAAGCAAAACCCTCCTCTCCTCTGTTTTTCAAAGAGAAACTCACGTTAGTACTTTCTTTTTTGTGTGCGCGTTCTCTTCTCTAAAACAACAGAAAAAGAAATGGGAAAAACAAGCGTTAAACCAGAACGGGAAACCGTTGCGAGTGAAGATGCACGTGAAAACGAACGATAAGGTCATCGTCATCGCCGGCGCGGATAAAGGGAAAGTGACCGAAGTCGTCGAGGTGTTTACGAAGAATGGGCAAATTTTGTGCAAAGACGTGAACATCAAGACGAAACATGTGAAGCCGAGAAACGAAGGCGAGAGCGGGAGTATTATTCAAAGAGAGTTTCCAATTCATCACTCGAACGTGATGCATTACTCCGCGGCGGAGAAGAAGAGATCGAGAGTTGGTAAAAAGATGGAGGGCGACAAAAAAGTGCGCGTGTTGAAAGCGACTGGGGAGGTGTTGGCAAACTAAGAAATATACGAAGAGATTCTCCGTTTAGTCTTTTAGCAAGTTGTGCCCGTGCATGCGTATATATGACACGTATAACGACGACAACACGCGGTGCTTTGACATTGTGATATATATATATTAAGTTTTATTGTAGCTCATTCTTAAAATAAACAACAACAACAACAGCAACGACAACGTCTTCGTCTTCAGTTTTTGGTTTTCGCTTTTATTATCTCTCTTCTATTTGTTTCGTCAAGTACTATTCGTATTAGTATATCCGATGCGTGCTCTCTTTCTCTCTTTTAATAAATACGGCAATAACGCGCAGCAGCAGCAGTAACGATGGCGTGTTCGCAGCGTTCAAAACTAACTCACAGGCAAGCAAACCCGTGCTTCTTACTCGCTTTCCAAGTGACGTCAATCTTCTCCGGATCGATGGCGCCTACTTCGTGATGCTGCCAACCCTCCAAAGCGTGTATGAGCGCGCCTGCGTGACACGCGTGCACGCACCCTCTTTCCATGGTCATCTCGCACGTTTTGAAATCCTTCGCTTCCTTTTCCGGCAATCTAAACGCCGGTAAATCCGTGTACGCGCAATCCGATCTCGTCTCCGGAATAGGAGGCACGACGAACTGGTGAAACGTCGTTTTCGAGGGCGCCAAACTTTGCTCGTTCTTATCGCAATGTCTTCCGACGACCCAGTTTCTGCACGTTCTTCCGCTGCTATAATTCGTTTTCGTATCGTTCTTTTCTTCTGTTTCTACTTCTCTGTTATTGTTATTGTTGTTATTTTTCAAGGATCCGAGTCGACTCAATAAAAAGCTGCCGCTCTTCTTCAAGACGTTCGAAGTGCTCTCTTGTGTAATTTTCACCTTCTCATTCGCGTTATTTACGCGAAACAGCAAGTGACGAAACTTTTCCGGACACTCCATTTTAATCTTCTCGAACCTCTCTTCGCTCGTCGTGCACATCAAGACGCGGCAGTTCTTCTTCGTCGCCATGTACAACGCGATCGCCCTTCCTAACTTGGACGTCGCGCCGGTCAAGAAGATCTCCTTGACGTTTTCTGGAATCTTATCGATGATTGCTGCCGCAGTTAACGTGTTCCCGTGGACTACTTTCGTGTTTTTCAAATTCTTCTCGTGTTTTTGAACGAAAAACGCGCCGCCGCCGTTCAAAGCTTCGTTTTTGTTCAAAGCGCCCAATCCCAAAACTCTCACGCCTCTCTCGTCCGCGTCTAAAATAGCCCGTTCAATCTTCGCGTTGATGTGTTTAAACTCGCTTCGGATGAAAAATTGAAACCCCCACGCCGGCGTGACCCACGTTTCGATGTTCATGTTTTTCAATCTGTGCTTATCGCTGACAAACGCCTTCACCCCTGGCAAAAATCTCAAAGCCGCAACTGCCGGCAACGTCAACGGCCACAACATCTTCAGCATCCACGAATCCGTCGTGAATGGCCTACTAGAAAACGATCTGAACGCAAACGGTAAGTGAAACATGCTCAACAACTCCGTTCCGTGCGCCATAAACACCACGTCCGGTGTCGTTTTCGGACTCGCTTTCCCTTCGATCGCTTTATCGTACAACTCCTCCGAGCTCTTATCCATGGTTCCGTACGCGTAATCGTAAATAGGCATGAACAAACAAAAGTTCGTGTGCACGCGACTGTGGTGCAACGAGTGATAACTCGGCGTGTACAACAAATACTTCACCCCGGGAAACTTGGCGAAAAACTTTGGCACAAACTCGAAATTACAGTGCCCGATCGCGTTCAACAAATCGAAACCCATCAAGTACACGTAAAACATCGCCATAGACGCGCCGTTGCACATCCACGTCCCTAATAACGGAATCGCAAAATTAGCGGTATACATTATGTGTTCCATGAACGGGTGCACGCTCCCAGTGATTGGCTCGGTGACGAAACTCGCGTGATGGTGCGAGTGGTACGCGCTATACAACGTGTGGTGGTGCAACAGCCTATGCAACCAGTAATACACGTACTCCGTCGGTCCGACGTGTAGCAGCAACAGCTGCCACATGCCTTTCTTCTCAAACAAAGGGAAATTCTTAAACCCAAGCCCTGGGCAAAAATGCACCATAGACATGACTATGTATTGCAATAAAATATAATCGTCCCAGTGGTCCTCCCTATCCACTTGCTTAAAATCGATCCCTTTGCTTTGTATTCTCGTCTTCTCCGTTATCGCGTGTATCCTGGACAAGGATATGAAGAATTGCGCCATGACGTACCGCAGTAAGACTATCATCGTCATGTGAAAGTGCCATTGGTCCGAGTCGTCGTTTTCAGGCGATACAATGCCGCGATAAAGCATGGGAAGATAGATGGCGTATTTCATTTTCCCGATTTTGCTCCACGGGAAATCGTACGCGAANCCCGGTCTCGATGCCATCGTCTTCTTCTTTCTGTTCTGGTATCGCGCTCTCTCTCTCTTTCTGTACCTCAATCGCCGCTGAAACTGGTGGTCTTTTTTCGTCTCTTCTTCTTTCTCTCTTTTTCTTTCTCTCTGAAGAAGAAGAAGAAGAAGAAGATTATATATGAGAAAAGCGCCTACGTCACAGAAGAAAAAGTGCTCAACCTTACTCGTTAAATTTTAGCGGAACTCCTGTGTACCAATCGAACGGAGAGTAAACGTACACGACGCGAATTTCCGCGCGCGACGGAAATTATCTGATGACGTGCAAACTCTCTCTCTCGTCTCCGTTTATTAGTATTCGTATTAAATTATTCGTAG
>JGI20151J14362_10002701_pt1 | contig 12401 bp, 12 predicted proteins | sample COG_01_FD_14362 | JGI IMG/M metagenome (IMG submission 14362) | reverse complement strand
CCGGGGTCCCGCCTGCGTTCGTCCCAATGACGGGAAGGTTGCGCGCCATGGCTTCGATCGTCACCATTCCGAAGGTTTCTGACATGCTGCACATGGCGAACGCGTCGCAGGCGTCATAGGCTCCGCGCAAATCGGTGACCGGCGCGTGCCAATGCACCCGGTCGGATACGCCCAATGTCTGGGCAAGACGTTGTAGGGTCTGCTGTTCGTCTTTGAGTTCATCACGGGTGTTTTCTCCAACGAGCAATGCGTGCCATTTCAGCCCTTCTGGTTGAGCTAGGGCGCCCAATAACGTGCGCTGCCCTTTCAAGGAGTCGAGGCGACCAAAAAGCCCGACCACTTGAGCATCCAATGGAAGCCCCCATTCCGTGCGCAGGATATCTCGGCTTTTGCGATGATTCTCAAACCAATGATCGCCGAGGGCGAGGGGGATGACATGCACGCGGTGGGAGGGAATGCTTGTGTTTTGAAGAACCTGTTTTTGCAAGTGTTCGAGCGGTGCAACCCAGGCATCTATAGGGTTAAATCTCAACGCATGCCAAGGCGCTTTTTTGGGTTTGGGGATTTGCATTCCTTGATGAAACAGGAGTCGCGTTTCGATTCCTCGTACGGCCCCGCTGCACAAGCTCAAGTCTCGAGGATCTCTGACCCACAGGACCTCAGTCGAATTTTGCTCCAGGTGCTGTCGGAGAACACGAGCAGCTCGCAGCGGATAATGCCGGGGCTGCCGGGCGATGAATCGAATGCACTGGCCTTGATTGGCGGCTTCTCGCGCAAGTGCCGTTTCCGCTACGCAGTTCAACTCAACATCATGCCCCACCTCATTCATCCAACGCGCATAGCGCAGCAGGTTTTGCTCCAAACCGCCCCATCCAGAGGAACTTGATAGGAAGCTAATTTTCATCGGCGATCGGGACGAACCGTAATTTCACTGAAGATGCCACGTCCTTTTGCTTCAATGGCGGTTGCAATGGCCTCCGCGATAAAATGGGAATCCATGCCGGCTTCAAACTGAGGACGGTACGATTCCCTGAGAGCATCGTCTCGGGTTTGGTCGATGAACCTCGTATTGACGGCACCGGGATTGATGGTGGTGACGGCCAGCTCTTCTCGGAACTCGATGCGAAGTGCCTCGCTTATGGCCAAGACAGCATGTTTCGTGGCGCAGTAAACCCCGCTGTTAGCAAAGACATTGCGAGAAGCGATGGAGCCAATTTGAATCACGTGTCCTCGGTTTTCAATGAGCGACGGGAGTGCACAATGCAGGGTGTTCAAAACGCCTTGAACGTTGACATCGATCATGTTCTTCCAATCTGCTAACTGAGCTTCCTTGAGTGGTGAAAAAATCCCCAAACCTGCGTTCGGTATACAGACATCAATGCCTCCCCACGATTGAATCATCGTGTTGCGTGCGCGATCGAGGTCTTCGGTTCTCGTTACATCTGCAACCTGCCATTGGACTTGTCCCTCCTCAAATTCTGCGGCAATTGCTTGCAACGGTTCTTCGGTTCGTGCCAAAAGAAAGAGCTTGTGGCCCTTTTTCGCAAGCAATCGTGCGGTGGCGGCACCGATGCCACTCGAGGCACCGGTAAGGAGGATACGGAGTGATTTCACATGGCTAAACTACATCACTCGGAGTGATGGATTAGGGAATTTCGCCAGGTTTTGCTTGTGCAAATCCAATCACCCGATCGAACCCTTGAAAATCCCAGTAATACACAATGCACATATACGGGGTGTCGGATCGAGCATGGGATCCCTCGATGGCTGCGACATTGGAAGGCTGGGATTGCAGCGAGGCAAAATCATTCTTTCCTCGGTCCAAGGAGGGCCGTATGCGGTATTCGTAATTGTAGTACCCTTGTTTCAAAAAGAGTTTCGCCTCGTATCGACGGGTTTGTTCATTCCAACGCATGCGGTGGGTTTCGAGGTAGGTCCACTGGGATAACTCGCCGTAGATGTAGATGTCTTCATGCAAACGTTCTTCAAAAGCTTTGAGCGAAAAATGAGCCCAGACGTAATCGCCTCCCGTCGCATCATCTTGAAGTTCATTGGAGATGACGTAATGCCCATCGATGTCCGGACGGGCTTTCAGAAATTCATAGCTGCGTGATTCATCGGGTTCGAGGTAGGCGTGCCATCGGTCGCCTTCGTCCATGATTCGCTGAATGCCCAAGCTCGCAAAACGTAGGCTTTTTAAATCGGTGAAGCGCCAAGAATTGCCTCCTGCAAAGGACTGGTCCCCTGTGGGGTTGAATGTTACTTCCTCTCCGCGAACAAATTGAGGTTCCAGCCCCATGATCGCCGTTTCCCATCGGCCATTTTGGAGCAGTACCACCTGCAGTGCATCGTAGGCATCTTGAATGGCATACCGCTCGCTGCTGTGTATTAGAGCGAGGTCGACTTCTTGATGGGTTCTTTGATCCCGAATGATAGATGACTCATGGACGTCCATTTCAATGCTAATGAGCGATTCGTAAAGAACAAATCGCAACTGAGCTAAGGGCTTTTGGGGCTCTGCTGAATCGTACACTTCTACAATGTAATTGCCGCTTTTCGTAAAGGACATCAAATCATTTGGGAAGGACGTTGCATAGTGGGTGTAAGGGGTTTTGGTGTTGAATGAGGCTTCCACCTTCTCAAACGATAGGCTTGAAAAACCGGCGACGTAATCATTTGATGACAAATCGGGAGAATCGTACCAATCAAATGTGCAATGCTTCCATCGAATTTCAAGGGTTCGCAAAGAAGCTGAGAAATCATCGAAGCTCAAGGTTAATTTCCCATTGTTCAATGGGACAATGGGATGAGCATTGGGCGTGCCCGACGGATGGAGCTTGCAGCTATGCAGGCTCGCATGGACAAATCCTTGAGGATAAGACGTGTCGACGCCGGGCGTTTGAGCGATCGAGCTCACCCATGTCGCGAAGCAAACGAAGGTCGCCAAAGCGCGCGTTATGGACTTGGAAAAGAGATTTCGTGGTTTCGCCGTGGGCATGTTAGAGAAGATTGAAGAATTTTACCATGAAAGGGTGCACGCAATGCGACCGAGACCTAACTTTGCGCCCCGAAAAGTAAACCTTCGCGAGCTGATGTCCCGCACGATACGGATTAAAAAAGGAGCCGATATACGACTGAAAGGTCGTCCTTCCCGCCAAGTGGAAGCTGGCTCAGCAACAGCAACATATGCTGTGCAACCTCCCAATTACCTGGGAATTGTTCCTAAACTTGAAGTGAAAGAAGGGGCTGCCGTTCAGGCGGGTTCCATTCTATTTCACAGCAAGGAGCACCCCTCAGTAAAATTTCTGAGCCCCGTAAGTGGAACGGTAAGCCGTGTCCTGCGCGGTGAGAAACGGCGGATTCTGTCCGTTGTCATCGACGCCGACGGGAAGGGAGAGTCGAGAACGTTTGAGAAGATCAATCTGGCGACCTGTGATGCTCAGCGCATGAAAGAAGCAATGGCGGAGCGCGGGTTTTTTCCTTTTGTGGAACAGCGCCCATTTGCAACGGTAGCCAATCCTGAGATTCATCCTCGGAGCATTCACGTGAGTGGATTTGACAGTGCGCCGCTCGCTCCAGATATGGAATTGGTTCTGGCGGGCAGAGAAGAGGCTTTTCAATTTGGAATAAAAGCGCTTCAATGCCTCGTTGGCAACGACGCAATCCAAGTCGGTATCCAACCGGGACAATCAACCTTTGATGGAATCGAAGGAGTAGAGACCACCATTTTTGATGGTCCGCACCCTTCAGGCAATGTCGGTGTGCAAATTCATCATACCACTCCCATTAACAAGGGAGAAACGGTTTGGACCATGCACGCTGAAGATGTTGCGAATCTGGGAGAAACCCTGCAAACAGGCACATACTGTGCAAAACGAACAATTTCCGTTGCGGGGTCGGAGCATGCGTCACCGAAGCACATGACGACGACCTTGGGCTGTGAAGTGCAGAGTTTGACGGGCGATCCAATCGATGAAGAATCCGTGCGCATTATTTCGGGCAATCCATTGACGGGAGCTCGAACAGAAGCCAGCGGACATCTCGGGGGGCTTCACCATCAAATATGCCTCTTGCCCGAAGGCAATAAACCGAAGTTTCTTTTGGCAGATGGCTGGTTGGGCCTGGGCCTAGATAAGTTCAGCTTATCCAAAAGTTACCCGACTTGGTTGTTGCCAAAGACGAAGGAGTTTGCCATGGATACATGCAACAACGGTGAAGAAAGAGCCTTTGTGGTCACGGGTCAATATGAGCCTGTTTTTCCGTTTGATATTTATCCGGTGCAGTTGCTCAAGAGCATCCTGGCCAATGACATTGATGCCATGGAAAAGCTCGGTATTTATGAAGTGGCACCGGAAGATTTCGCTCTTTGTGAGTACGCTTGCACCTCCAAAATTGCCGTTCAATCCATCGTTCGCGAAGGCCTTGATCGCTTAATGAAAGAACTGGGATAACATGAAAGCTGCACACAAGTTATTGGACGCTGTCCGTCCACATTTTGAAGAAGGTGGAAAGTTGAGCAAGTTTTGGGTGGTCTTTGATTCGCTTGAAACGTTCGCATTCACCCCGGGTCATGCAACGAAAAACGGAGTTCACATCCGGGATGGTGTGGACCTGAAGCGCACCATGTTCATGGTGATTTTGGCACTCGTGCCTGCACTTTTGTTCGGAACATGGAACCAGGGGCACCAGTATCTGTTGTCCATTGGAGAAATCACAGTCGCAGATCCGCTGATGATGGCATTTATGGACAAGATGTTCATCGGTGCTGTGAAAGTTTTGCCTTTGGTGGTGGTGAGTTATGGAGTTGGTTTGGGCATTGAGTTTCTTTTTGCAGGGATGCGAGGTCACAGCATCAATGAAGGCTATTTGGTTTCGGGCATGCTGATACCGTTGATTATGCCGGTTGATGTGCCGCTCTGGATGGTTGCTCTGGCCGTAGCTTTTGCAGTGATCATCGCCAAAGAGGTGTTCGGTGGAACGGGAATGAATATTTTGAACGTCGCCCTACCGCGCGTGCATTTCTGTTTTTTGCTTACCCCAAACAATTATCTGGTGAGATTTGGATTCACCAAGTGAAGGCCTCCGCTGAGGCGGGCGTACTCGCAGACGGGTATACAGGAGCAACGGCATTGGGTCACCTGGCATCGACAGTTGGTAAAGCTCCGAATGATGCAGCTGCTGCGGGTGTCATGGATATGTTCGGCGCGGATGGCATGTTCAGTTTGACAAATTCTTTCTTGGGCTTAATCCCCGGTTCTGTTGGAGAGACGAGCGCATTAGCGATTCTCCTAGGAGCGGCTTTATTGATTTGGACGGGTATTGGAAGCTGGAAGATCATGTCGTCATTCCTAGCGGGTGGCTTGGTTATGGGATTGCTTTTCAATCTGATGGGGTTGAATGCGTACATGACGCTTCCACCGGTTCATCAAGTTGTCATGGGTGGGTTCATGTTCGGCATGGTCTTCATGGCCACGGATCCGGTCAGTGCATCCCAAACGGAGAGAGGTAAATGGATTTACGGGTTTTTTGGAGGATTTCTCAGCATCATGATTCGGGTCTTCAATCCAGCTTACCCGGAAGGGGTCATGATGGCAATTTTGTTTATGAATGTCATGGCACCCCTGATTGATCACTATGTGATCCAGGCAAATACGGGCAAGCGCGAAAAGCGCATGCTCTCATCACAAGGCGCAACAGCTTAATAGAATCACCATGGCTATAGACAAGAACAGCACCGGTTATACTTTTCTATTTTCCATCGCAATGGTGGTGGTGGTAGGAACGGCTTTGGCCTTTACGGCCTTGTCGTTGAAAGATCGCCAAGACGCGAATGCCGCGGACAAGAAAATGATTGACATCCTCGGAGCCATTGGAGTGGATGCCGATCGATCCAATGCAAGCGACATATTTGCAGAATACGTGGTAGAACGCATTGCAATTGACTTGGAAGGGAAGCAGGTGTCCTCTACAAAATCGCCAGTCAATCCCAAGGACAAGACAGACCCTTTCAGCATCGATGTGAAAAAGGACTATCGCTCGTCTGTCAAGTCAGCGGCAAAGGCTGCAGACGGAGATGATGCGGCATTGATGGCGGCATTGGCGGACGAAGGGCTGACCTTTCCGCTGTTTCAGTGCGTCACAGACGATGACCAAAATTTGTTCGTTATTCCGATAGTTGGATCGGGGTTGTGGGGACCGATTTGGGGGTACATAGCGTTAGAAGATGACATGACCACAATCTTCGGAGCGAAATTTGATCACAAGACGGAGACTCCAGGACTCGGAGCTGAAATCAGGGAGTCTTTTTTCACTGAGAAATTCAAAGGGAAGAAGCTCGATGTAGAAGGCGCAGCACTTTTCAGTGTTTTGAAAGGCGGAGCTGCAACAGACGAATACAGTGTGGACGGAATCACGGGAGGGACCATCACTTCGAAAGGGGTGGATGAAATGATGAACCGCACGTTAAAAGTGTACCTCCGTTATTTTCAATCTGAAACCCGAGCGCAGCGATGAGTACAGAAACGGCAGCCGCAACGGCCAAAAAGGAGTCGTTGTTTTCAAAGAAAAACCGGAGATTACTTTCTGATCCCTTGGACGATTCAAATCCCATCACTGTTCAGGTTTTGGGAATATGCTCGGCCTTGGCCATTACGGTCCAACTGCAGCAGGCGGTCATCATGAGTTTGTCTGTTTTGTTTGTCATGATTGGCGGAAACGTCATTGTTTCTCTGTTGCGCAACATGATTCCCGATCGCATTAGAATTATTGTTCAGCTCGTCATTGTGGCCTCATTGGTCATCATCGTTGACCAAGTGCTGAAGGCCTTCCAACCAGACATCTCCGAGAAGCTTTCCGTGTTTGTTGGTCTCATCATTACGAACTGCATCATCATGGGACGTTTGGAAGCGTTTGCATTGGCGAACAAACCCGGCCCATCGTTCTTAGATGCCATTGGCAATGCCATGGGGTATGCATGGATTTTGTTGGCCGTATCGGTGGTTCAGAGGTTTTTGGTAGCGGAGCGATTTCCTTGCCTGGAATGGGACAAATCAAGTTTCTCCCCTCCAGTTGGTTCATGAGTGAAGGTGGATTTTATGAGAACAATAATTTGATGATCCTGCCTCCGATGGCGCTGATCACCGTGGGCATCATCATTTGGATTCAACGCAGCCGCAATCAGGCCTTATTTGAAGAGAACTAATGGAATACCTCAGCATATTTGTCAAAGGCATCTTCGTTGAGAACATGATTTTTGCCTATTTCTTGGGCATGTGTTCTTACCTCGCGGTGTCCAAAACGGTGAAGACCGCCAACGGCTTAGGTCTGGCTGTGATTTTTGTTTTGGGGATTACGGTGCCCATTAATTATTTGCTCGAGAATTACGTGCTGAAAGAGGGTGCTTTGCAATGGATAGATCCAGCGTATGCGTCCATTGATTTGAGCTTTCTCAGCTTCATCATGTTCATTGCGGTTATCGCTTCCATGGTGCAGCTCGTGGAGATGATTGTCGAGAAATTTGCCCCGGCACTGTATGGAGCCTTGGGTATCTTTTTGCCGCTGATAGCGGTGAACTGTTCGATTTTAGGAGGCGCCTTGTTTATGCAAGATCGCCAGTATCCGAGCATCGGCGAAGCAACTGTTTTTGGATTGGGATCTGGCGTAGGTTGGTGGTTGGCGATTGTTGCAATCGCGGCGATCCGAGAAAAAATCCGTTACTCCAATGTGCCTGCACCTTTGAAAGGGCTGGGTATCACATTCATCATAACCGGTCTCATGGGGATTGCCTTTATGAGTTTTATGGGCATTGAAATTTGATAGAGATGACAACGACCATTCTTTTAACCATCGTTTTTTTCCTTGCGGTCATTTTGGTGCTCGTCGGGTTGTTACTTTTTGCGAAGGCCAAGTTGTCTCCCAGTGGTAAACTGAAGATTGTGATCAACGGTGAGCAAACCATTGAAGTTGACGGAGGAAGTACGCTACTCACGACACTGGGTAACAACGGTGTCTTTTTACCATCTGCCTGCGGAGGTGGAGGAACGTGTGTACAATGCAGATGCCAGGTTCCCGTCGGGGGCGGGTCAATCCTTCCTACGGAGGAACCTCATTTTTCCCGCAAAGAGGTAAACGATAATTGGCGCTTGGGTTGCCAAGTCAAGGTCAAGGAGGACATGGAGATTCAGGTTCCAGAGGAAGTGTTCGGCATCAAAAAGATGGACTGTGAGGTCGTGTCGAATTATAACGTTGCCTCGTTCATCAAGGAGTTTGTTGTTCGCCTTCCAGAGGGCGAGACATTGGACTTTGAGGCCGGAGGGTATATCCAAGTTGATGTGCCAGAGGTTGTCGTGAATTTTAGTGACATTGACATTGCTGCGCACCCGGAGCACCACAAGGATCCCAAAACGTTCCAAAGCGAATGGGACAAGTTTGGTCTTTGGGACTTAAAAATGACGAATGACGAGCCTATCGTTCGCGCATATTCTATGGCGAATCACCCTGCGGAGGGCAACATCGTCATGTTGAACATTCGAATTGCCACACCACCATGGGATCGTGCCCGAAACGCTTGGATGCAGGTGAATCCTGGAATTTGTTCCTCGTATGTCTTTGCTCAAAAGCCAGGTGATAAGGTGACCATTTCAGGGCCATATGGTGAGTTTTTCATCAAGGAATCGGATGCGGAGATGGTCTATATCGGTGGAGGAGCTGGTATGGCGCCCATGCGCTCCCATTTGTTTCACTTGTTTCACACGATGAAGACGGACCGTAAAGTGACTTTTTGGTACGGTGGTCGTTCCAAGCGTGAGTTGTTCTACTTGGACGACTTCAACAGCATTGCGGAAGAATTTGAGAATTTCGATTTCCACGTTGTTTTATCCGAGCCATCGGAAGAGGATGATTGGAAGGTCAAGAAGGATATGAAGGACGAGGGAGATGGTTTCCTTGGTTTTGTTCACAACGCTGTAATCGAACACCAGCTTGCTCATCACGAAGCACCGGAGGATATTGAATTCTATTTTTGTGGGCCTCCATTGATGAACCAGGCAGTCTTAAAGATGTGCGACGATTGGGGTGTACCGCCTGAAAATGTTGCCTTTGACGATTTTGGTGGTTAATAATGGAGTGTTCTTTCTTTCTTAAGGAATCAAAACGAGTGGCATTTTTGTTGCTCGTTTTTGTGCTGTCGGGTCTCATGTTGCAAGGGTGTCATGATTCGGATGCACCAACTTCGATGAATTCAAAGAACGAGGTGATCATCCATACCGGCGATACCCAAGGAACAACTTATTTAATCAAGTATCACGAGGCTGAAGCCGTGCCCCAGTCGGCGATTGATTCGGTGCTTGAAGCGGTAGATGTTGAGTTTAATTTATGGCGTCCAGACTCCCGAATTAATGCGATTAATGCATTCTCTCATCGAGATTCTTTGTTCACTTTTGTAGATGAGAATGGCCTGTGGTCTTCGATTTGGGCTCAAAGTCTTGATTTATTTGAAGCATCAGAGGGGGCTTTTGACCCGACTGTTCAGCCGCTCGTGGAGCTGTGGGGTTTTGGCCTGCGTAAGAGGAGCGAGGTGACCCCAATGGCCGTTGATTCAGCGCTGATGCACGTGGGAATGACGTTTGAGAATATTGATTTGAATGAAGTGGAGCGGGATCGCAACTACCAGTTCACGACTGTTCGAAAGCGCAACCCCCGAACATGCCTTGACTTCAATGGAATCGCCCAGGGCATGACCGTCGATTTATTGACAGACATGTTGGAAGAAAGGGGAGTCAAAAATTATATGGTCGAAGTGGGAGGAGAAGTCAAATGTGGTGGGAATCGAATGGATGGTAAGCCATGGAGAATCGCAGTGGATCGGCCCACTGAACCCGTGGATGGAGATTATAATCGGGAAATGCAAACGGTGATGAACGTGTCAGACGCAGCCATTTGCACCAGCGGAAATTACCGTAAATTCTATGAAATGGACGGGATTAAAAGATCGCATACCATCAGTCCTTTCTCGGGCTATCCTGTCCAACATGGTCTGCTGAGTGCAACGGTGCATGCGACCAGCGCTTCCACAGCTGATGCGTTAGCAACGGCGTGCATGGTGTGGGGCCCAGAAGACGGTAAGCAGTTCATTTTGGCTTATCGGAATGCCAATCCATTTGATCGCATAGAGGCTTATTTCATTAGCGACGACGGGGAGGGAAATTGGGTGAATTGGGTTACACCAGGATGGCAAGCACTCACAGCGATTGAAATCCAAGAGTGAAGGTCAACCGACGATTTTTCCGCTCCCTTCATCTCCTCGGCACTGTTCCTCAGGCTTTGCACCGCAGAGGGAGCAAGCCGCTCCTTCTTCATTGAGAAATGGATTTTGACTTGCGCAGGTTCCAGCGAATTTCCCGTCTTTTTTGACCAAGATTTTGATTGCAATTCCTGCAAAACCGAGTGCCAATAAACCAATAGACAGCGCGACTACTTTCCATTCCATGCGACAAAAATAAGAGGTTGGTCGTGCACTATTTACGATTCTGCACCCTATTTCCGAGAAAAATTGCGTATTTTCTGGAAGCTTAACGATTGAACTATGATGCGGAACCTTGTCCTTGCTATGGCGACTTTGGGTTGCTTTGGAGCTATTCTGGAGTCCAGAGGGCAGCAAGGACCGTGCAATTGTCTGCCAATTGCTGAGCGTCCGTTGAAGGAGATATCAGACCAAGATGGATCAGGAACGGGAACAGTTCTTTGGAGTTGTGATACCGTTTATGTGTTAACGGAAACTGTTTTTGTGAACGCAGGTGATGAATTGACCATCGAGCCCGGTACTTTGATTCAGGGCAGAACAGGAGTGGTCATTGATACGTTGACCTACACGCTGCCGAATGGCAACCCTTCACCCCGGTTGGATTATGTTTATGCCGAGGAAGCCGGTAGTTTGGTCGTTAGTGTGGGAGCCAGTATTGTTGCTGACGGCGAACCCAATTGTCCCATTGTGTTCACCTATGAAGGGGATCCTATGGATGGTAGTTCTGGGTACGACGTACGCGGGAAATGGGGGGGGGTAATCGTTTGTGGTGATGGTCAATTGAATACATTCGATGGGGATGACGAGGTGGAAGGAATCGTTGATGTGACCGGACAAAATCGACATGTGTACGGAGGCGATGGAACGGCCTATCTCAATTCAGGCACGCTTCGTTATTTGAGCATACGGCACGCGTCTGCATCGCTTGGGGTAAGCCAATTTGGTAATGGATTGGAGACCAATGCCTTGACCCTTTGTGGAGTGGGTGATGAGACAATCATTGAATACATCGAGGCCATTGCGAGCGGAGATGATGGAATACAGATTTTTGGTGGCATGGTCGATGTGCATCATGTGGCTGCAATTTTCAATGAAGAAGACGGCCTCGAATACGATCAGGGCTGGCAAGGTCGAGGGCAATTCATCTTTGTGATAACCGACGAGCTCAACGGAGCTGGTGAGCATGCCGGTGATTTTGAAGGAGATGATTATGAGGAGTTTGACGTAGACATGACCTTCATGCCCTATTCCAACCCCTTGCTGTACAACCAAACGTACATCGGTGCAGGTGAAGCGACGGCGATTCGATTGCACAACGGAGCTGGAGTTCGCATGCACAACAGTCTCTTTGTGAATTTCGGACTTGGAATTGATTTTGAAGATGAAGATCCGTGCGATGCATGGGAGCTGCTCTTATTCGGTGAGACCAACATTGAGAACAACCGGTTTTGGCAAATTGGAGACAGCTCGCTGATCCATGAGCTCATCCTCTACGACGATGGATATGTGTTCAATGGACAGGAGGTGGTGGAGGATCATTTTACGGGCAATAACAATTTTGCTGCTGATCCGAATATCGACTTTGCGTTTGCTTCTGATTCGGGGCATGTCATGGATCCCATCAACCTTACTCCGGATTCAGCGACAATGTTGGTGGAATCGGAGTTTTTTCCAGAAGATGCATGGTTTGAATCAGCAGGATACATCGGCGCTTTTTCGCCTGACGGTGGCAATTGGTTGACGTGCTGGACCTATGCCGAGCAACTCGGATTGTTTGGCTCCTGGAACGATGGTTCTGGAGATAGCGGGGCAGAAGTGCCGGGGTGCACCTATGTGTTTGCTTGCAACTATGCAGCAGAGGCAACCATTGACGATGGCTCGTGTGAGATTGAATCTTGTGCGGGTTGCACGTGGCCCAGTGCCGAAAACTACAATCCCGATGCCCTATTTGACGATGGTTCGTGCACGGGTAATGTGGCCTTGACGTGCCCCGCTGACATCAATCAAGATGGAATGGTGAACACGGGTGATTTACTCCTTTTTCTCAGCTCTTTTGGAGATCCATGCATTGACTGATGCAGGCGTCATGCAGTTCGGCAAC
>JGI20151J14362_10002690_pt1 | contig 12439 bp, 7 predicted proteins | sample COG_01_FD_14362 | JGI IMG/M metagenome (IMG submission 14362) | reverse complement strand
GCGACGAAGACGGGATCTTTCAACCCGAGCGATTCGACAATCTGGTCCTTGACCCTCGGCGTGGCCGTCGCGGTGAGCGCCTGGAAGGGCACGCCGGGTGCTACGTCGTCCCTGAAGTCCTTCAGCGCGAGGTACGAGGGCCTGAAGTCGTGGCCCCAGCTGGCCACGCAGTGCGCCTCGTCGACGGCGATTGACGAAAGGCACCCGTTTGTCGCGCAGACTCGCAGGGCGTCCTTGAGCCGTTGGGACCCGAGGCTCTCCGGGGTTGTGTACAGGAGCTTGATCCCCGGTCCACCATCGTGATAATCGATGCGAAGGTCGGCGTCGATCCTGTCCATCTTAGCCTTGTCCACGGTCCCGCACCACGCGGCGGCGTCGATGTCCAAGTCGTCGCAGCCGCGAAGCTGGTCTCGAAGGAGCGAGAGGAGGGGCGCCACGACGACGGTGACGCCAGGTGTGTCCTTCTCCGCTCTCCACATCGCCGGAAGCTGGTACACCATGCTCTTGCCGAAACCCGTCGGGAGCGTCGCGAGGCAATCGCGCTTCTGCTCCACCAACGCTCGGACGGCGTCCAGCTGTGCATCTCGCAGCGATGCTCTCGGTCCGATCCGGGCCTTGAGCAGCGCCTCCAGTTCTTCCCTGAGCCCGCTCATCTCTCTATTTCGTGCTGATACCCGTCGCGACCACGGCGTTGTGAGCGCCGAGCAGGATCGCTGTTCCGATGGCGCCGATGACTGGCCAACGGTACTGGGGATACGGCCTAGTAGGACGCAACAGGTGGGGGCGTTTATTTTAAGATCCGCGTGGTGCGAGGGAGCGCAGTTCGGGACTCACCTAAGGGCTATGCCGACCGCGGGGATGACGGGCGCGAGCGCGATGGGCCACAGGTTTGAGTAGTTTATCGCCTTCTTGTTCACCACCTCTCCGTTGGGTTGCATGCTGTGCGGTGCGGCGGTGAGTGTGGGCTGTGCACAAGTTTCAGTCCTCATTTTCAACGTGGTCGAGCAATTCTCCTGACTATTTGCTCATGTGTGACATATCTAAATACGAAATTTTAACCTTTAACACGTTGATTTGTGCAGTGATTACATACAAAAAGAAGAAGAGAGAGAGGTGAGAGAGCGAGGTAAAAGTTGAGCGGAAAAATGAGCAAAAGCCGCCCTTCCCTTCGAACCGTAGCCCTCTTTACAGCACGCAGCGTTGTTCGTAGCACGGTAGCAAGATGCCCGCGCACAACAACCAGCTCCCCAATGCGCACTTCAAGAAGGACTGGCAGGTGCGTCGACGTCGCGACGCGACTCCGTCCGCTCGCGGACGGAACAAACCCTAGCTAAATCTTCCCCGTGATGGAAATCGGACCGCGGAGAACGCCGTTGGGCGCCCCTCCGGCGCCGCCCACCGCCCCATGAACACGCGCTGACCTCTCCACTCGTCTCCTTTACCATCAGGGTAACGCCGGTGCCTGCCGCGTGAAGACCTGGTTCAACCAGGCTGGTCGCAAGAAGTCCCGTCGCATCGCGCGCGAGAAGAAGGCCAAGGCCATCTTCCCTCGCCCGACCGCCGGTGCCCTTCGCCCCGTCGTGCGCCCTCCCACCCAGAGGTACAACTTCAAGACCCGTCTCGGTCGTGGTTTCACCCTGGAGGAGCTCAAGGCTGCCGGCATCCCCAAGAAGCTCGCGCCCACCATCGGCATCGCCGTCGACCACCGTCGTCGCAACCGCTCCGAGGAGTCCCTTGCGGTAAGTTCTCGCGTCCAAGCGGCTTTTTCCCTGTGTGTGTAGTTGGAGAGAGATGGCGGATCGCCGCAGACGAAGGCGGGGTCCGCGTCGAGGGTTCGACGCGAAACGTGGCGCCGACGACGCGTCCGGGAGTTGTCTATGTGTCTGTGTGACTATCGAGACGCTTTAACGACGTCGTCACGGCTCGCGCGTCGCGTCGAGCCCGCGGATCCCGCCCGTCGAGCTCCGTCTTTCTTTAGGGTTTTCCAGACTGGGAAATAACCTTTTTTTTCATCATGCGCGCCGTGCTGACCCGCCGACCCCCTCACCTTCCCCTCAACAGCTCAACCTCAAGCGCCTCAAGGCGTACAAGGCTTCCCTCATCCTCTTCCCCCGCCGCACCGCCAAGCCCAAGGCTGGCGACTCCGACGCGGGCGAGCTCGCCATGGCTAAGCAGTTCAAGGGTGCGCTCATGCCCATCACCAAGGAGGACAAGCCCCTTGAGATGGTGAAGGTGACCGAGGAGATGAAGGCGTTCAAGGCCTACAACAAGCTTCGCGTGGAGCGCATGAACGTCTGGCAGGTCGGACCCCGCATCAAGCGGGCTGAGGAGGCGGTCAAGAAGGCTGAGGAGGAGGCCAAGACTGCCAAGATGAAGTAAAAACGGATCCGCCAGGAGGCGCGTCGGGCAGGGTGCCCGGCGCGTACCCGTTTAGCTGACTTTGGTGTTGGTCGGCGCCCGGGGTATTCTCGGACGTCGGCTCGGGGTTTGAATGCTGCCGGCAGTCTTAGCCGTCGGTTGTAATCGAAGAAGAAAACCATCTTCTAATGCGTCTCCGGTGTCCAATCACAATTTTTTTCCCACCTTTGCTACGCTCAACGTTCGACGCCGCCTACTTTGCTACGTTCGACGCGTGGAGTTTTTCCCACATCGCCCAGTCGCTCTCCCACATCGCCTGCCGGGCTTTGGTGCCGTACGGGGTCTCGAACGCGTACGTGCACCCGTCCACCCCGCCGGACACGGGCGGGTGAAACCAGTAGTTCAACGCCAGGTGGCAGCGCATCTCCCCTTCGCCCCTCGACGTCACCTCGTGGAACCAGCCCGCGGGGAGGTACAGGACCTCACCGGCGTGAACATCCGTCTCGACCCGCACGGTGGCGTGCGCCCTGGCGAACCGCGGGAACTCGTGCAGCCGATCGCGGTCCACCCGGCTGAAGCTGGGGGGATCCGCGTCATCCGCCTCTGGTGTTATTTCCCGCCTGGGCTCGTCATCGTCATCGTCATCGTCATCGTCATCTTCCAGGTCCGAGTCGATCACGTCGTCGAAGTCGTCGTGCCCCCCGAAGAAGGCGTCGCCGTCCCCATCCCCGTCGAAGCCGTCCCCATCCCCGCCGGCGCCGCCCCCATCCGCCGCCGCGTCCATCGCGTCATCCAGCGCCCTCTCCGCGTCCGCCACCCTGCCCGCCGCGCCCTCCNCCCCCGCCTCCATCGCCGCCTCAGCCGCCTCCAGCTGTGCCTCCGCGGCGCGCACCGCCCCGGACGCCACCCTCGCGGCGACGTCCCCGGCGTCGCCGTCCGCGCGGGTCATCCCCGATTCCTCGTAGTTGACGCGGCCGTTGCGGTGGACTCGACGCGGGGTACCGACGGTGTACATGGAACCAATCTCACAAGGTGCGTACAGCTCGAACGTCTTGGTACCTCGCATCAGCACGTACATGTTGTCGTGGTGGTCGTGGTGGAGCCCCGAGGAGGCGCCGGATGCGCCGGATGCGCCCATCCACACGTTGACGTTGGCCGGGATCAACTCGCCGGCGATGGGCGGCCTGAACGGCGGGCCTCCGTTGGCGTCGCCGAGGAGCCTGGACGCGGGCGGCGCGGCGACCTGCGGGCGTCCGTGTGCGTCCACCGCCGCGGGCGATGCGGTGAGGTAGCACGTCTCGTCGCCGCGTCGGAAGCGCTCGACGAAGTCCTTGAACCTCATCATCTCGTATTTGCCAACCCCGTACGCGCCGCCCGCCGCGCTGCGGGTCTCCACCCTGACCACATCGTCGCGCGCGGCGCACGTCGCCAGGGCATCGTCGGTCCATGCTTTTCTCGCCGCCTCCCAGCAGGTCCCGGCGAGCCCCCCGGTGAGCACCACCGGCCGTCGACGGGCGACGTATTGGTCGAAGAAGTCTCGGGGCGTGATGGAGCTCATCGCGACGCGAGCCACGGGATGGGGCGCCGGTCCCGCACCAGCCGGGGGCTTCCATCCGTCGTAATCATTCTGGCAGCTGTCATCATCTCCCAGACGTGGACGGGATACTTTCCCTAAACCCTCCTGGAGCCTCCTCTTGCCCATCGACCGAGGCTTCGTGCGACCGCCGACACTGTCAACACAGTACACTTTTTTGGTGACAAAGTCTGTGTTGAGTCACAGTCCAAGATCATTTGAATACCGCGCGCAGGCCTTGCGGACGGCAGGAGGCTAGGGTATCGTCAGACGCGAGCGCGCGTTTGCATACTCCGCAGGGATCCTACGCGGAGCCAGGATCGCGTCGCGTCGAGGAGGCGACGTCGGGAAGGGCGATCGACGGACCGGGCCCAGTTTGAGTCGGCAACTGGGCAAATCCAACACGTGAGAGGATGCCGCTCGATTGGCCGGACCAGGCGCGGTTCATCGAGGTGCTCCGCAACCTCCGCGGCGCGTCCAAGTCTAAGCTCGATGAGCTCGTGACGTTGGCGCGCAAGGATGCGAGGAAGTACTACAAGCACTCGGTCGCCATCCTGGTGAAGCAGATCCAGGTCAAGAAGCCGAGGCAGCGGGTGCCGGTGCTCTACGCGATCAATTCGCTGTGCGTGGGCGGGGACGACGACGAGGTCCGGAAACTGTTCGCATCCCGCTTCTCCCGGGATATCCTGAAGTGCGTCGAGGCGGCGCTCAAGTGCCCGCCGCAGCACCTCGCCGGCCTGAGGCGGTGCCTGGCCAAGTGGAGGAGACGAAAGGCGTTTGAGCAACAAGTGGTCGCCGCGGCCCTCGCGCTCGCGGACCGGTACGAGGGCTGGGACCCGTCACTCATCGACGGTTCAGGGGATAAGGACACCGATAATGACACCGATAACGACGTGGACGACTACGCGCCGTCGTCCGACGAGAACTCCGACGACGAGAACGTGGACACGGACGGCGTCGATCGGTCGGATGAAAACGCGAAGATGGACGGAGGAGAAGGCGGACCCGACGGTGACGACGACGACTCCGAGCAGACGCACGCGGTGCCCGCGAAGGTGCCGGAGGTGAAGAAGGTTCGCGCGTGGGGCGCGGCGTCGAAGAGGCCCGAGCCGGAGAAGCCCGCGGGGGTGGACAGCGCGCCGGTCGGCGGGGGAACAAAGGCGACTGAGACCGAGGCCGCAGCGTGGAACCCACCGCCTCCGAGTGAGGCCATCGCGATGAACCCGGCTTCTAATCCGCCGCCGCCCAGGGGACCCAGGGACGCGCCCGGGCCGTCCAACGCGCCGCCTGTGCGCGTGGCGTCCAACTCGTCCCCGCCCAGGCAGCGTTCCCCGCCTGAGTCGAACACGGACGCTCGTGGGAGGGGCGGCGGGGGCAAGGGAGCCGGCGCCAAAAAAGGCGGCGGGCGCGAGAGGGACCGGAGCAGGGACAGAGACCGGCGGCGGTCGAGGGATTCCGGGAATAAGCGGGAGCCCAAGGTGGAGTTCGACAAGTGGGGCGATCCCATACGGCGCCAAGGCTCACGCGAACGGTCGGCGGACGACGGGTACCGGGGTATAGACGAACCCAGGCGGAGGTCGCCGCCGGTTGCAACAAAGCCGGCTTCGCCGCGAAAGGTTCGGTCGCCGGCGAAGGCTCGAGGCGCTTCGCCGCCCAAGGTTCGGTCGCCGGTGCGCGCGCGGTCGCCGGATGCGGAGAGGCGCGGGGGCTCCAAGAAGCAGAGGAAGCAGAAGCAGCCGTTGCCGCCCTCGCCGGAGAAGAAACGCACGCCGCCTCGCTGAGAGCCCGGCCTATAGCTGCCCAGTGGGGAATATTATTCATTTGAAATCGAGCCAATCGCATCTGAGCTTTTCCGTTATAGCCGGTTGGGATCTCTCCACTTCGCGCTGACACCGCCCCGCGGTGGGAGCATCTCGCGATGGCAAAGAATAGCCCCGGATGGTGAGCGTCCACCCTGTCCCGTCTACCTCGCTCCCGCGCTCGCGATATCGTTATCGAATCCTCCCGGCTTCGCCAGACGGGCCGGAACATAGGGGGACGAGCGAAGATACGGAGAAAAAAGGTGCCCTTTCCCGTTCCACCCGCTGACCTTCCCTTTCCCTCGCCCGTCCCATCTCCAGGTCGTATCCCAGCGACTCCTCCGACGGTGACGATACTCCCGGGCAGCAGAGCAAAACTCGGGCGAAGGCGAAGCCCCCGGTTCAGCCTCAGCCCAAACCGAGATCTCATCTGGGTGACATGCGGACCGCGACGGACTCGGCTGGGAGTGACGGATCAGACTCCGAGTCCACGGGCACTCTCGACTCGCATTTCGCGAGGCTGGCGGGCAGCGGCGGCGGGCGTCCTCCCCTTGGCGGCCTCGCGTCGCGGGGTTTGGGCAGGAGCAACAGCAGGGACGTGCTGCTGGTGGCGAGGAACGCCAGGGAGCAGGCCAAGGAGAATGACTTTCTGCGAAGGAGGGTGAAGGAACTGGAGGAGGAGTGCGGCGAGCACTACGAGAAGGTCCAGGCCACGCGCAAGAGCCAGGCCGAGACCAAGACGCGGGAGGGATCGTTACGCGGGGAGGCTGCGGCGCACGAGGCGGCCGCGGAGCAGCTCGCGCTTGAGCTCGAGCGCATGCGGGACATCGAGTCGCAGTCCGCCACCGAGGCCATGGCGCTGGTCCAAAAAACGAGTCGGCTTCAGAACGAGCTGGTTGACATGGCCAGGAAGGCGTCCATCGCCGAGGAGTTACTCGCGGGGGTACAGCAGGAGACGGACAGGGCTCTGGCCATCGCGGAGCGCGCCATGCTGCAGCTGAGGACCAACCTTGAGGAGAGGGGCGAGTGGGAGCGCATCCCGGAGGAAGTTTCCAGTTTGCTCGACGAGGCGACGGACGAGGCTGCTTTTTTGCGCGATGCGGTGGCGTCCGCGGCGTCGGAGGCGAACGTGAGGCGTGCGGAGGCTACGCGCGTGGACTCGGAGCACTCAAAGTCGGAGCTCGAGAAGGAATACGAGGCGGCGATGGCGGAGCTCAAGGAGCTCAGGGAGGAAAACGCGCTGATGCGAGCGGATCTCAGCGCGAACCACCACTACAACCAGGTGACCATGAACGAGGTCGGGTCGGACAGCGGCAGCGACACGAGCTCGCCGGGCCCGTCGCCCAACACCTCGCCGAGCACGAGGTTTGGAGAGGAGAGGACGAACTCGCCGGCGACTGCGAAGAAGGCGCCGAGGTCGCCCAAGCGGCCGGTGTGGGCCAGCCCGGCGCCCCGATCGTCCTTTGGCAAGCAGCTGCACGAGTCCAGGAGCAACCACTCGCTGCAAAAGGCTGGGTACGGGCTCACGTCGCCGTTGGCGAAGACGAAGAAGAAGGACGGCGGCATCACTCTCGCCTGAGACCACTACACTTTGTCACAAAACTAGTTTACGCGTCGACGGGATACCCGGCTCGCTTTAACATGCCCTCGAGGTACTCCCTCTTCGCTTCACCCGACGTGTCGTTGTCAGCCTTGACCCAGTCCCTGTACGACACCGTCACCACCTTCCAGCCCCACGAGCTGAGCAGCTGGTTACGCAGGATCGTACCCCCGAGGGGCCTGAGCACCGACCCGAACCCGAACCGATCCTTCTCGAGCGCGTTCGTCTCCCCGCCGCCGCCGCCGCCGAACCAATCCTCCAGCTCCTCGCCCGCGTCCGACGCCGCCGCGGGCTCCACGCTGAAGTGGTACGGCCCGTCCACCTCCACGACGATCTTCGTCTTGCCCTTGACGACGAAATCCGGTCGAATCAAACCGCCGCGCACGAGCTTCTCGGACTCGTACGGGACGCCCATCTCGTCCAGGGTGGCGCCCACAGCCTTCTGCAGCTTGCTCACGGTCGGGCCCTTGCCCTTGGTGGCCCTCCACGACGACTCCGCGGAGACCGCGAGGTGCTCCCAGTTGCCTTTGAGCTCCGCGAACAGCGACGGCGAGTGCATCTCCACCGCCAGTATGGCCATGTAGATGGCGGAGAGGCCCTCGGGGGAAACCGAAGTCGCGCCCAGCGACGCGAGGTGCTTGCTCATCTGCCTCAGCACGCGCTCCCTGGCGCGAATATCAAGCGCGTTCACCACCGGCACGTCGTCGTCCCTCGGCTGGGTCATGATCACGGCCGCGGACCAGAAACCCAGGGACAGGTCCTGGGGATAGAACTCGTCGGCTCGCGACAACTCGAGCTCGTCGCCGAACCGGTCCATCACCGCGAAGGGCGGCGGAAGCGCCAGGGTGGCGTACGCCCACAGCGTCAGCGCGATGGGCGTGCCGCTGAACCGCGAGGGGCAGTCGACGATCCGCGATTGGAACCCGCGCAGGGCGTCCTCGCTCGGCCGGTACTTGAGCACGGCCGTCGCCCACAGGTACTGGGTGACCTCGTCGGGGGCGAGGTGATCCGTCTTCGGGCGCATCGCTTTCTCAAACCTCGCCATGGCGTCGGCGCCCGGATCGTACCCGCACCGCGTGAACGCCCACAGCACCATCAGCAGCTCCTTCGGCTTGAACTCACCGAGCCTGTCCTTGAAGTGGAGTTGTATCAGCGGGAGGACGTTCGTGGCGCCCGGGAGCTGAAGCGCGGCGTACGCGTAGACGGTGTTTGCGAGCACCTGCGAGTCGAACCTCGACATCTTCTCAATCACCGCCTCCTCAAAGTCCGCCTGGAACCGATCCCCTGGGGTGTGGTTCAGCTTGGCGAAGGCCCAAAGTAGGTTGGCGAAGTCCAGCGGGGTGAAATCCTTGATCCTGACCACCGCCGCAGCCTCCACGGGCTCCAGCGCGGCCACCTTGCTCGGGGGGCGTTGATTCGCCCTCGCAACCTCCACCACGTCGCCGTCCAGCTCGAACCTAGTCTCGTACCGCGTTGGCTTGGCGGTCAAGGTGGCGATCGCCCAGGCACTCAACGCCATGTCCCCAGAGGAGAACTCATGCGCCCTGGCGGAGAACTCATCCACGAAGACGTCGAGTAAGTCCTGTCGCACCAACGCCTTGCCGCTGACGCCCGGCGCTAAGAGCCTGGCCAGCGCGCTGAACCCCTCGTCGCCAGAGTCGTCCAGGGAGCTGACGGGTAACCCGGGTAGATCGCCGATGTTCACACCGTCCGCTTGTTGTTTGGCGTGAACCTTGGCGAGGCCCCACATGAGGTTGGCGATTTCGTTGGGCTTGAAGTTGTTCAAACCCGCGCGAGTCACGCTCTCCTCGGCGACGGCGGCGAGGAGCGGCGCCACCCTCTCCACCCGCCCATAGGCGCTCGCCACCATGGACAGCTCCTGCGGCTTGAGCAGACGCAGCTGCCGCCCGCACTGCGCTTCGAACAACCCGCGGAGCTCCAGCCCCGGTTCGTCCCCGAGCCGGGTCAGCGCCCAGAACATCATGGTGAGCTCGTAAGGCTTGAACCCCGGCGACGCGGCGGCGTCGTCAAGCCGTCCCCGTCCCCGATCCCTCCGTTGCCCGTATCCCCGCTTGGAATCCCGGCCGCCCGTCTTGGACGCGAACCTGCAGTGTTTCACCGCCGCGGCTTCGAGCGCGTCGCGCAGCCGCGGCGACGCGCGGTGCTCGAGCGCCGCGAACCCCCACAGCACGTTGGCCACTCCCTGCGGCTCGAGTTCATCCGCGACGTCCAGGAGCTTGAGCTCTAGTGACGTCCAGAACGAGGCGTCCGGGTCGCGTCCCGTTCGACCGAGCGCCCACGTCAGCGAGGATACCGCCCACGACGACATCTCCGGTAAGAGCGACTGGGCTTTGCGTTCCAGCCCGAGGTACCACTCGACGCCGTCCAGGGTGCCCCTCTCCCATTCTCTCACCGACCTGCCGAGTCGGCTGTAGGCGGTGGCGACGTTGATGGCGTTGAACGCCTCGGCGTTGCCGTTCTTCTCGACCACGAGCTTGATGTCGTCGATCTTGGTCGCCTTGGAGAGGTCCTGGTTGACGCCGATGCGCTTGGCAATCTCGGCGCTCATGTTTGGATCTCCCTCGCGTCCCCGGCCCCTTCCCCGTCCGCCCCGTCCCCCTCGACCGCCTCGAGCGCCGCGGCCTCGACCGCCGCGGCCGCGGGTAGCCGCCCCGCGACCGCCTCGATCGTCCCTGCCGCGTCCCCCGGTCCTTTCCTCGGCCGCATCGCTGGTGGATGCGGGACTCGGCGGGGAGGATGCGGAAGGCGGGCGGCCCTCCCTCGGGGGCAATGTTCGTCTCGGAGGGCGTGTGCCCTTCTGAGGCGGGGTCTCACCCGCGCCCGCGGCGCGAGGGATCGTCGCCCGATCCGCCCGTGGGCGACGATGAGGGACCGGAGAGATCCTCATCGCCGCCAGTTGTGCGCACGTCGCCATCATCGCGCAGCCCCGCCGCCGCCGTCTAACAATGGCTGCGAGAAAAACGCGTCGCGTCTCTCAGGAGAGTCGCCTCGGTTCTTGCTTGACGAGAGCGGTTAAATTTTGGGCGCGAAACAGATCTGCGCGGGCGCCCACAACACGCGGCGATGGACAACCTAACCCATCTGCAGAGCCCGGAGGATACCAATGGGACCCTCAGCCCCCCGTTGAGCCCAAAATCGACCCCGGGTCCCTTCTCCCCCGGGTCGAACGGGGGCACGCCGGCCACGTCCCAGCCCAACACCCCCAGTAAGATCGGTAAGACAAATCTCTCAGATCCACGANGACACCGACCCGTCAAGCAGAGACCGCGGACGACCCATTCGCTGACCAGACGCCACGATATCCCATCACCTCGTATCCACAGGCGGCGCGGTCAAATCCAGCGGGTGGAAGAACCTGAAGCCCTACCCACTGGAACGGAAGTGGAACGAGCAGCTGCCGCTGGGCCCAAAGGATCGGCACCGGCACGGGACTCTGCCGAACGGCATGCGATACTACGTGCAGAAGACGCACAAGCCCAAGGACAGGGCCGCGCTCGCCCTGGCCGTCGACGTCGGGTCCATCGCGGAGACCGAGGAGGAGCGAGGCGTGGCCCACCTCGTGGAACACCTCGCCTTCAGGGCCACCGAGTCGAACGACAACTTCGCCATCGTCAAATTCCTCGAATCNATCGGAGCCGAATTCGGAGCCTGCCAGAACGCGTACACCTCCATGGACGAGACCGTGTACGAGCTCTTGGTTCCAATCGATAAACCGAACGTCCTGGAACANTCCTTGGACGTNTTCGCCGAGTTTGCGACGAAGGTTCGCATCAGCGACGCCGACGTCAACGATGAGCGCGGCGCGGTGATGGAGGAGCTTCGCATGGGCCGCGACGCCCGGGGCCGAGCCTCCGAGGCGTACTGGAAGATGCTCATGGCCGGGTCGCTGTACGCCACGCGTTTGCCCATCGGCCTGGAGAAGGTGATTCGGGAAGGTGACCCCGAGGTGTTTAGGAGGTTTTACAAGAAGTGGTACAGGCCCGAGCGCATGGCTTTGGTCTGCGCCGGCGACTTTGACAACCTCGGCGCGGTGGAGAAGCTCATCAAACAGGCGTTCGCCAAGTGCGTTCCATCGGAGGGTCAACCCAAGGCTAACCCAATCGTGGACCGTCCCCTCATCGCGCCGCACGTGGAGCCCAGGATCACGTGCATGGTGGACAGGGAGGCGACCAAGACGTCTGTGACGGTGACGTTCAAGTACGAGGCTTCCGAGTGCGCCACCCCGTCGGGTTTCTTCACCAAGACGATCGAGGACTCATTCAAGCTGGCGCTGGACAACAGGCTGTACAAGATCATGCGCCGGGCTGATCCCCCGTTCTTCTCCGCGGCGTGCTCCATCGAGGAGGCGACCAGGACCACGACGATCTTCAGCCTGCAAATCGTCTGCGAGGAGGGCAAGGCGAGAACGGGCCTCGAGGCGGGCCTGCGCGAGATCACCCGCGCCAGGCTGCACGGCTTCAGCGAGCAGGAGTTGCGCATCGCGAGCGCTAAGCAGCTCGCGGACGCGGAGCAGCTCTTCATCGAGCGCGATCAGACCTACTGCACCTCCCTCAGGGATGAGCTCGTCGGTCACTTCCTCAGGGGCGAATTCGTCGTCGGCGCCGAGGAGGAGGCGCGAATCACCCGCGCCTGCGTCGAGCGCGTCAAGACGTCCGACCTGAAAGAGTTCGCCAAGCGGCTCAACGTCAACAACTCGTGCGTCATTCGTGCCATGGAGGGACGGGCGCGGACCACGGAGAAGGACATCTCGGGCGCCATAGACAAGGTGCAACGCGAGGAACACGCGGGCGACGTCACCGAGAACGAGATGTTCAACGTCCCGGAGCGGCTCATCGAGGAGGAATCCCTCCCGCCGGCTGGGAAGCTCGAGGGCGAACGTAAGTTCCCAAAGCTGGGTTTCAAGCTCGTGCAGCTGTCCAACGGCATGCAGGTGGCGATGAAGCAGACGGACTTTTTGGACGACCAGGTGCTGGTGCGGTGCTTCGCGCGGGGCGGCTTGAGCGAGGTTGAGCAGAAGGACTACCTCGACGCGCTCTACGCGAACACGATCGCGTCCGAGCTCGGCAGCTACGGCGTCAAGCCCGAGGT
>JGI20151J14362_10002688_pt1 | contig 12445 bp, 10 predicted proteins | sample COG_01_FD_14362 | JGI IMG/M metagenome (IMG submission 14362) | reverse complement strand
TATCCCAATTTGCCCAATTATGTCCTTATCGGAGTGGAACCAATGCTCATCAACGATTCGGATGAGTATTCTGACTTTGGTGGTTGGACCACAGGACTTCCGGGGATTGACAACGCGACCACGGGCATCTGGGAAGAGTCCATTCCAGTGGGGTCATATGCTGAAATGAACGATCCTTCGACCATCGTGGCACCAACATCGGACCATACCATTGGCCTCGCGGGGTATGCGTTCATTACCGGTCTCAACCCCGGCGTCAATGATGGCATTGGCGTGAATGACGTGGATGCAGGAAAGACAACCCTTGTCTCTCCGATCATTGACTTGACGGCTTTTGAGGATCCCGTTATGACGTATTGGCGTTGGTATACCAATGCACCCGCGTCGGGCGCAAATCCAGCATCGGATTGGTGGCAAGTGGAGATTTCAAATGATGGTGGATCCTCATGGCAATACCTTGAAAACACCCTTCAACAGGATATCTCATGGCGTCGAATGGCCTTCCGTGTAGCTGATGTAATCGAGCCTACCGATGCTTTTCAAATGCGGTTTATCGCCTCGGATAGCACGACACTTGGTGAATATTTGGACGGTGGTTCCCTCATCGAGGCGGCCTTAGATGACATTATTTTGTACGATTTGGCACAGCCGGAAAGTGTGAGTGAGGCCATGGAATCTCAAGTGCATGGATTTCCAAATCCAGCCAATGAAGCGGCAACAACACGGGGATGGATGCCCGGTTCAACGGTTCGCGTGTTCAGTGCCGTTTCGGGTCAATTGATGTTCGAGGCACGAGCGGACGGTTCCGGTCAATGTGTGTTGCCTACCAAGGGGTGGTCGAACGGACTGTACCGTGCCATGGGGTGGAACGCCTCCGGTCAATCTGATCAATGGCCTTTGGAAGTACTCAAGTAGAGCGCTTCCTCAAATGGTTTCCATGTCATTGGATGCGATCCAACCGACATTGCCATTGGGAAGTTTGATTTTGGTGTAGCGAGAATCTTGCTGAATGACGGCTACTTTGGTGCCTTCATGAATCATGAATAGCGTCATTCCGGCATCACCGGGTTGGCTGCGGACAGGGGATTCGTTGGCCAAAACAATGGCTGATTTGTTGTTGCTTATTCGATTGAGCGCAGACCAAGACAATGACATGAAAGCGATGCCAACGGCCAAGAGGCTGGTGCCAAGGGTTCCCAGGATTCTGCGGTTTCCAAAATTTTGAGACAGCAATCGTGCGGCGAGGGCGCCGAATCCAAGGGTCCAGAATAGCACCATGAGGCGGTGCCATAGTAGATGCCGACCCGGGGCAACGATGCCTTGCCATACATTGGATATACCGGCTGTCGGAAGGGCTTCAATGCGGTCGCTGATTTGAGAATTGGCCAAAGTCAAATTGGTTTCCAAGTCTTCGTTGTTGGGCGTCAATTGCCGGGCCCGTTCGTAATGCAGGATGGCTAGTCCAAATTTTTGCTGCTTGAAAAAGGCATTGCCCAAATTGAATTCAGACGCAAAGTGGACGCGGTCCTCCAAAAGCGATTCGTATCCCGATTGCGCCAAGCTAAACTCTCCTCTTGCATAAGCGGCATTCGCGGAATCGAATTGGGCTTGGTATATGGCTTCGGTTTGACCAAGAGATGCCGAGATGGTCATGACGAAAATCCCAATCAAACCGAGCGTTCGGTGCAGCATGTGTTCCCTGTTCATCATCGTTTGATCCATGATTTCTCCGTTTGTTCAACAAGTCTTTCGGATGTCGCTAACATTTCATCAGGAGCTGGAATGGTGCCAGGGGCGTACCTCGCCATATCGAGTTGATCCAATAGAATCTTCCAATTTTCCACCGTGTCGGGAGCATGCAATTGCAAGGCTTCAAGGATGGCATCGCGCTGGAACTGGCTGGAATTCCAGGTCAATTTTGCGAGCAAATAGTCTTCGAGGCCTTGGCCGAGGGCCGGGAAGAACAAGCTCGGATTGTTCAGGTGTTTCTTCGCCGCTCGTAGTTCATTGCGCACCGTGGCTTTTGCCTTGCGCTGACGAGATTTTTTTGGATTCTTGCGGTCTTCTTCGCGGCGACGTTTCGTCAGGAAAACAAGCCCAAGCAGAGAGGGCCCTAGCGCCAGCCAACCGGTTGATAAGGGCAGGGCGGACTGCCATCGATTTCGATCCAAACCACATCCGTTCCATGCAGTGTCAATGAAGCGAATGTCCTGATTCAAAACCTGAATGTCGGTTTTGGAATTGTAGCTAAGTCCCGAAGTTGCGCTTGCGTCGCCGCGTTCAACGCTAATTGTGTTTGATGAAGATGGCAAGGAAGAGTAGGCCTTGGTGCGGAGATTGAACCATTGTCCTTCTGCCGGTGGAAGGCTGTATTCACCCGGTGCACGTGGGATGACGACATATCGAAAGGTGCGCGAACCCGACTCTCCCTTTGCGGTTGTCTTGATTCGATCGATGATTTCAGGATCGTAGACTTCAAATTCTCCCGGCCATTGCAATTCTGGTTCTTGGATAAACTTGAGGTGACCATCACCGTTGAATATGTATTCGACAGTGAGTGCCTCATTGGTCTTGCACGTGGTGGCATTTTGCTTGACTTGGCATCGAAACCGACTGAATGCTCCGATCATATTGGAGGGAATCGGTTCGGGAAGTGGCTTGACTTGGATCTGAATTGGGGTGGCCTCAGCCGTGACGTTTTTCCCATCGAAGAAGGAAGTTCTTTTGTAGCCGACCAGATTGAAGCCATCGATGGTGAGCTCTCCGGTTTGCTGAGGAAATAAGACCACCTTTTTCACCGTGGCGACGTTGTATCGACGGCCATCGATGACTTCTGACTCCCAACGTGGATCAGGTATGTCAATTTGCTCGCTCCAAAACCCCGTCATTTCAGGAACATTGTATTCCCGAACATCGAGGTTGTTGGCTCGGTTGTAAATCTTGAAAGAAGCCACGAGGGGCTCGCCTACAAATACGTTTCGCTTTGACAGTTCGATCACACACGCTAATTCTCCGAGACCTGTTTGTTTTTTTTGCTTGGTCGAACGAGGTAACACTTTGATTTTAAATGCATTGCTCCTCAGCTTTTGGGTGCTCCCATCGATGTTGTAGCTGGGAACATTGATGTCTTTGTTGGATTGTACCTGATAGGTGTACGTGTATTTGATTTCTGAACTGCTGACGCCGTTAACCCACGAATTATTCTGCGAGGTACTGGGCCCACCTATGAGTTTTAGCCCATTGATTTGAGGAGCAGACACATTCTGTCGGATGTTCTTCATTGAGAGACTGAGCTGCACCGTCTCTCCATTGCGAACCGGGTTTTTATTGATGGTCACACTGAATGATTCCTGACCATGGGCCAGAACAATGGCGCAGAGCATGAATGCAATGCTCAAAGCGATGGGACGTATGGTTAACAGGTTGCGCATGCTTACCAGTCTTTTTCGATTTTCACTTTTTGTCCTTTGCCTTTGGACTTGCGCAATTTGGCCTGAATCTCTTCTTCAGACCGTTCTAGACTCTCCAATATTTTCTCCATGTCTTCCTTGGATATCTGTCCTTCCACCTGCTGAGGCTGGTCTTGCTGGTCTTGCTGGTCTTGTTGGTCTTGCTGATCCTGCGGGTCTTGCTGGTCTTGCTGGTCCTGTTGGTCTTGCTGGTCTTGCTGGTCTTGCTGATCCTGCTGGTCCTGTTGGTCTTGCTGGTCTTGTTGGTCTTGCTGGTCCTGCTGGTCTTGTTGGTCTTGCTGGTCTTGTTGGTCCTGTTGGTCCTGCTGGTCCTGCTGGTCCTGCTGGTCTTGTTGATTCTGCTGGTCTTGTTGATCCTGCTGGTCCTGCTGGTCTTGCTTCATGCGAATTGCTTGAGCCAAATTGAATCGGGCGGCATCATGTCCGGGATTCACCCGCAAAGCTGATTTGTAACCTTCAATCGCACCATCCAAATCCTGTTCGAGCATGAGGCTGTTGGCCGTGTTGTACCACGCATCAGCAATAAGTGATTCATCTTCTGTTTTGGAAATCGCCCGTTGGAAGGCTTGGCGGGCTTCCGTCAGTCCTTCTTGATTTTCCAGCATCGAACGACCCCGGTTATACGCAGCGATTGGAGCGAGCTCAGAATGCGCTTCGCCCAATGCAAATAGGCTATCTGCACCTTCCTCGCCATTTTGAAATTGTTGGATTCCTTCGATGATCGAGGCTTTTGCGAACGAATCATTATTCTGCCCAACCATCGTGGTGTGACAGAACAATAAGGTGCACAAGGCCAAGCCGACATGGATGTTTTTCATGCTTTTCATGGATTTGGAGTAAGGCGTCGGCGGAACAAGTCAGAACTCATTAGCCCTTCGAGGAGGAGCATCGCAACGGCAAAGATGAAGAACCAATGAAAGTGGTGCGTGTAGTCGGTATAGGACATGGTAGCGACTTCTGCCTGTTCCATGCCATTCATTGCTTGCAAAATGGGGGAGATGTTGACCAACCCACCAGCGGCTTGAATGTAACTTCCATTTCCGGCACGAGCGGTCTCGATGAGTGTTGCCTCGTCGAGGGTCGTAACGATGGGATTGCCGTCGGCGTCATTTTTGAATCCCGACGGACGGCCGTAACGGTCGTAGAGCGGGATGGGTGCTCCCGATGCGCTTCCCATGCCAATGGTATGCACTTCAATTCCAGCTTCTGCAGCAGTTGTCGCTGCCTTGACTGCGTCGTCCTCATGGCTTTCCCCATCCGTAAATAGTACAATCATTTTGGAGGCAGGAGACGATTCTGAAAACCCCGATGAACAGACTTCTATGGCCCTGCCAACCGCGGTGCCTTGCACTGGGATTGCTCCTGTATTGACGCCCTGAAGAAACAGCTTAGCAGCACCATAATCCGTTGTTATCGGGCATTGCACAAATGCATCGCCACCAAAAATCACCAAGCCTATTCGGTCTCCATCCAGTTGGTCAATCAAACGTTCAATGCTTCGTTTGGCCACTGCTAGGCGACTAGCTCCGAGGTCTTCCGCTTCCATGCTCTTGGAAACGTCTAAGGCAACCATGACATCGACGCCTTCGCTTTTCACTTCTTTTAATCTCGCACCAACTTTAATGTCCAAGATTCCAATGAGCACGGCAGCAAATGCAAGGCGCCAGACGAAAAACTTCCATCCGTGCAGCTGTGGCCGCCAATGGGGTAAAATAGTTGGCCAAAGTTGCTCATCGGCGAGCATGCGCGCCAGGCGCTGCTTGCGGTTCAGGCTCCAAACAAAAACGCCAACCACGACGGGCACTAGAAGTAAAATGGGCCACCAATCCGAATGTTCAATTTGTACATTCGGAGCCACTTGCCGCAGGCTGTACCAACCGGATAAAATGGCAATCCAGAAGATGACTTCAGCCAAGGCCAGCGATACGGCTGTGCTGAATACTCGAAACCCTTGCGCTTGCTTCGGATTCGGTGAATCGGATGATGGCGTTTTGATCGTACTCATAGCGGCGTGCGGATGATCAAATGTTTGAGGATGAATTCAAGCAACAAGGCGAAGGCTGCAGCCAGGGCAAAGGGTAAGAATTCTTCTGTCTTTTGATTGTAACGGAGCACATTGAACCGGGTTTTTTCCAAGGTGTCAATTTCGCTATAAATACTGGCGAGTTTGTCTTCGCTCGTGGCACGGAAGTAACGTCCTCCAGTCGATTTGGCTACTTTCTTCAGGATGTCTTCATCAATTTTCACTTCAATCCAATCGTACTGGAATCGGTTGCCCACTTTCCGAACCGGACTGCGCGCTTTTCCGATGGTTCCGACGCCGATGGTATAGACCCTAATCTCATTCAACTGGGCCAATTGAGCCGCGTCGATTGGATTGATCTGCCCCGCATTGTTCACGCCATCTGTCAATAGGATGATGATTTTGCTTTCAGCTTCCGAGTCTTTCAATCGATTGACCGCAGTGGCTAGCCCCATTCCAATGGCCGTACCCCCCTCGAGCAATCCTGTTTCCAGTTCTGAGATGCCATTCATCACAACGCGTTGATCCGTCGTCAAAGGGATTTGAGTGAATGCCTCTCCTTCATAGGCCACCACTCCGATGCGGTCGTTGGGGCGTTCGTTCACGAATTGGATGGCCACTTCTTTGGACGCTTCCAATCGGTTGGGAGAAAAATCCTTGCTCAGCATCGAAGCCGAGAGGTCAAGGCTGAGGACAATATCGAGGCCTTCTCGCGTGAAGTCCTCCACTGAGGAGGAAGATTGAGGACGAGCAGCAGCAATGCAAAGCAAGCCAATGGCCAGCGTTTTGATCGCGTAAGGAATTTCAGGAAGCAATTGATGCAATCGGTTCTTCCAATTGATCTGGTTGGGATCGCCGCCCCAGCTCCATTTCATTCCATTGAATCCTTTCGGCTGTTGCTTCCGCGCCCGCAAGAATGCATGCACCAGCATGGTAAGGGCCAACCACAGCAGTTGAGGAGATTCCCATTCAAAATGCTGATTGCTGTAACGCAGGGCTAGTGCAAATAGTCCGATGCCGATCAGGTGTGGAAAGAGTGGAAGTAACCAGTTTTTCATGGCGCTTCGGTTTCATTGGCTTCCTTGGAGGGAATCGTATTTTCGACAAATCCAATGGAGCGGCTCACGATTCGCTGGTGATCGGCAGTTTCAGGCGTGAGTTTTGCGAATTTCACCAGATCAGCAAGCGTAAGCACTTCGATCAACGTTTCCATTTCATGGGTGCGTAAGGGCAGTTGATTGATTCCACGTTTGATTTCTGCGGTGGATCGTTCAAGGGCAGGGAAGTCAAAACGGTGTTCCAGGTAGAGCCGCAACGCCTCACTCGCAGCTGCATGGTGCGCTTTTACCTGGCCTTTTTTCCAAATTGCATCGCGTTGAATTCCTTCCAACGTGCGGAGTGCAATGACGTGAGCGGGTTCTAACGGGATGCGCGGAGAAGGCTTTTCCTTTGGAACGAATGGCTCACGTTGCTTCCATTTTCGGTGGACCCACAAGCCAATTCCAATCATTGCTAGAAGGAGTATGAACCATGGAAGCCACTGCTGCATTCGTTCTTGCCAGCTCCAGGAAGTCAGCCGCAGCGGCGCATGGCCGGCGATCTCACCCGATTTTCCAGGCTGTGGCATGAGCACTTGAATGCTGAGGGGATTGCTTTTAAGTGTTTCCTCGTTCCACGTTACCTCAATCGGTGCAATGGCATGAAACCCGCTATCCCAGTGGGTTACCGTGAGTTTTTGAATCAGCTGTATGCCCGCATCTCCGTTGGGCAATTCCATTGCAACCGTATCCAGGTCTTGAGCTTCTATGATTTCGAGCCCACCGCTGAGGGTGTCCTTCCAGGCGGGCCAAATGAAGGTTCCCGCACCATTCATGGGATTGCGGGAGGCCGCGATTGTGAGCGTTGTCTGATCACCCAAGGCAATTACATTCGTATCCAATGCCATCGAAATGACTTGGGCATTTGCTCCGTTTACTCCGGAAGCAAGCATCCAAAAGAGGACAGGAAGCAAGGCAATTGCTTCGGTTCGGCGGCGAATGAAATCAACCACGGCGATCAAAAAGTTGCATGAGCGGTTGGACATACGGTCGGTGGGTGCAAAGGACGGCTTGGTCAACACCTGAACGCGCAAACATTTCCTTCAACTCGGCTTCGCGTTTGCGCTCAGCGGCATCGTGTTTTTTTCGGGAATGCCGGTTGCCACTATTGAACCAGTGGTGCAATCCAGTTTCGGGATCCTGTATCGGTATCCATCCCACTGCAGGAACCGCTCGGTCGAGAGGGTCTGTCACGCGCAACGCAACTAGATCGTGTCTGCGACCGGCTTGCTTCAACGTTTTTTCAAATCCACTGTCCCGGAAGTCCGAAATCAAAAAGGCGATGGTTCTTTTTTTCATTGCGGACAGGAAGTGTTCCAAGGCGAATGAAATGTCTGTTTTGCTGCCAATGGGTTCGATTTCAATGATTTCTCGGATGATTCGCAGGATATGCGATCGACCTTTTTTGGGCGGAATGAACCGCTCAATGCGATCGCTGAACAAGACTGCACCGACTTTGTCGTTGTTTCCCATTGCACTGAACGCGAGCACAGCACTCAGTTCGGTAATGAGCTCATGCTTGCTGCGTTGCTGGGACCCCGTGGCATTCGAGGCACTGATGTCGATGAGCATAAAGACAGTCAGCTCGCGCTCTTCCTCAAAAACCTTTACATACGGATGGCCCATGCGCGCCGTAACATTCCAATCAATCGTTCGGATCTCGTCGCCATGCTGGTATTCGCGGTTTTCGCTGAAGGCCATGCCACGTCCTTTGAACGCGCTGTGATATTCTCCCGAAAAAATGCGGTCACTGAGTCCGCGGGTCTTGAGTTCGACCCGGCGTACGCGTTGGATGAGTTCCTTCGTGTCCATGGTCATTGAAATTCCTGTCGCCCGATGAATTTAGGGAACTTGGACGTGGTCCATGATCTCAGTGATCAGCTGCTCTGCGCTGATGTTCTCAGCTTCTGCCTCAAAGGTGAGCCCAACGCGGTGCCGGAGCACATCCAACGCGATGGTTCGAACGTCCTCTGGCGTCACGTAGCCGCGTTGATTCAAGAAGGCATGTGCTTTTGAAGCGATGCCGAGTCCGATGCTCGCTCGGGGGGAAGCGCCGAAATTGATGAGCTGCGTCAAGTGTCCGAGGCCATAATCATCGGGGTTCCGAGTGGCATGCACCAAATCCACGATGTAGCGCTCGATTTTCTCATCGAGATAAATTTCCCGGATCAGCTTGCGGGCCGAAACGATTTCGTCGGTCGACACCACCTTTTGCGGAGACTGCATGCCTTCCGCCGACAGGTTGGCTCGGATGATTTTTTGCTCTTCTTCCTTGGTGGGGTATCCAATGACAACTTTCAATAGAAAACGGTCCACTTGGGCTTCAGGTAGGGGGTATGTGCCTTCCTGTTCTACCGGGTTTTGAGTGGCCAATACCAAGAAAGGTTCGGGCAATTTGAATGATTCTGGGCCGATGGTCACCTGCCGTTCTTGCATCGCTTCCAACAACGCACTTTGCACCTTGGCTGGGGCACGGTTGATTTCATCGGCAAGAACGAAATTGGCGAATATCGGTCCCTTCTTTACGGAAAACTGCTCCTCTTTTTGATTATAAATCATGGTACCAATCAGGTCAGCGGGGAGCAAATCTGGTGTGAATTGGATTCGGCTGAATTGGGCATCTACGGATTCAGAAAGACTTTTGATCGCGAGTGTTTTGGCTAAGCCGGGAACGCCTTCTAACAGGACGTGTCCATTGCCTAAGAGTCCAATAAGTAGCCGGTCCACCATCCCACTTTGCCCAACGATAACCTTGGATAATTCCATCCGGAGTAAATCCACGAATTGACTCGATTTTTGAATGCGGTTATTCAGAGCACGGATGTCCGGAGCCCCTGTGGTATCTGGTTTTAATGTGTCGGTCACCGCAGTGTTTTCCGGTGAAGGTGCTGGGTGTTCTGCCGCAGCTGTCGGTGGAGTCTGTTCTTCCATATTACAATTGTTCTGTGCTCATTTGTCTTCCAACACTTGCGAATATACCTTTCGGCTATCAGTGAGCAATTGCTGAGTTTATCAAATCATGTTAAAGCCCTATGAACACAAATAAACACGAACCGGTCAACGGCGCCTCCTTTCAATCAATCATCGATTGTGTTCGCGAATTTCACGATCGCTTCGGAATTCGAAATGCACCGAAGTTGGAAGCGGCATTGCCCAAGGATACAGTGGAGTTGCGGCATCGCCTCATGGCAGAGGAGACTGAAGAATACTTGGAAGCGGCGATCGCGGGAGACGCAGTGGAGATTGCCGATGCGCTGGGCGATCAGCTTTATATACTGTGTGGAACCATTTTGAGCCATGGAATGGAGCATCTGATTGAAGACGTCTTCATGGAAATACAGGCGTCGAATATGTCGAAACTGGGCGCGGATGGAAAACCTATTTACCGCGAAGACGGCAAAGTCATGAAAGGAGAGCACTATTTTAAACCTCGCATTGCCGAAATTTTGAACCGTGAACCGGTTAGCGAGGCTCAAACAGAGGCATGAAGAATCTTTTCTATTGGGCGGTAAGTAAGGCGAAATCCGGAAATTTCACGTGGTTGAATCTTGTGTTCAAACGGGTGTTGCCATTCAATGCACCGCACGGGATTAAGATTGTTGGATTGAGTGAAAGCCAGGTGAGCGTCGTGCTTCCGAGTCGCCGATCCAATCGAAATCACCTCAAAGGAATGCATGCATGTGCGATGGCGACCGCGTGTGAGTTCTGCTCTGGAATGGCGGTGTTGATTCGATTTGATATGGCGGATTACCGATTGATCATGAATCGCTTGGAAGTTGATTATGTGCGGCGTCCCGGGGCGGGAAATTGCACGGCCATTGCAGATATCCCACATGATTTGGAATCAAAAGTGAATGCAGAAATCGAAGAATCGAAAGAGGGTGTAAGCCGCTTTGTGCTCCCGTCGAGACTTCTTGATGCCGAAGGCAACGTGGTGGCGGAAGCGCAGGTACATTGGCATGTAAAGCCATGGAGTCGCGTGCGGCACCGGGGATGAATCAATCCGTATTGCTCGGATGTTTTTCATGAATCCCGTGCCGACAGGCCTTATCTTTGCGGCGATTAGAAAGACGACAAAAGCATGATAAACATCACCCTGCCCGACGGCTCACAGCGTCAAGTGGATTCCGGAACGACGGCCTTGGATGTGGCCATGAGCATCAGCGAAGGTTTGGCCCGCAATGTGCTTGCGGCAGAAGTGAATGGCGAAGTATGGGATCCCCAGCGTCCCATTGGCACAGATGCCACCTTGAAACTGCTCACGTGGAAGGACGACGCAGGAAAAAGCACGATGTGGCACAGTTCGGCTCATTTGTTGGCGGAGGCGCTTGAGGCGCTTTTTCCCGGTGTCAAATTCTGGGTGGGGCCACCGATCGAAAATGGCTTTTACTACGATGTCGATTTCGGAGATCAAACCATCACGGACAACGACTTTGGCGCGATCGAATCGAAGATGATGGAATTGGCAAAGCAAAAGAACCCGTTTGTTCGATCAGAAATGAGCAAAGCCGATGCAATCGCTTATTTTACTGAAAAAGAGGATGCCTATAAGCTTGATTTGCTGGAGGGTTTAGAGGATGGTACAATCACCTTTTACAATCAAGGGAACTTTACGGATTTGTGCAGGGGGCCGCACATGCCGCACACGGGATTTGTAAAGGCCGCCAAGGTCATGAGCATTGCTGGTGCCTACTGGAAAGGCGACGAAAAGAACAAACAGTTGACCCGCGTATACGGCATCACGTTTCCAAAGAAGCAAGAGTTGAATGCTTACTTGGAATTGTTGGAGCAAGCCAAAGCACGTGATCACCGGAAGTTGGGCAAGGAGATGGATTTGTTTCATTTCTCTGAAAAAGTGGGTCAAGGTTTGCCTCTGTGGTTGCCAAAAGGAGCTGATTTGCGCATGCGTTTGGAATCGTTCCTGAAAGAAGCGCAACGCAAAGCGGGGTATGAGCCCGTGATCACGCCGCACATCGGAAATAAGGAGCTGTACATCACTTCCGGTCATTACGCGAAATATGGAGAGGACAGTTTTCAGCCCATCAATACACCTGCGGAAGGAGAGGAGTACTTGCTGAAGCCTATGAATTGTCCGCATCACTGCGAAATCTTCAAAGCGAGGCCGCGCAGTTACCGAGATTTACCGGTGCGATTTGCTGAATTCGGAACGGTATACCGCTACGAACAATCAGGTGAATTGCATGGTCTGACCCGTGTGCGGGGATTTACGCAAGACGATGCCCATATTTTTTGTACGGTAGACCAAGTCAAAGAAGAGGTTGGAAAGGTCATCGACCTGGTTCTTTACATTTTCCGCACATTGAAATTTGAAGACTTCATTGCCCAGGTAAGTCTGCGCGATCCTGAAAACCCAGAGAAGTATATCGGAAAGGATGAAAACTGGGACAAAGCGGAGCGCGCCATCCAAGAAATAGCGGACGAAAAAGGATTGAAGACTGTAGTGGAATTGGGCGAGGCAGCCTTTTATGGCCCCAAGCTTGACTTTATGGTTCGTGATGCGATTGGGAGAAAGTGGCAGTTGGGTACCGTGCAAATCGATTACAATTTGCCCGAGCGATTTGAGTTGGAATACACTGGAGCCGATAACACAAAACATCGACCAGTGATGATCCACCGTGCGCCATTTGGTTCTATGGAGCGATTTGTAGCGATTCTGATCGAACATTGTGCAGGGAAATTCCCGCTCTGGCTCACGCCTGAACAGGTAAAAATCCTGCCCATTTCGGATCGTTTCAATGAATATGCCGAAAGTGTTTCAAAAGTCCTTGAAAATCACGATATTCGCGCCCTCGTTGACGACAGGTCTGAGAAGGTGGGAAAGAAGATTCGCGACG
>JGI20151J14362_10002686_pt1 | contig 12455 bp, 6 predicted proteins | sample COG_01_FD_14362 | JGI IMG/M metagenome (IMG submission 14362) | reverse complement strand
GGGTCTATTTTTGTCCCAATGTGCATCCGGTTTTATCGGCATTTCCGCAATTTCCGGCCTCTTCTCCCGCCAACGCATCAGACATCGGAAGCGCGCTCGCACGTCAACGTCGCGGCGCCACCACGTCGTATCGAACGATATCGCTCATAAAAATGAACGCCATGGCCATGTTGAGTCGTTGCGCCGCGTTCGTCCCCGTCGCTAGCCACGCCTCACGCGTGCATATCGACGTCCGCGGGACCCCGTCAACGGTTGTCCCGACAGCCTGGCCCGACCGTCGAAGATCGATGCGATGCTCGTCGCGCGGTATCTCGCCCCCCCGCCCGACGCGGGGCGCGCGCCTGATGGTGGTCACCGACCCCAAGGACACCNCCAACTCGTACGATGAGATGCTCATGGGCGAGGACGAGCTCTTCCTGCCCGCCAGGGAGGAGTACCACCACGAGCGGGCCGTCGAAACCGAGCCCGACGCTTCGCCGACCGCCCAAAGTGCGACTCAACGGCAACAATCGCGCGCGACCGCCGACGTCGGCACGCGTCGCTTCTCCACCTCCGCCGCCGCCGAGTTCCCCCCGCCGCCGACGACGATCGAGTACGAAACCCTCGGCCCGTACGTCGAGCTCGCGCGCGTCGTACGACCCGACGGCGTCGACGGAACGCGCGCCCGAGGAGACGCAGATGCCGACTCTCGGACCCCATCGACCCGCGAGGCGCTCCCGGTGCTCGTGGGTTGGTTCGGGTGCAAGCGTTCGCACCTCCGCAAGTACGCCAAGATGTACGCGGATATCGGGTACGATAACGTGGTGTGCGTCATCCCGCCCGCGGCCGCCACGCTCTTCCCCGCGCTCGGCGACGCCTTCGCCGCGTCCGCGCTCGAGAGCGTCGCCAAGGCCAAGGCTCGAATCGCCGAGCGCACGGTGGACTTTGACGAAGATTCCGTCCCGCTCGAGACGACGCCCGACGCCGTCTCGGACGCCTCCGACGGCGTGGTCCTCCACATCTTCAGCAACGGAGGGTACCTCTTCGCGGGTAACGTCATGCACGCGCAGACCGGCTTCGTCGCCGACACCGAGACGCCCCTAGGGGACGTGTCCACCGCGCTCAGGCGCAAGCTGGGATTCGCGCCCGACCCCAAACTGGCGCGGGACTTTACCCANAACGTCGTCGCGCTCGTCGTGGACAGCGCGCCCGGCGAGCTGGAGCCCGGCATGGTCGCCGCATCCTTCGAGGCTGTGCTGGAAGGTAAGGCGGCGCCCGACGTCATCAGGGAAGACCGGACGGCGCCGGCGGTGTCGGCGGGGGCGGTGACGCTGCAGCAGACGGCGGCGGCCATGCTGGCTTGGCCGCCCATCGCCAAGAGGCTTCGGTACATCGACGCCGCGTGGGGTGGGTTCCCGGCGGTGACCGGTAACAGGTGGAGCGGCGACGCGCGGAGTAAGCAGGGAAACGCGGCGGAGGTTGCCTTCGCCAGCGCGGAGAGGAAGCTGCAGGCGCTCAGGCTCGCCAACGAGGACGGCGCCAGGACCAAGGCTAAGATCCAGCGGAACCTGTGCGACGAGCGCCCCGGCGAACGGGGTCTGCTCTGGTGCCCCGCCATGTTCATGTACAGCAGGGCGGATCCCATCATCCCGTTCGAGCAGGTGGAGGCGTTCGCGACGGCGCGCGCGATGCGGCTCGGGAGGTCTTTGTCAGCCGCCACCGACGGGCGCGGCGCGGGGGGCGGGCTGGTCACGATGAAGGCGTGGGACGATGCGCCGCACTGCGAGATCGGCCGGGTGGATCCTGCGGGGTACCAGCAGGCGCTCGGGGAGTTCCTGGCGCCGCCGGATGTGGAGGAGTGCGAGGGAGTGCAATTCTCCAACAATGTCATCAAACCCTGGGACAGGGACTGAGCGCGGGTGTGTCGAGCAAAAAATACTGCCCGCGGGACCCGGCGCGAAGTGTACAAGTATATAAGCGCTTGAAAAGGCTTTGTAATTTCAACTGAGTTCTCCGAACTACTCTCAGACTGTCAGCTTCCCTTCCTGCCTCCCGCTCTCGTTCACCAGCTCCCTGATGTCCGCGAGCCACTCCGAGTTCGCCAGCATGTCCTCCAGCCGCACGTGCAGCCTGAACCTCCAGTAGTGCCGATTGTTCGTCGGGTCGTTGATGGTCTCCTCCTCCGCGGGCCTCTGCGCGTAACTCGCCTCGAGCGCCAGTAGGTCCTGCGCCGGGAATACCGCCAACGCACTTGGGGACGCCATGTGCTGCCTGACGATGGCCCGCATGACGTGGGGCTCGCACTTATCCGGCGGCGGGTGTTGCCGCTCGACAAAGCCGGTATCCCCCGAGCCGTCGGCGACGCCGCCGAGATCCTCGACGCCGACGCTGCCGATCGACGTCCGTCGCCTCTGCGCGCCGCTTCCTTCCTCCACGTGTTCCACCCTGTACGCCATCGGGGGGGGAAAGGAGGACGCCAGTGCACCGTCGCCCTGCATCCCCAGCACCTGGTGCGCGTACCGCGCCCGCCTGTGCCGGTCCGTCTCGTACCACGCCCTGGTGGTGGTCGTGTCGTGGCACGACGGCGAACACACCGTGGCGTAAGGGTACCTGTTAGGCCTGCCGAACTCACCCTCCTCGTGGGGCATGCGCTGGATGCGCAGGCCGAGGATGCCGAGCTCGTCCAGCACCGGCGGGACGCAGGGCGGTACCATGCCCAGATCCTCGCCGCACACCAGCTGACCGGTGCACGTCATCAGCGCGGGCAGCGTCCGTCTCGCGTTATCCCTCCAGAGCGTATCCTGCCTGGCGCCGAAGTAGTCGTCGTAGAGCCAGTTCAGGGAGTCCTTCGACCAACCCTCGAGCTCGTCGAACGACGACGTCTTCTGCATCTCGATCCGCGGGTAGAAGGCGTCGGGGTCCTCTGGGTCCCGTAGCAAACACACGTTGTGCTGCAGGTGCAGCAGGCCCTTTCGCATCTGTTCCGTCTCTTCCACGAGCCAGTCCGGGGATCCATCCCGAATCTTGAACGCGTCGGAACCCAACAGNCCCTCCTCGGTGACNAACTCGTTCTTGAACCGGTACGTGTTGATCGCCCGGCCGTCGGGGAAGTGCCCGTCGCTCCCCGTCTCCTCCATGAATCGACCCGCAACCTCGCCGTCGCGGTCGCCAAAGATCTCCTTCAAGAGGACGGACGTGACGTGCGGCTCGCAGAGCCTGTCCACGAACCACAGACCCCTCTGCTCGAGCTCGTGGCGACGTATGGGGACCGAGGGTCGGAATCGGCCCATGCGCCCCACCCGCGTGTGCGCCGGGAGCTCCCAGATGCGAAAGAACCCGAGCACGTGGTCGATTCGCATGGCGGAAAAGTACCGCTCCAGGTGTGACATCCTCGCGCGCCACCACCCGTACCCGTCTTTGCTCATCTCCTCCCAGTTGTACGTGGGGAAGCCCCAGTTCTGACCGTTGGGGTCAAAGTCGTCGGGCGGCGCGCCCGTGCTGGTGTGCATNCGAAACAGGCTCGGGTACATCCACGTGTCCACGCTCGCCTTGTCCACGCCGATGGGTAGGTCACCCTTGAGTATNACGCCCCGACGCTTGGCGTGCGCGGACGCGGCGCGGAGCTGCGCGTCCAGGTGGAACTGGACAAAGTAGTGCAGCGCGACGGTGTTGTAAACCTCGCTGCCGGGTTGCGACAGCCGGGTCACCGTCTCCGTGGAACTTTCGCAGCCGAGCGATCCCCATCTCCAGTGCTGCGCGGTGCCGAAGAGCTCGCGAAGGGCGCAGAACACGGCGTAGGGTTTGAGCCACGCGGCGTTCTCCGCGAGAAACTCCGTGAACTCGGGGGAGTTGAGGAAGGAGTTTTTGACAGCCTCGAAGCACCGCTTGGCGACTGACATCTTCACCTTCACCGTCGCCTCGTAATCAACCTCTTTGAGGTCGAGCGCAGCCTTGGCCTTGTTCACCTCCGCCTGCAGGCTGGCGAACCGAGCGGCGTGCTCGGGCCCCGCGGCCCTCGCCGCCTCGGACACCACCTGCTGAATCCGCAGGTACAACGGATGCAACGCAAACACCGACACGGACGAGTACGGGTAGGAATCCCACCACATGTTGTGCACCGTCGTGTCGTTCACGGGCAGCAGCTGGACCACGTTCATGCCACCCGCGTGTGCCACGTCCACCAAGGTCTTGAGGTCCACGAAATCCCCGGCGCCCACCGAGTCGCACGATCGGAGTGAAAACACGGGCGCCGCTAACCCCGACCCGCGCCACACGCCGGGGTACCGAAAGTGCCCATCCCTGGCGATGATCCGCGAGGGCGACCGGTGGTGGGACTTGCGCCCGCCCGGCCTGCGCTCGGATGCCACCGTGGCGCGTTCCACCGGGTCCACGGCGATGTCGACATCCGTGACGGTGAACTTGACCCTCTCCGGGGAAACCGGCTCGTTGATGGCTCCGTCGCCGTTGGGAAGTTCCGAAGTTCCGTTAGCCTTTTCCCGCACGAGCGATTGCGACGACGCCCCGCCTCCCGTGCCCGTGGACAGGCCCGGGGATGAATCCCTGGACTCGCCGATCCACCCCAGGGGAGCCACGATTCGGTCCGTGCCCTTCTCCATGGCGTCCCCGGCTCGGGTGGCGCCCTTCAGCGCGTACTTGTACCGCACCGGAAGGTCCTCGGGCGCGACGTCAAAGTCCAGCCACCACGTCCGTGTGCCCTCATCGAGGTTCATCACCGGCGCGAGGTCCCGCTCCCATCCGCCGAGCGCNGNGCAGTCNCCCGTCGCGGTCAAACGCTGGCCCGGCGTGAGGCGAAGGGTCCTCACCTCGAGGCGAACCCGGATGGCGTCCCGGACACGCGGCGGGTCGATCGCGAGGGACGCCAGGGCTCCCGCGAGCGATGCCGCGTCGTCGTCGTGCGATGGTTCGGGTAGCGCGTCGAGGTTTTGTTCAGCCGCCTTGCCCGAGCCGTCGTCGAGGACGACGTCCCNNAAGGACTCCCGCGCGAACAGATTCTCGGGATGCGACTGAAACTCCCACGTGTCCTGGATCTCAACCTTGTCCCGCCCGTATCCAACCGCGCTCCCGGAAGCTTCGCTGCTGTTATCGTCGCTGCCGCCGCTCCTGCCCTCGGGCATCGCCGGGGCGAAGTGCGCGTGCCGGACGAACGCGTCCCATCGCACCACGTTCATGTCGCCGTCAACCACCGCGTACCTGTAATCGAACGATCCAACAAAGTGACCCGTCACGCTCCCGGTCCACAGGAGCTGATCCTCGCCCAGGTGCTGTTAAAGGTGAGGTGGGTGTGGAGTCACGGTGAGTACGTAGAAGCGGTGCGCGGGATGACGAGCCTCGGGGAGGACGGGATCGGTAACGGGGACGGGAGAGGGTTGCGCGATTGGGAGAGAAAAGGCGCCCGAGCGGCGGCTGCTGACGAGGAATGAGCGGCGAGCGATCGGGCGCGGGCGCTCACCTGGCATCGCATGAATACGCCCTTGCGCACGTCCCATGAGCCCAAGCGGGGGTCGTTCCCGCACACGACCAAGTTCTGGCCCCATTCGGTCCAATACTTGATCCGGAAGCCCACCGTAATCTTGGGTGGCACCGACATCGCCCCCTTTCCGCAATTCACGTTGTTGGCGGGCAAAATCACTCAATTGGCGCCCCAGGCCGTCCCCTGCGCTCCGGATAACACGCCCGAGTCGCCCCGATTCGTCCCCGCGACTCCTGTCTCAGTCAACCTCGATGCGAACCCGCCCTGATCGGGTGTCGCTTCCGCCGGTCGACGCTCCGGGATGGCCTTCGCCTCTGGCGAGGGTGGGTTTTTGCCAAAAAGTCCCAAAAAGCATTGTTAAAAAGTCCCAAAAAGCATTGCCCCGTTTGATGTATGGGCAAACAGACTGAACCGTTGCCAATCGCAAACCCTGACGCCACGAGTTATGGGCTCTCGGTCAGGCCCGTCGAACGCGTCAAGCATCTCTGCTCGTCGTCGGGGGATTACTCCATTGGTGAGTGACGCGGACATGGCTATCGCGTTGAAGACTGCGGTGAGCGCGTGGAGGCCGTGCTTCGCGCGGATGCGCATGGTGACCCGCTCATGCGCGTCGAGCGGAGCGCGAGTGAACAGCGGCCGCGGCGGAGTCGCGCGCCCGCGCCTCGCGCCCGCGTCGGCACGTCACAAAGAGGCGGCGGCGGTGGCATCCGGCGACCGGGACGCGTCGACGCTCGTTCGCCGCGCCGGTGGACGCGTGGGAGCGACGTCGCAGTCGGCGTGGTGGAGCGGTGCGATGCCCATCGTATCGTCCGTCCGCGGGCCCTCGCGCGGCGTCTTCGTCTCCGCGCGGGCATTGAGCGGCGGCGGCGACGACGACGTCGACGACGACGCGGTCGCGTCGCTCTCGGCGGAGGAGATGGCCGCGCTGGACGCCGAGGCTGCCGCGGCGGCGTCCGACTGGGCGTCCGAGCTCTCCTCGGCGGCGTGGACCGAGATGGACGAGGCGGACGCGGGCAAGAAGCCGAAGCCCGCGACGAGGACCGAAGATGGCGCCCGGTTGAAGAAAGGCCGGGTAGACAAGTCGCTCGCGTCATCCGTCGCCAACGACTACGAAGACGTCGACGGGTCGGGAGACATGGACGATGACTTCTCCGCCAACTACTACGACTACGACGCGGACGACGTGGAGGAGGATTACGTCCCCGGGTCAGCCTCCATCGCCGACGAGGACGACGCGGATGACTCCGCCGGGACCAAAAAGAAAACTCGCCGGAGGAAGACGCGGCGCGAGTGGGGTAAGATACCGGACGATAAACTGCCCAGGGTGGCCATCGTGGGCAGGCCGAACGTGGGTAAGAGCGCGTTGTTCAACAGGCTGACGGGGACCAAGCGGGCGATCGTTTACGACCAGCCCGGGGTGACCCGCGACCGCATGTACATCAGGGCGTTTTGGGGTGACACCGAGTTCATGATGGTGGACACCGGAGGCCTCGAATCCCTCCCGGGGTCGCCGAACGACGCGCCCAGCGTGGACACCGTCGGCGGCGTGGAGATTTTGCCCGGGATGGTCGAGTCGCAGGCGGCGCTCGCGGTGAACGAGGCGGCGGCGCTCATCTTGGTCACGGACGGGCAGAAGGGTCTGACCAACGCGGATGAGTCGATTTACGGTTGGATCCGCAAGTACCACTCCAAGAAGCCCCTGCTTTTGGCCGTGAACAAGTGCGAGAGCACCACGAAGGGCGAGGAGCAGGTGCTCGACTTTTGGTCCCTCGGCGGCCCCACCCCGCTGGCGGTCTCGGCCATCTCGGGTACGGGAACCGGCGAGCTCATGGACGGGCTCGTCGCCGAGCTGCCCCCGCCCACCGAAGAGGATCTCGACCCGAGCTGGAAGGACGGCGAGGGCGACGGGCCCCTCAAGGTTGCCATCATCGGCCGGCCCAACGTGGGCAAGTCATCGTTACTGAACCAGCTCGCGGGCGACGCACGGGCGATCGTGAGCGACTACAGCGGTACCACCCGGGACACCATCGACAGCGACGTCGTCGGCGCCGACGGGAACAAGTACACCCTGATCGATACCGCGGGCATCAGGAGACGGACGTCCGTGGCGGCCTCCAAGGACGCTCCCGAGTCCCTCGCCGTGGGCAGGGCGCTGCAGGCGATGCGCCGCGCGGACATCGTCGTGCTGGTCATCGACGCCGAGGAGGGACCGAGCCAGCAGGACTTTGTGCTGGCGGAGAGGGCCGCCATTCAGGAGGGCTGCGCCCTGGTGCTGTGCGTGAACAAGTGGGACAGGATCGACAAGGACACCTACTCCATGAACGAGTACACCAAGACCCTGCGGTCCAAGCTCAGGGTGTTTGAGTGGGCCACCGTGGTTTACACCAGCGCGCTGACGGGTCAGAGGGTGCAGAAGGTTCTCGCCGCGGCGTCCGAGGCTTCCGTGCACCACAGGAAGCGCCTGACCACCGCCACGCTCAACTCCGTGATCCAGGAGGCGACGCTGTGGAAGTCCCCGCCGAGTAAATCCGGCCGCAAGGGTCGGGTATACTACGTCACGCAGGCGTCCACCCGGCCGCCCACGTTTGTCTTTTTCGTCAACGACCCCAAGCTCTTCCCGGATACGTACAAACGGTACATGGAGCGGAGTCTGCGGGATAACATCGGCTTCCCGGGGTCGCCGATCCGCATCCTCTGGAGGGGTAAGGGCGCCAAGGGGAAAAACTGAGGAGTGCGTGGCGGTGGGGGCGAGAGCGGCGAATGGTTTTACCAGGGTTTAGCTCCTTTTACTTGATANGTATNATATCATCACATACATACAACGAATCTTGTCAACGTGCGATTGCTAACTACTTGCGCGCAATTCTCTGGTACACTTGAGAGTAGGCACGACACCCGCCGCACCTCCCTCTCACCGCCGACGATCGACTGTTTCGAGTCAAAACTTCAAAAGATCAACAGGCAGAGGATCACGAACGATCCGAGGAGCAGCAGAAGCTGCGACAGAAACGCCTGCTGCTGCTGCTCCGGGCTCATGCTGTTGATCAGTAAGCTGGACCTACCGCTCGCGCCGAACTGGATCCCGAACCCGAGCAGCGTGGACACGAGCCCCACGTTCTCCGCGGGGCCCGCGCCCGCCGTGCCCCACTCGCCACCCCCGTTCGCGTCGGGGTTCCTCGCCTGCAACCGCAAACCCTGCGGACGCGTGGGAACGTCGATGCCCAGCATCTGCTTGCCCCTGGGATGCTCGCACGACCCGCGACCGTACAGAGGGATGACCTGTTTGGGGAGGATGAGGTGAGGGGCGGGTGAAAGTCAGGCGGCGATCGATCGGATCATCGATTCGATCCGAGGCGAAGATCAGATTTAGGGTGAACGTCTTGATTTGGATTCGTGGGGCGCGTGGGGGCGGACGCACCAGCTCCTCGGAAAGTCCAGCCTTGCACACCGGGCACTGCTGAGCCTCGGGGAAGACCTGCAACCATCTGTTCGAGCGAGAAGCGGGAGAGGAATCGGTCAGGACCGGGTCGAACCCGCGCGCCGAGGGTTGGCTCCGCGAGATGGCAAAGTTGTAGGAATGTGGGGCGCGCATGGGAAAATATCCCGGAGGTGCCGCGCCGGATACTCACTTGTATATGCAGGGCCAGCAGTAAAGGTGCCCGCACTGCGTCACGACGGGGTCCGAAGCCAGCTCTAGGCAGATGTTGCACTCGAAGTACGAGTTCGCGGGATCGCCGTAGCCGTCCTTGCCCCCAACCTTGGCCCCATCGGCCCCGGGCATTTGTGCGAGCTGGGACGGCTCCGTGTGGCCCAGCGAGAACCCCGCGTTCCCGGAAACCGCCGGCCCGCCGGCCTGGCGACCCGCGTGCGACCGCGTCGCCCCCCGTGTGTTTGTCATCGCTGACATGTGGACTCTTGGTCGCGCCCCGAGTCACTCTGCAGACTCGTGCGTGCGCGCAATCCCACCTGCCTCCGCGGACGCCGAGCGTGCGGCTTAACAAGCTTCAGAAAAATTCCAGTGACGCCGAAGTTTCACGCACAATGACGGACTCGACCGCAACTGGATCTGTCTCGCATGTACCCGGGTTGGCTCCAGTCGCGCGGGATGAGCGCGCGATTGAGCGGGGTTTCGACACCGATACCCCCCGCGATCGTCGCGGGTCGAGCTCGTACTCGTCCGGGCGCTCGGGTTCCACCGGATATGAGCGCAACGAGCCAGCCCCGGACGCGTCCCGGCGACGTCACCCGCGCCCCCGAACTCCTCCGAGAGCCTCGGAAGAAGGCTATCCTGAGCCAATCGATGGTGTTCAAAGCCACTTGTTGAATTTATTTGACTACTTGTGCTGGGAACCGCCATACAGAAAATAAAAGAAATCGCCAAATAGTGTTTTGGCTCACTCTATCCGACCGTCAACCAGTTTACCCCCACTTTTAATAACCGTCAACCACACCACTATTTGCTCAGTCACCACACCTTGAAGCACTATCGGAGCTCGACGGAACAATCACTCTCTGCGTCTGCGTGCAAGCGTGCGTCTCGGGCCACCATGTTGGCCGCGCGACAGGCGTCGATCGTTGGAGGAGTCGGAGGATGCATCTCACGGATCAGGTCCGGACGCACGGCGACGTCCGCCGGGCCCGTTCGGCCGACGCGACGTGCACGGCGCGGCGTGGTTCCGGATAGTTCGTCCACGTGGATCCCTAGGGCGAGTAAGACGACGACGCGACGTGCCGACATCAAGCGATCGTCGGTGCGCGCCGCCGCGTCCTCCTCCGCACCCGCGCTCGCCGCGGACGATCCAGAGGCGACGCGCGAGACCGGATACCGCTTCGTCGTCGTCGCCCTCATCGCGCTCGCGCTGCTCCTGTGCAACGCCGATCGAGTCATCATGTCAGTCGCCGGAGTGCCACTCGCGCAGGCGCACGGATGGGGCGAACGCGCGATCGGCCTGGTGCAGTCGTCGTTCCTGTGGGGGTACATGCTCACGCCACTCCTCGGCGGCGTGCTCGCGGACAGGTACGGCGGCAAGGCGGTCCTCGGGGGAGGCATACTGGTATGGTCGCTGGCCACCATGGCGACGCCCTTCGCCGCGGCGACGAGCCTCCCGCTCCTGCTGCTCACGCGCGCGGTCATGGGACTCGGGGAGGGCGTCGCGCTGCCGTGCATGAACAACCTCACCGCGCGATGGGTCCCCAAGGCGGAGAGGTCACGCGCGGTCGCCGCGTGCATGGGCGGGTTCCAGAGCGGATCCATGGTTGGCCTCCTCGCGGCGCCCGCCATGTTGGCGTGGGGCGGCGTCACCGGGCCGTTCGCCGTGTTCGGCCTGAGCGGGGTGCTCTGGGCGGTGGTGTGGGGGTTCGCCGCGACGACCTACCCGAGGGAGTCGCTTGCCTCCCGGCGCGTCTCCCCGGCGGAGCTGGCGCACATCGAGGACGGGGGAAGCGTGGCGGATGATTCAGCGACGATGAAAAGCGAGCGCCCTCCGTTTCGGCTACTGCTGAGCAAGGCTCCGGTGTGGGCGTGCATCGTGGCCAACTTCGTGAACAACTGGGGGTACTTCATCCTCCTGGCGTGGATGCCTTTGTACTTCAAGCAGGTCATGGGATTGGAGCTGGCCAAGTCGTCGTACTTCTCCGCGCTGCCGTGGGCGACGATGGCGTTGAGCGGCGTGTTCGCGGGGACTCTGGCTGATTCTTTAATCGCCAAGGGGGTGTCCGTGACGACGGTGCGCAAGTTCATCCAGGGCGTCGGGTTCATCGGGCCGGCGCTGATGCTGGTGCTGCTGACGTTCCAGACCTCCGCGAACGGCGCGCTCGCGGTGCTGACCGTCGCCATCGGATGCACCGCGTTCACCCAGGCTGGTTTCCTCGTCAACTTCCAGGAGATTGGCCCGCGCTACGTCGGCGCGCTGCACGGGATGGCCAACACCGCGGGATCGTTCGCGGGGATCGTCGGGACGTACATGACGGGGGTGATCCTGGAGAGCACGGGGTCTTGGCGCGCGGTGCTGTTCATCACCGCGGGCGTGTACGCGTTCGGAGCCGCGACGTGGCTGGCGTTCAGCACGGGCGAGAGGGTCTTCGACTGACCTGGGTGTGAATGGTTCGAATGGATGATGCTCGGGGGGCGAAGGAGGCGCGGCTGCGCTGGCGGTCAGTGCCGCGGGTACGACCGCGGCGCAGACCGACGCGCGTTGAGAGGTTGTTATTGATACATCGTCATAAAAACGTTCGCGGGTGTCAAACCGGGTCGATACACGTCAAGCCATGGCGTACCTCACTCGCGTCGCGGAGATCGACGGAGAGGGGAACTATTCAAATAATCGGGCGAAGCTTGAGGGGCGAGGTTTACGACGGGTTTGAGTCGACCTTGAGGCCTTTGGTGGTGTTAATTGTTTAAACACCATTGAGAGTAGTTGGTTTTCTGCCGTGAGGGACACTAAGTGTTGACCATGTTGGGTCGAACGCTTAGGCGCGCTCGCCACGGATGCGGCGGGCGAGCTGGATGTCCTTGGGCATGATGGTCACGCGCTTGGCGTGGATGGCGCAGAGGTTGGTGTCCTCGAAGAGGCCGACGAGGTAAGCCTCGGACGCCTCCTGGAGGGCGAGGATGGCGGAGGACTGGAACCTGAGGTCGGTCTTGAAGTCCTGGGCGATCTCGCGGACGAGGCGCTGGAAGGGGAGCTTGCGGATGAGGAGCTCGGTGGACTTCTGGTACTTGCGGATCTCACGGAGAGCGACGGTACCGGGCCTGTAGCGGTGGGGCTTCTTGACGCCACCGGTGGCGGGGGCGGACTTGCGAGCCGCCTTGGTGGCGAGCTGCTTGCGGGGGGCCTTGCCTCCGGTAGACTTACGAGCGGTTTGCTTGGTACGAGCCATGTTGACTGTGTGTTTGAGTTGTGACGAGTGCGGGGCGTTCGGCCAGTTATTTGAAGGTTTGAGGAACAATTTCCTCATTCGAACATTTTTCTGCGCTGAGTTTTGT
>JGI20151J14362_10002681_pt1 | contig 12470 bp, 5 predicted proteins | sample COG_01_FD_14362 | JGI IMG/M metagenome (IMG submission 14362) | reverse complement strand
GCAACGAGAGCTTCTTTCTCGTCGTCGTGAACAACACACACACCATGATGGCGTGTGTGTAATAAAAAGAGGAGGAGGGGAAGTGTGTGTTTTCTGTTGTTTTTGTATGGGAAAAGAACAAACAAGAAAAGTGTCCAAAAGTTTAATCAAGGGTGCCTACTTTTTTCGAAGGAAGAAGGAAGACCATTTTTTTGAATCTTTCTTGGATCCACAAATCTCTTTTGCGCGCATACTATAAACACAGAGAGAGAGAGAGAGAGAGAGACGTAATAAAGAAGAAGAAACAGTATGGAATCAATGTTCTTTGGTGGCGGACGCGGGGGGTATTATTCCGACGATGGCGACGANGAAGAAGAAGAACAAGATCTAGAAGAAAAAATTCGGAATCATCATCATCATTTTCAAGCCGGAGAAAGAGCATCCGGAGGAGGAGGAGGACAAAGAGAAAACCACCACGCAGGCGATCCGAAAACGACGACGACGACGGAACAAGAGGAAGTGAACGAAACGTTGACGAACGTGTTTCAAGGGTACGAGACGAAATCGTTACCGTTCGAGACGATACCACATCCGTGTAAAGTGGTCGAGTCGTCCTCTTTAAACGCCGTGGCGTTGCCGAAACTCACCTATCCTCTCGTTTCCGAGTTGATTGAGAATCGAAAACTGTCCGGCTTGCAACTCGAAGGCGTCGCGTACGCGTGTCAAAAACACCAAGAGTATTTAGAAGATGGCAGACGACGAGCGGGGTTTTTTATCGGCGACGGTGCGGGTATTGGTAAAGGGAGGCAAATTGCCGGCGTCATTTTCGATAATTATTGCAGAGGAAGAAGAAGACACGTTTGGGTGTCCACGTCGATCGATTTGGCGCGAGACGCGATGAGAGATTTAACCGACTTGGGGTGCCACGCGAAGATCATAAGAAACGTTCAAGAGCTGGATAACCAGACCAAAGCGACTGGGTTGAGTCGCGACTTTCAGGAAGGTATTTTGTTTACCACATATTCGACGCTCGTGAGCGCTACCGGGAAGTACGACAGGTTCCAACAGATTATCGATTGGTTCGGCGAAGGCGAGGACGGGAACGGCTGTTTGGTTTTCGACGAATGTCATAAAGCCAAGAATTCGGGGCACACCGCGGGCGCGGGAAAAAAGTCGAGCAGCGATAATGGGAGTCAAACGGCAAAGGCTGTCAGAGAGATGCAAGAGATGTGTCCGGAAGCCAGAGTTTTGTACTGCTCGGCGACGGGCGTTTCGGAGATTGGAAACATGGCGTACATGGAACGTATGGGCTTTTGGGGTCCGTCGACGCCCTTCAAAGATGCCGAGACCTTCATCAAGAAATTGCAAGACAGAGGCGTAGGTTTTCTTGAGATGCTCGCGATTGAGATGAAAGCCGGTGGAAAGTATGTCGCGAGAGCGCTTTCCTTCGAAGAAGCGGAATTTCGCACGGAAACTGTGAAAATTACCGCTCAACAGAGGGCGATGTACGACTCGGCGTGCCAAATTTGGCAAGACGTTCGCGTAGAGTACGAGGATTTAGCGCATAAACGAGGCGAGAAGAGCGGGATGTTCATGAAATTGTACTGGAGCGCGCATCAAAGATTCTTCAAGTTGTTATGCGTGAGCTTCAAAATCCCGTTCGTCGTCAAGGAGGTTGAGGAAGCTTTAGAAAGAGGCGAGTGCGCTTTAATCGGTCTCCAAACAACCGGCGAAGCGCAAGATACGCGTTTGAACTTACAATACGGATTCGAAAGCGATGTCCCAACCTCCACGACGCAAGAAATTTTGAGACAGTTCATTATGGAACACTTCAAGACGGACGTCAATGGCAAATCGAACGGAACCGCTGAGGAGCAAGAAGCGGTGAAACTCTTACCCGTCGCCGATCTTCCGGATGGTTGGAAACAAAGAGCAGACGGAACTATCACCGGTCCTCGAACGCACGAGGAAGCGTACAAGGTCAAAGAAGCGCTCTTAAAGCGCGTAGAAGAGCTGGATTTACCCCCTAATTTCCTCGACGACTTAATCGATAAACTCGGCGGCGTCGAGAAAGTAGCCGAGATGACAGGCAGGCGTGCCAGAATGGTGCGACACTCGATTGGTGAAGAATCTGCACTGACGTACGAACCAAGATTTGCGGTGCCACCAGTCTCGGACGACGGGCGGCATTTACTCGCATCGGCGAGTAATAACAACAAGGACAAGTTCGCATCGGAAATGGATAGCATCAATATTCGAGAAGCCAAGTGGTTTATGGAGGGGAGTAAATTGGTTGCCATCATTTCAGATGCAGCTTCGACGGGAATCTCACTGCACGCGAGCAAGAAAGTGCCGAACCAGAGGCGTCGCGTGCACATCACCGTTGAATTACCCTGGGCTGCGGATAAAGCAATCCAGCAACTTGGACGGTCGCATCGCTCGAATCAAGCACAGGGCCCGTTATATGTTATGGTCTCAACTGATATTGGGGGTGAACGGCGCTTTGTATCTGCTGTCGCGAGACGTTTGCAAAGTCTCGGCGCGCTCACCCGCGGCGATCGACGCGCGGCGACTGGTGTCGATTTGAGCGATGGTAACGTGGACTCTTTCCTCGGGAAACGATCTTTGCAAATTATGTTTGATGCGCTCAACGCGCAGGTCGACAACGATACTTTCGATTTCAAATTACCGACGGGCGTTTCCTTGCAAAGTGTTTGGAAACACGCCGGGTTGAGTGACGACGAATATCAACGTAAGATTTCTGAAGAAACAATTGAGAGCGGTAAATCGCTGAGAGATATTTACGTGGAACTTTCACGCGCTGTTCTCGAGCTCGGCGAGAAAGGTGGTGAGAAATCTTTGATTACTGTTAGTGCGGTCAACGTGCGCAGATTCTTAAATAGGTTACTCGGCGTCCCGGTACTTCGTCAAAATATTCTGTTTGGATTGTTCGGAGATACGCTCCACGCCGTGATAAATGCCGCGAAACTTGAAGGTAGTTATACCGAGGGAGTGAATCAACTCGGCGGTCAACATGTCGCGCTCGATGGCAAAGCCAACCAAGTTGTTCTCACAGAACCGTTTCACGGTGCTCGCCTACTTAAGTCCAACTTTGTCTCCGATCGTGGGTTATCTTGGGATCAAGCCTTTGAGATGTACAAAACGAGCGGTTCGCGATACCCCCGCGATGGATTTTATTTCAAAAAGAAAAAGTGGTATGGCAGGCGCGAAATTATGTTAGTGTTCACAGCCCCTGGTACCGATGAACTCGAAGTAGAAATTTACAGACCGAATATGGGGAGAGTTCAACCCAACCATAATCGCTTCGATTTCATGGCAGACAACACTCGAATCGAAGACAAAGACCCCGGGTGGTGGATTGAATCTAAAGCCAAAGAAGAGTGGGATTTTATGTACGACAAGACCGAATTCGGCTGCAAACATTACGGGAAGTGCCAAAACGCCCAAAGCGGTATACATTGCGATTTCGGAAGTCGAGCTGAGCGATGCTGCATCGTCAACGGTGCCGTCGTGACCATGTGGAAAGAGCTCGAAACAGTTTTGCGACGACATCAGTCGAGTGTTCTTTTCCGTGACCGACACATGCGCGTCGTACGCGTGGAAACTAACCTTAAGAAGCGACAAGAAGAGGCGCAGACGACGGCCGTCGCGGCGTTACTCCCCGATTCAAACGGAAGCGATCAACAAGAACAAAACCCCGAGGACTTTTCGTTAAACGAAACGAACAACGGAACTGACGAAATGTTCGAGATAGTTGGTATTCGATATCCCGAAAAATTACTCCCGCTGGTCGTCGCTGCCGCCGAGAAAAATTGGGAGGAAAAAAAGAAAAAAGGCGCGGAAATTAAAGGTCGCATGTCGTTGAAAAAAGACGACGTGACGCCTATTGATCCATTCTCGTACAAGAAAGCGACGACGCAGCAAAAAACCATGAAGAACTTTTTCAAATCCTCCGGGAATAAAAAAACAACCAGTTTCTTGAACTGGGACGATTTTGAAGACGAGGAGAACGCGCCCGAGAAGAACAAAAAGACCGCACCTTTGTTGACTGCGGCCGCATCTAATGCAGCTGCCGCCGACGATGCATCGAAAAAGTCAAATGTCCGCGATAAAAGCGTCTCGTCCTCTGCGCGCATCCAAGACTTTTTCAAAAGGTTACCCGCCGAAGTGGCGGATTTGGAAAACTTGGTGAAGAAACAGAAAACGAGCGAAGAGGCGCGGGAGCGAAAACGTTTATTAGCTAAATCTCCAACGCCAATTCCTTTGAAAGAAAGCATCGAAAGGGACGGCAGAACGAACGCATCAATACCACCACCACCACAAGTTGAGTACATAGAAATTGATTGATTGATTGATTGATTGATTGAGAAATCATCTTCCTGTAATACATTTGCACGCTTTACGAAACAGACACAAACTACACTTTCAAACTCTCTCTCTCTCTCTACTCACCTTCTACGTTTGGATACAAAAACATCCCTTTCACGCCGTCGGCATCGGTCACAAACCCTAACCGTTCATAAAACTCCACCACATCTTTATCCGCGAACAACGTCACGTTCGCCACATCTCTCGCCAACAGCGCGCGTATCGAGTGCGACACAATCGCCTTCCCTAACCCTTGACCTTGATACTCTGGATCGACAATTATATCCCACAAACACGCGTTGAACGCGTGGTCAGACGTCGCTCTGCACGTCGCTATTAATTTTTCTTCTTCCTCTTCTTCTTTATTATTATTATTACTATTGTTACTACTACTACAAACGTACATCTGCGCGACTAAAAACGAATTCTCCAGAGCGATTTTCAGCTTCTCCTCCGGTCGTTTCGGCCACCCAACTTTATCGCACAAATCAGAAACCTCTTGGACGTTTATTTCTCTCGTCGTGGAATACATTATTCTTTTGTTCTTCGATTGGACGATGAGGACGTCTGGTTCAGACGAAGCGTCGTGAGACTCGTTCTTCTTCAACGAGGGAGAAGACGAAGCGCCGCGAGGGGCAAGCCTCGTTGATTTTTTTATCCCCATTATTACCCGACGAGGATGAGGATGAGAACGAGGATGAAGTTGACTCGTTCCGTTTTTACTCAAAGGAATAACACGAGTTCCTTCGCTCCTCATCATCATCATCCTCGTAATCGTCTCGTGCTCTTCTTTGTCTTCTTTGTCTTCTTTGAAACCTTTTGTTGTGTCTGTTTGTTTGTAGCTCAATAAAACTACTCTAAGAATGCTACTCTCACGGTCGGTACTAAGAGAAATGAGTATTAGGTAATGCATAATTTGCATTCACTCTCCTTCCCTCTTTGAGCGTCTCCGCACATTACGTTTAGGGTTTAAATATTTGCAAAAAAAGTTCATTCTTCTTCTCTTTTCGTCTTCTTCTCTTCATTGAAGATTAGAGTAGTCGTTTGCGAAAAACGAGAGCATTTAGTCGCTTTTCGAGAACTCTCTGCGTTCTCTCTCTTTCTCTCGAAACAAAACAACGCGCTGTTTGCTCGAACGAACGCTCTTAGTTTCGCTCTTTGCTCTTTAAACTGCGCTGCTTCTTCTTCGTGTTTAAGAAAAAGAAGAGAGAGATGAGCGCATTTCAACAACAAGAACAACAACGAGGCACCTCTTCTTCTTCTTCTTCTTCTTCGAGTAATCAACAACAAAAACAAAAACAACAACAACCAAAAACTTCGACGACGGAAGAATTACTGAACCACATGCAACTCGCGTTAATCGGTGGTGATGATGGTGGTAATGGCGGTGGTAATGGTGCAATGTCCGCGACGCTTTCCAAGCAAGCGGAAAGCGTCGATTTCAACGATTTCTTCTCATTGAGACGACCGAAAGATGCCGCGAGCGGCTTAAACTCTGGTTTGAAATCCGTGGGGAAAGGCGCGTTAGCTGGAGCAGCGGCGTTGATTGCGGCACCGATTGCCGGCGCTAAAGCGGAAGGTGCGAGTGGGTTTTTCAAAGGTTTAGGCGCCGGATTGGCGGCGGCGGTGGTTTTACCCGTCGTCGGCGCCGGCGTCGGAGTGACGCAAATTTGTCGCGGCGTGGCGAATACGCCCGAGGCGATTATGGCGGCGAATGACGGAAAGAGGTGGAATCGACACACCAGAGAGTGGGTGGATGAAGATTTAGTGCGAGATGGGATTTGGTTGGCGCAATCGACGGACGAGGATATATATGAGCAGGCGAGGAAGAGGGCGATGAGTGAAGGTAGAAGCGGCATCGGGCTCAACGGAGTACTCAACGAGAGCATGGGAGGAGGTAATAGCGATAATAATAGTAATGATAATAATAGAAACGGAGGAGGGAAGCAAGTTAAAGAGACGCAATATTACGAGATTTTGAAAGTTGAAACGACTGCTTCGTCGGCGGAGATTAAGAAATCGTATTACGAACTCGCGAGGAAGTTACATCCGGATAAAAATCCCGACGACCCGGACGCGCACAACAAGTTTCAAAAAGTCGGCGAGGCGTACCAAGTGTTGTCCGATCCAGAGTTGAGGAAAAAATACGATTCAAGAGGGAAAGATGGATTAGGTGATATACCCGTGATAGACGCGTCGGCGTTTTTTGCCGCATTGTTCGGGTCGGACCAGATGGAAATGTTCGTCGGGAAACTGCAAATGGCAGTCATGGCCGAAGGCGGAAGCGATTTGACGAGAGATGAAACGCGGATTTTACAAGACCGAAGAATTGTTCGATTAGCGATTAATTTGGCTGCTATTTTGGATGGGTACGCTACGTCGGCTCGCGCTATGGTCACACCGACTGCGACTTTAACGGCTGATAAGACGAATGAAAAAGAAGAGGAGGAAAAGCTGCGCGAAAAAGCGGCTCTGGAAAAGTTTGAAGCGCAAATGAAACCAATCGCGCAGAGTTTAGCCAACGCTTCTCACGGACCAAAAATGTTGAAACAGATTGGATTCGTGTACGAGAAGCAAGCGGAGCAAGTGTTGACGGATCCCGTGGCTGGTTTTGGGACGTGGGCGGATTTAGGGGTTCGTTCAAACTTTGCCGCCATGGAGCAAAATACAAACAGAACGAAAACACAGTTCAGCGCGATGAAAGCCGCGTTTGGCGCGTTTGGAACGGTGAAGAAAATCGCCGAGGAAGAGGAGGGATACATGAAGGAAGAAGAAGGAAAAGAAAAAGAGGGTGAAATTGAAAAGAGCGCTGGCGAAAGAGACGGGAAAATCGCCGAGAATATCGCTAAAGAGCAAGAAGGGAAGGAAACGAAGAAGAAACCGCCGTTGACAGAGGCTGAAATAATGCAGCGACGCGCGCAGCATCAAAAAGACGTCATGCCGCACATTTTAGAAGCACTTTGGAACGTTTCTGCGCTCGACATTGAATCGACACTTAGATCGGTGTGTGATAAAGTTTGTCACGATAAGAGCGTGAAGAAAGAAGTGAGAAAAAAGCGTTGCGAGGCGTTGTCCGTGTTAGGCAAAGTCTTCCAAACCACCGAGGCGGACGAGGCGCATAGAAATGAAGATATTAATCAACAGTTGGAAAATGCAATGCGCGCGGCATTCACGCCAAAAGAGAATGCAGATGAGGACGATAGTGACTGATTATATATAGTTATCGTTGTGTAAAAATAAGGAATGATGTTTCTCTATCTCAATCACTATTAAGAATTTTCTAGTTTCGCTAACACTCTCAGAGCGTATTTTCGGAGCAATTCGTCCTCGCTCGTGCGCGATTGCTGCAGAGCATTTCGAACCCCTAATTTTATCAGCGCCGATCTGCACTCTTCGTGCGCGCAGAGATTTCCGAGCGAAAAGAGCGCAACATGCGCGGGCGTTTGCTTATCTCCTACACTGCTACTCTTTTTACTGCTACTCTTCTCTGAAGCGTACTCTTTGGCGAGTAAAATTAGCGCCTTGGGCACATCGTTCGCAAGCAAGTCTGCGATGAGAGCATCGCCGTTTCTCGCCAAGTTTCCGAGCGCCGCCGCGGCGTTGCTTCTCGTTTTCCCATCGTTCTCATCTTTTCTTCCAACACCAAAAGTTGACCCGTAATGATTACCTATATTCCTCACGAGTGGGAGAATTGATCGTCGCAAATCATCGTAGAGATAATCGGAGTGAAACCCGGCGTTCCCGATGGCGAAAGCGGCAAACTTTCGAACCAACGCAGAGGGTTCCTCTTTTTCGTCTGCGTTTAAACGATCAATCAGCGCGCCGACCGTCCCATACTTCTTAAATGATGCGTAAAAATAGTCCGAGTGGCGACAAAGGTTACCGAGTGCGTTCGCTGCGCGCGCGCGCACGTTGAAATCATCGTGTCGAAGCAACTTTGTTAAATGAAAAGTTGCGTTTGCCTCGCCAACATTTTCGTACCGACTCTCGTTACTCTTGGCGAGCTGTGAGAGAATCATAGTCCAATCAACAATGGTTGTTGCTTCGTTCGCAAACTCCACTTTAATAGATTTCTGCTTAATGTTCAGCAACGAGGACGCAAACGAAGATTGCGAAAGCGCAAACTCGCTGAGAGACGCCGAGCATCCTTTCGCTTCGATGAACTGGTTGCTGAAGACATCGCCGCCGGTGACGACCAGACGCGAAATTAAACTAATAGCACTCGATAAAGAATGCGCTTCACTGCTGTTACTAGTACTAGCAGTATCAACCGCCGCTGCTTTTTTGTTCTTTTTGCTATTCGCTTTGTTTTTGGTCGTGTTATTTTCTTCTTCCACTTCTTCTACTTCTTCCTCCTCGTTCTCGTTACCGTTCCCGTTATATTTTCTTAACGCGCGCATTTCCAGATCTGTCTTCATCGACTTCACGCACTTCAACAAAGTTCCGAGCACATTTTTTTCCTTCAATACTGTCATGAATTTACGGTTTGCCACGGCGCCAACTTTTTCTGCGTTTGAGCCTTTCGTCGGGATGAACGCCAGCGGTAACCGCAAAACGTTGAGTAAGGAGAAAATCGCAAGATGCTGCGAGGATTTATACTCCTCGATCGCTTTTGAAGACGCGTCGGAGCCTGGGGCCGTCCGAGCTATCGTCGCCACAATCGACGTTGAAAACGAGGAGAAAATCTCCATCGCGTCGCAACAGCTCTCCGCGACGCCAGAGTCGCAAAGAAAATCCGCCGGATGCGCAGTCTCGCAATTTTCCTTCGCCAACGGATGTAACGCGTACGCCACAGCTGCGATACCGTCTGCAACTGGACGTAACTTAGTCATGATTGCACTTTTAGTTTCGAGAGATGATGATAGCGTCACTCCCTTGGACAACTCGGAAGCGCGTGCGACTAATTTAATCAATCTCGTCGAGAAGCGCATCAACGCATCTTTTTCGAGCGCCTTGTCAGCAAAAGCTGTCGACGCCCTCGAACACGCGCCAATGATACGACACCCAGAGAGACTGAGAAATCCACAGTATGTTGAATTTGACGACGCTTTAATGAGTGCTTGGAATGCGCCCATGCGTTCGCCGTATCGAACGAATGAGTCCGCGACGAGTGTAATCGAAACCGGCGCGTAACACGAAGAACATTTCAACAAGGCATCGCAAGCGTCGCCGACAGCCTCGCCTCTTCGTTTGAATATGGCGCGTCGTTTGCGCTCGTCGTTTTCATTTTGAGCATTATTGCACTCTTTGCCACTTTCTCTGTCTTTTTTCTTTTGCGCGCTTTTCGCTTGCTCTTCGAGTAAATCGCGTTCGAGCTGACTAAACGACGATGCTAAATGCGCGATTAAACTTTCGCAAAACGTTGGTTTCGGGAGCTTTGAAAGTGCCATGACGCATTCCTGACCTTCACCGCGCTTTGAGGCGAGATCGATGGCGCGTGTGACGGCGACCCGAGCAAAGTGCTGCGTCTCGAGCTTCGATTGGATCAGACGAAGGCGAAGTTTGTCTTCGTCGTGGCCTGAATCGTCGTTATTTCGACGCAGTTCAAAACTCACCAAACACTCGCTTAAAGCGCGTAAATAGTTTGCCAATCCGACATTACACCACGGGGAAGGGCCCGATCCGCTCGCAAGTAGCGTCGCGACGTTCAAAGCGAGTTGCAACGCTTCCTCGCGTTCGATTTCAAAGGCAACGTACTTTTCCCGCATTTGCGCGTCGTCCTTTGTTTCGTTTACTGGATTCCACATCGCTGCGATGGCCCGCACGGTCCATAACGCGGCGCCGGGAGCATCTCTCGCTAATGCACCACTGGCATCGCCACCTACTTTTGCTAAACTCGCGCTCGAAACGCACACGATATTTCGAAGCGTTCTCAGAGCAGACACCGCATCTACTAAAGAACTCGTCAACTTTGGCATTGGACCATTTGCGTTGCTCGCGTGATTACTCAAACCACTGGAAGACGGCGCGTCGTCGATACCAGGTTCAGTATGCGCAGACGTTCCTCTTTCGCGCTCACTCCCTGGCGATAGAAGCGCGAGAATATTAAATTTTGATCCAGGCGCGCTTCGAGGAGGCTGCAAAGCCGCTAAAATAACTTTAATCGCCGTCCGATCTCGTCGCAAACGCGCGGCGCCATCTTCCGTGCGCGATTTAAGTTCGCATTCAAGTAAAGCCGAGTCTACACCATGCCCGTGCTGACTTTCAATCGCAAGATTAGTATTCGACGCGTGGCGTTGTGGCATCTCACCAGCCGTTGCTGTTCGTGGCGTCGTTCCCGAAACCACTCCGCCGATAAGTGCAGCACCACCAATAGCAGCAGCAGCAGCAGTAGTAGTAGTAGTAGTAGTAGCCGCAGTAACCGCTGTGCCTCGCGTAGTCGACGGCGGTGGTCTTCTCGCCGGTATTTTTGGCGTGCTATAGCCATCCGTCGCTGTTCCTGCGAGCACATCTTCTCTACGAGGTAAACCACCTCGTCTAACTATTGGCATCTTGTTGTTGTTCGTCGTCGTCGTCGTCGTCGTCGTCGTCGTCGTCGTAGCGGCGTTTGACGTTCTCGTCGCACCTTGCGGCGTGGAAGCTAACGGACGTCTGTTGTGCGTCGCTACTGCCGCCGTCGTCGTTGTCGTCGTCTTTGCTCCCGTAGACAACCGGTTCTCAACCTCCTCCGCTCTTCTTCGTCGTTCCTCTTGATCACCTGCCTCTCTTTCTCCGCGTTGTTGTTGTTGCTGCTGCTGCTGCTGCTGCTGTTGTTGCTGTCGTTCGTGTTCGTGTTCGTCATCGTGTTCGTGTTCGTCGTCGTACTCGCTCTTCCTCACAAACGGATGTTCCAACAACGCCGGCCACGACAACCGTTCGCTCGGTCGTTTATTTAGTAATCCTCTCAAAAAGGATTTAAACTCCGCGCTCATATCTTCCGGCCACGTCAAAGGGTCTCGAACAATCTTTTGAATCAAAGTGTAAATGCTATTGGTAAAGAACGGCGGCTTCCCGACGAATAACTCGTACAGAATAACTCCCAGCGACCACAAATCTACGGTGTGATTATACGGCTGCTCTTGCACCAACTCTGGCGCCATGTACAGCGGCGTTCCTTTAATCGATGTCATCACCATAGATTGCGATCGAATCGATCGCGCGAACCCAAAATCGCACAATTTCACCACCTTATTCGCTCCAATCAAAACATTCTGCGGTTTCATATCTCTGTGTATGACTCTATTCGTGTGCAAATAATGCAACGCGGACACCAACTGCCGAGCGATTGCTTTCACCTCTAGCTCTGGCAACGTCCTATCGTCTTCCAATACTTCAAACAACTCGCCTTGCGCGTATTCCATGACCACGCAAAACTCGTGTTCCGTTTCAAACGCGTCTCGCATGGCGATGATGTTCGGATGTTTCAACACTCTCAAAATATCAATCTCTTGTCTTAAACTTCTCAAATCTCGTTCCGTTTTTCCTTTCTTCGCGATGAACTTAATCGCGGACGTTTCACCGGTGAACTTCTTTCTCGCTTTGTACACTTTCCCGAACGATCCTTCGCCGACTAAATCGAGCAAGTTGTATTCGGAGAGACGACCACTGTTGTTGTTGTTGTTGCTTTTTTTCTCGCCGCTCATCATCGCTTTCGTCGACATCGTTTCTCCTCCTCTTTCTTCTTCTTCTTCGTCGGATTGACGACGAAGGAGAAGAGACGACGGGGAGGAGGCCGCAATGAACGCACCACCACCACCACCACCGTTTATAAAATTCTCTCCTCTGTGAGTATTCTCGTCGTCGTACTCATCATCGTCTTCGTCAAAGCGCATTCTCGGTACGTCGTCGGAAAGCGACGATGAGAGAGGGAGGACAGTCCTTTTTGAAGAATTTTGAAAAAAAAAATGAAAAAAAGCTCGCGAAATTTTTTGAAAAAATGCTGCGCAGGATTGAAGAGACGAAGCTTTACTTAGGTGAGTATGTACGCGTTCGCTTTTATTCCTTCACGATGAATGAGCTGTNATAACGTAGCGATAAAAACGCCGCTACAGTGCGGTGTATTTACTACACACGTGTCGTAAAAAATCCCTCTAAATAATGTATTAAAAAAACGAAATCACCGC
>JGI20151J14362_10002664_pt1 | contig 12501 bp, 7 predicted proteins | sample COG_01_FD_14362 | JGI IMG/M metagenome (IMG submission 14362) | reverse complement strand
AGAGAGAGAGAGAGAGAGAGAGAGAGAGAGAGAGAGAGAGAGAGAGAGTCTTTCGATGGCGGCAAAGAAGAAGAAGAAGAAGAAGACCAACGACGACAAAGAGACGAAGAAAGAGGAAGAAGAGAAAACAAAAATCAAGAGGCACAAATCGACGACCTTAGTCCGAGGGACGGCCACGTTTGACAATAACAAACGCGTGGACTTCGTCACCGGGTTTCGGAAGCGAAAGAACACGAGACGGAAAAAAGCCGCCACGGAATTCGAGAAGAAATTGAAAGAAGAACGAAGAGAGGCGAAGATGAACAAAAGAAGGACGTTTCGAGAAATGCTAGGGTTAAAAGCAGACGACGATCAAGAAGAAGAAGAGGAGGAAAAGAAGGAGGAGAAAAAGAGAGAGGAGAAAGCGTACGCGAGTGGTGTCAGCGTCGTCATCGAAGGGCTGTAAAATACAATGTTCGCCGCCGCGAGTACGTATGCGTATGCGCTTGACGCTTGAGCGAGAAGAGAGAGCGTTCGTTTCAGCGCGCCGCGGGGCGTCCCCTAAAGTCAGAAATTGCTTCGCACTTTAGAAGATGCGTTTTATAAGAGTCGTTGTAGTTTCCTTATTAACCGTTAGTAGTTGCGGGTCTTGCGCTGAACTCTTTCACTCACTACGTGTACCTCGCTCGTTGTACCTCGCTCGCTCCTCAATTTTATCCAATTAAATCCTCCTCACATTTCGTCACACAAAGAATGACTTCATCGTCGGCGATACGACATTTCACCCTCACGTTTGATCGACAGATGCATTCCTTTCGATCGATGCGAATTTTGCAGAGTAGGAGGTCTTTTGTTTCCTCTATTTTATCTTCTTCTGATAATGGAACAACAAGTGAGAACGTAAACGCGAATCGAAAAGCGCAAACGCTCCGACTCCAACGGTTTTACGTCAGACCGGAAACGTTCGAAACATCGAACTTCTCTTTGTCTAAAGAAGATTCAAGGCACGCGTTGAAATCGCTGAGATTACGAGTAGACGATGCGATCGAAGTGTGCGATGGGCAAGGCCGGGTGAAACGCGCGCGATTGGTCGATGTCGATTCGAGAAGGACGGATGCAACGTTTGAAATGATGAGCTCAAAGGAGGAAAATTTTCATCCGTTTCCGGGACGTGTGAAATGGGACGTGGTGTGCGCGTGCGCTGGGATTAAAGGCGAACGGTCGAGCGTTTTGGTTGAAAAGTTGACAGAGTTGAACGGAAGAGCGTTGGTGCCTTTACTGACCAGTCGGAGCGGGAAGATTGGCTCGGCGTCGGCGAGCGGGAAGAACGCGAGTAAAGGCGGGAGTAGTAGCGATAATAGTATTGGTCGGAGTAAACGACGGAAGGACGAGGAAGAGGAGGATGAAGAGACCGGGAAGGAATTGAGGTGGCAACGCGTTGCTTTGGCAGCATCGAAACAGTCGCTGAGAGCGCACGTGTTTGGGATCGAGAAACCGGTGAATTTTAACGATTTCGTGAGCTCGACATATTTTCGAGAGGCGACGTGTCGATTCGTGGCGGCGGCGGGAGGAGCGGATTTCGCCGAGAAGTTAAGAGGCGTGAAAGAAGATATTTTGAAAGATGACGACGAGATCACGAAAGAACGATACGGTCTGATAATTATTGGACCCGAAGGTGATTTTGACGACGACGAGATGAAAGTATTGATGGACACGTGCGAAACGATTTCGTTAGGCGATTTGCGTTTACGAACAGAAACCGCGGCGATAGCGAGCCTCTCGATCGCGCAGATGATTACGAACGTATGAATTGTTGTAGCGGCTATGTAGTATGTATTTTATTAGTTATAGTAGTATCTGCTCTTTCTCCTTCTTCTTCTTAATCGCTCTTGATGGCTTTGTAAATGTGTTTGACGAACAAACTGCTCGCTCTAAATCCAACGTTCCCTAACATCAAGAAGAACCCGTAGCAAATAATGCTCATGTACCCGAAAAAGAAGCTCGTTTGCATGAACCCGCTCATGTCCGATCTAGCTTCGTAGTAATAAAAGCAATACCCGAGAATGAAAATCCCCGTACTTCCTCCGCAAAACACCGATCGCCACCACCACGCGTGGTCCTCCGCCGCCAACTGAAAGTACGTCAACGCGACACAAATGAAAGCGGTGACGATAATTAAAATAATGAACACGATGAACAAGATCGAGTAGATAGTGTACACCTTGTGTCCCCAAACCGAGGCAAAAATATAATAAAGTTCGATATAAATCGCCGAGAACGGTAAGAAACCAGCCATCATCATTTGCGGAATAGCCTCGCGAAACCACGGCAACTTGGGAATCTCGCGCGGGTATTTCGTCGTTCGGCACGGCGCATCGAACTCGCTCTTTGAATTTTTACCGGCGATACCACCGAGGACGGTCAACGGGAACGTCACCAACGCCCAAATTACGACGATTATGCAAATAGTACCAAACGGCAACGCCGCCGTGCTTCTGTACGCGATAGCCACGGTGTTCAAGAACGAAAACATCAAAAACATCGGTCCGCAAAACATGCACCCGGTCAAAGAAACGTTTCTCACCCACTTCTCACCGCCCATTTGTCGGTACATGTTCGAAGCGACGTAACCAGAGATCCCACTGGTTAAGGCGTACAATACAATCGTGGCGGTTAACAACGCGCCTCGATTGTACGGGTAAAACACGCCAACCAGCGCCAACGCGAATACAAACAAGACCATAAAAAGCAATTGCGTTCCGGTACCGATGACCGCACAGAACAAGTTCGCGTGTCTCGGGAAGCGGAAAACGTCGCCGTGAATGTACTTCCATCCCGTTTCCTCCTGTTCCTCTCCAGTCTCGTCGTCTCTGGCGTACTTGATAAAATCGTTCTTCAACACGCGCATCAAAATAGTCGCCAAAAAGCCCGTCAATAACAACACCGTCACGCACGAGTTGATAATACTGAACCAGTGAATCTCCAGGTGTTGCGGCAAGAACGAGTACCTGGAATACTTTTCCATTCTGCGTTCGAACGGAATCCTCGTCTCCTTCCATTTCACGGAATACGAAAACTCAACCGCGACTTCGTCGCCGTCCGTAATATCCACCGTCCTCAACGGATCCGTGCTCACGTTGATCTCGATGATCTTATCCCCGTTGTACGATATATCAAAATGCACGTGCGTGAACAAATAATACCTCAACTCCGGCCCGTTTCCGTGCGTGTGCCTCAAAATCTTCTCGATCTTCCCGATGAACCCCCAAATCGGCAAGTCGTCGTAATACATCTGAAAGTAATAATCATCCTTCACGGCTTTACGAAACTTCTTCAAATCTTTCGAGTTCAACGTCTTCTTACACAACGATTCGTTATCTCGGTCCACGCGAAAGGAAATATCGTACGGCGTGCCAACCATTCGGTCGCCTTCCAAAACTTCGCCGAGGTCTTCCGATTTGTACCCGATTTGGTTATCCGCTGGTAAGCAAAACGGTAAATCGTAGTGCTGATACGTCTCGGACGGGTTGTGGAACGGGCCAATCTTGTTCGCGTATAGCGGCACTTTCTCGTGAATTTTATACGAGTGGTCTTTTTGTCCCAACAAGTTTCTCATTCCTCTTCTTTCTTCTACCAGTCGTTCTTCGTTGTGATTTTCGCGCCCGGAGGATTCAATTCTTTCCCCGAAAGCGACGACATAATCCTCGATACAAAAGAAGAAGACAGAGAAGAAAAAAGCGACCAGGAACAAAAGGGAAGAAGGAAAACGACGCGTCATCATCTNTGCTTCTTCTTCTTCTTCTTAACGCGGCGTGTTCTTCGTGTTGAAGCTTTCGTTTGCAACGAATATGAATGAGAATCTGATCACGAGGAGGAAAAAGTGATGATTTTTGACCTTTTTTGTGGTTGTTTTTGTGGTTGATTTTTGCTCATTTTTTGAAGGGATGAAAGGACAGTCATCAAAGAAAGTTTTTCTATCGCTCTCGCTCTTACTGTTCTGCTGCGACTAGTCTACTACTCCTTTTGCTACTGCTATTACAATCTGCTACTACGTGCTATCGTACTATTATTACGAGTGTTAGTATTAAAAATCAAAAGGCGAATGCGAGTTGGAGTGGAGTTCTTTTTTGATGTCCGACGCTCGGTCTAACAAACGTTTGGCGTCTTCGGTTTCGTCCTCGCTCTCGAGGTCGTCCGAGTTTTCTGAATTGTTATATCTCTCGTTATCGTCGAGTAATCCAAAGAGTTTGAAGAATTGGCGAGCGGCGGACGCGACCAAGGCGAGATCTTTAACGTCGTGCGCGCCTAAGTCCGCGGTCTTCCTCGTTCTGGCAAACTCTAAGCACTCGCGAAGGAGCGCGTCTTTTTGAAAGTTCTTTATGGCTTTTAATCGAAGTCTTTCGCGGTCGACGTCTTCTTTCTCGTCGCGGCCTAGAACCATTCGCTGAAGTTCTTCGATCGGCAAGCCGGATTTGAGCTGGTCTTGCGCGAGAAGAGAGGTCGATGCTTCTCCCGTCGAGGAGTCTTCGTTGACTTTATTCAGAATGGACGGGTCGTTGAGCGCGGCGGATAAAATTTCCGCCGACGTTTTGTTCTCTCCGTGGTGGTGCTTGTGAGGTAACGAAGACGAGAGAACCAGCGGCGGTGCCGCGTGTGCTTTCGACATTTTATCTTCCTTCGCGTTCCGGCCAACGCTTCCGACCGATCGATTGCTCCTATAAATCATCGTGCCGTAATCTCTGATATCCGAGCCGCTGTTGCTTTTCCGTAACGTATCCGAGGACGAGTAATCCGAGCCCTCTTTGTTACTGTACTGTGACAATCGACGTTGTCCCCCTCCACCTAAGGCACCTTTTATCAAAAGCGTCATGTATGCGTCGACGTTTGGATCCAACCCGCCGTACTTTTCCTCTAACTTTTCCTTCTTATGCGATACTCCCAAAGGAATCAACTCTTCGACTAAAACTCGCCTCGCCAGGCGCCAATCACCTCCTGCTTTAATCTTTGCATTCTTAAAGAACTCGTGTCGTCTCAGCGCTTGCGCGCTCGCTCGGCCTCGCGGATCTCGTTTCAACGCTTGCGCGATAAAATCGTGAAAAGCTAAGGACCATTCGCCCCTGCGGTTCAACTCCGGGCTGGCGTCCACGGCGATTTGAAAGATCACTCGCATGGGGTGCACGTCATGTCGCGGAGGATGCATCTCGGCCATTTCGATGGCGGAGATACCTAAAGCCCACACGTCCGCTTTACCATCGTACCCTTGGGCGAACGATGACGACGATCTCGAGAATTGTTTGCTCCTTTTGTCTGTACCGCTATTGCTTTTTTCTTCTCCTCCGCCACCATTATTGCCTTCGCTCGAAATCACCTCCGGCGCCATCCAATGCGGCGTCCCAACAAACGTCTTCGCGCGTTCGTTCGCGCCTTCTTGTAACTGCGTCGCCACTCCAAAATCCGCCAGTTTCACCTCCCCTCGTCTCGTCAACAAGATGTTCCCGCACTTGATGTCCCTGTGTATCCTCCCGTTCTCGTGTAAATACTGCAATCCGCTCAACGCGCCGAAGCAGACGTACGCGACGACATCCTCCCTGAACCCTTTATTCACCACTTTAGACACTAAAAACGCGTTCAAAATGTCTCGCACACTTCCTCCGCCGCAGAATTCCATGACGATCCAGACTTGCGAACAGTTCGAGGTGACGAACGACTTGAAGTATTTCGTCACGTTTTCGTGCTTGGACGCGTGTAAGACTTCGATTTCTTTCTCGATGTCTCGCCTCATGCCATCTTTTTGTTGTTTCATCAACGCGTCGTCGTCGTTCTCTTCGTCTTCAATCGGTGTTAATTTCTTGTTACTGTTGTTGTCGAAGAACGGGAGTATCTTTATCGCGACTTCTTCGTCGTCGTCGTCCTCTTTCTCGTCTTTCTCCGTTCGCATCATGGACGCTTTGTACACCGCCCCAAACGAACCGATCCCGATGAGTTCAGAGAGTGCATACTTCTCCTCCTCTCTTTTCTCCTTCTTTTTCTCCCACCGAGAGCTCGTGCGAACGTCCGTGTCGTCCTCACCAAAGACCTCCTCGTCTTGGTCTTCTTGGTTGTCCGACATGACGACGATTGATGCGTACGCGCGGAGAAAGAATGGAGAAAACACCGGTGTTGTAACGAACTCTTTTCCTCATTGATTCGCTCTGTAAACGCGCGTTTACTGTCATCAGAGAGCAAAGAAACGCGCGAGTCTCGTCGGAAGAATCAAAAGCAACAAAAGCAGGCACGAACGAGACAGAGAGAGACAGAGAGAGACAGAAATACTAAAGATGCCGCCGAAGAAGAAGAAGAAGAAGACAAAAGAGAAACAGATTTCCCCCCCGTTGGAGGAGAAAAACAACGACGCAAAGGTGAAGAAGACCAAGACGACGAAGAAGACCGAGCGAGTGTTGGAAGGAGGAAAGAACGAGGACAAAAGAAGCAAACGACGAAAAGGAGCAAAAGATGTGATGGTGTTGCCGATACCACCATCTCTCACGAAGACGACGACGGAGAAGAAAAAGAGTTCGATACTCAAAACGACCACACAGGTGAAGACGAAGACGAAGAAGGAGAACGAGGACGTCGAGAACAACATCGAAGAAGAAGAAGAAGAAGAAGAAGAAGAAGAAGAAGAAGAGAAAGAGATGCAAGACAACGAGACTACGAAGAACGAGAACACGAATAATAATAACGCGTCTGTGAGCTTCTTCGATCGATTGACGGCGGTGCTCAGTTCCGCGAAGAAGAAGAAGAGCGCTCGAGAGGAAACGCCGACGAGTAAGAAGACGAAGGGAAACGACGACGACGATGACAGTGAGACGGCGAAAAGACCGAGCAGTCGGAAGAGGAAGATTTCGTTTTCCTTCGGCGGCAAGGAGGAGGCGACGATGATGCCGCCACCGCCGTCGAGTGGTAAGAGGAGACGGGTGACGTTTGAGGACGAATCGTCGCTTCTCGGCGCGGGGAGGATGAGGTACGCGACGGCGATTGGAATCTTAGCCGGGACGACCGCGTGTGTTTTGGGAGGGCACTTGGCCTCGGTGGCGTATTTGTTGGATAGTTTAGGCGCGTAGAACGCACACGGAGCGAGAGAAAGAAAGAAAGAGAGAGGGAGAGTTGATGTCAAACTGTAATTTTATAATTTTACCGCGAAAGCTGCTAAACATATTCTGCTAATACAACGATACGTCTATTTGCTATTACTACTCGTTTGCCTTCGTCTTGTTGTCGTTGTTGTTGTTACTATTACTAAAATTATTAGAAGTCTAGAGGCCCTTCGCTTCCAATTCCAGTCGGACCGCTACTACATAATCCACCGCTACCGTTCGTCTTTTTTTCGTTGTTGGCATCGTGGTCTTCCGGGCGTTGCGCCAGCGGTTTAATCGCATACTTCTTTCCTCTTCTTTGCACCGCAAACGTTGAATCCACCGTTCCGAACCCGCCGGCTAATGCACCTGGAAAACATTTTTTACCGAGCGACAACAATGCGATGCAATTGATGGTCGGTTCTGGCAATACCGACTCAATCGCCGTCGCCCTTTCATCGAAACCAAACTCTGGATTTAACAAGGATGAGGTTTCAACGTAACAATCGCACGTTTGCCGTAAATCACTCAACTTAGTCATCGATAACAACTGTTTCGATGGGAACAAAACGAACGAAGCCATTCTGTGTACCATATCGCCTCGTTGCATGAAACCTTTCACCGCGTGAAGAAGCGCGAGATAGTTTTTGAAGACGATTGCGTTGGACGGATCATCGAGCAACGCTCGGGGCGGTTGAATAACTATTCTTCCGACTGAATCTTTCTCGACGAGTTTCTTCCCAAAACTTTTGACCGCCTCGAACGTCTTCCCAATGTTATTCCGACTCACGTCGCATTGAACCACGTCGATGGGAATATTCATCGCCTCTTCGTTCGAGTGCGCTCGAGTCACGTCAAAATCGTGGCAAAACGCGCGCAACTTCATCTTCTTCTTCTTCTTACTTTCGCTATTTAAAGCACCGCCACGACTGCGAGTATCACCACTCTTCTCCTTCTCTTCCTTACTCTTTTCCAAATACCGTCGATATTGCCACGCGATTTTCAACCCGTCGCCGCTCGAAGATTCCGCCTTCTTCTCGGAATCCTCCCCGGAGCGCGCGGCGGCGCTCTCGGNTCCTCCTNTGCCTTCACCTCCATCGTTTTTACTGTTCTTAATTTCCCCATCCATTTCGCCAGTACTAGTATCGCTTCTCCTCGTCGTCATCCTCGGAAGTGTCTCTCGCAAATCTCTCTCGTCGTCTGCACCTTCGTCGTCCGTGGTCAACCACAACCCCGCTTGCTCGCACGCCAAAGCGCCTTCGCTCAGAAACAGTTTCGCGAACACGTTCGCCACCGCTTCAGCTCCTCCGAATCCTCCTCTGTTCTCGTCGTCTGAATAATCGTCGAGAAAGATCCCGAACACGCCGTTCAGAGGTACACCGCCGCCGAGCACGTCGTCTAAATCCTCCGTGCCGGTGGAAATTACTCGACTGCCGCCAACGCCTACCCCGTGCGCTCCCGGTCGAGTGCCGTTCAGCGCTTTAGTCGTTGTTTCTTCGTTTTCGAACTCGCTTTTTAGTTTCCTCTTTTCGTGTTCTTCTTTACAGATCTTCGCGTCTTCGCGTCGCGCGCGTCGTCGTCCTTCGTCGTCGTCCACTTCAGTCGTTGCGCGTAAAGTCGTCTCTCGCTCCGATTGGTGTTGGTTCTGTTGTTGTTGTTGAAACCGTCGTCCTCGTCGGACGAACGACGACGACATCTCTACGTGTGCACGCGTATACTATCGCACAGAAAAGGAGCGCATGATGTACGCAGAGAGAGCAGTCGTCGCGTGATTCTTGCAGTCGACACGTGCACACAACTTTTGGGGAAATCCAATCCGGAATTGGTCAAACGTTTGACGCTTTACGTTGCACGTATTATGCGCGCGATGATGCCAACGAAACCTGGTGTTGCTGGTTTTAAGAGCACGAGTGCTGCGCAAAAGAGTGATACCACCACCACCGCGCGGGATCGAGATCGTAAGCATCAAAGACCGTACGATTTAATCGTGTTCGGCGCGACTGGCTTTACCGGCGCCTTAGCGGCGAAGTACTTGGCGAAGAAAGACGACAACGTTCGATACGCGCTCGCCGGTCGAGACTTGGAGAAGCTGCAAAAAATCGCGAACAAAAGTACGAGCGAGGAGAGCAAAAGTCGTTCCGTCGATGTGTACGCCGGTTCTACGCCGGAAGAACTGCGAGAAATAACCGAGAAAGCGAACGTCGTTTTATCCTTCGCCGGCCCGTTCGCCAAGTTTGGCTTCGCTTTGACCGAAGCGTGCGTGGCGACGAAAACGCACTATTGCGACATCACGGGAGAACCACCGTTTATACGGAAATGCGTGGAACAGTTACACGAGAAAGCGAAGAGAGAGAAGACGTGCGTGGTGAATTGCGTCGGGTACGACTCGATACCGTGGGATTTAGGCGCGTGGGCGGTGGCGGAGTCGTTCAAAGCGGACGGGTTCGAGTGCGTGAGAGCGGAAGCGCACGCGGGGAAAAGTAAAGGCGGGGTGAGCGGGGGGACGATTGCGAGCGCGGCTGGAGTCATCGCGGAGAACTCAATGGCGGATTTGAAGAAGATGGGGGATCCGTTTTATTGCGTTCCGGAGCTGTGTCGAGACGGAGAGAGACCGTTGAAGAGAGAGATCAAAGAGAATTGGCGTTTGCAAGGCGACGCGAGGTTGGACGAGGCGACGGGGAAGTACACGATGCCGTCGATTATGGCCGGAATTAACTCGAAAGTCGTCGCGAGGAGTTACTCGTTACTCCGCGATAAGGATAAAGAGAACGCGTGTTTCGCGGAGGATTTCAGTTACGGCGAAAGCGATTTTTGTAAAGACGAATCCAAAGCGAATTGGGGCGCGAGAGGGATTAAAACGTTCGGGGTTCTCTTCGCCATTCCGCCGACGAGGTGGTTGTTGAGAAAAACGGTCTTACCTGCGCCGGGCCAAGGACCGAACGAGGATATTTTAGAGAACGGGTACTCCAACGTTTACGTCGTTGGACACGGACGAGATAAGAACGACGCGAGCAGCAAAGTCGAGCCGAGGGTGGCGCACTTTGAATTTAAAAACGCGGACCCGGGGTATAAAGGTACCGCCGCGCTCGCGGTTGAAGCCGCCTTGTGTTTGAGCTTATCCGATAAAGCGCCGGGGTTGAAAATGGGCGGATGTTTAACGCCGAGCGTAGCGTTGGGGGAAACTTTGATCGAGCGGTTACGCGACGCGCCGAATTTCTCCTTCTCCGTATCCGCTTTGAAGGGAAAGGAGTTGAAAGTTTAATCGTAATACGTCGGGTAGAAATGAATGAAATACAAAAAGAGAGCAGAGCAGAGCGCGCGCACGAGTTAGAAATCAAAACGCATATTTGAAGTTTTAAATCATATACAAACAAAACAATCCCGCTAAATCCTCCAAATCTTAATGATTTGGAAGTAATAATATAGTAACAATAAATCCCATCCGTGATTGAATCACCGGGCAACATTCGTATCCGCTAACATCGTCGCCGATTCGACCGAGTCACCGATGGATAACTCCCCGACCGCGATTCGCCCGTGGCCTTTCTTCCCCCAATTCAACCACGAGTTGATAATTTTCCACGAGTACGTCCCGTCTGATTCTTTGTGCCAACCGATGACCTCAATCACGTGCCCACCGTGTGATCGACCTCTTGTCTCTGAATCCGCGCTCGTTCTGTACGCCCCGTCTTTATACGCGTAAAACTCGTCGTAAATTGTCCCGGCATACGAGGACACAGGTCCGCTGTTATAAATCTCCCTCGCCATGCAATCGTAATCACCGTCTGGACAGTGGATCAACTTATCGATGTGCTGCGCGACTTCATTTCTAGTGTGTTCGTCCAAATCGCCTTGGCACTGAGCTGTGTCCGATTTCAGCGGGCACGCCGGCGTCGGCTGCACGTGACACGGGTGATGACACGGCGGGAACGGGTACGCCGCGCACCCTTTCTCGTCCCCGTACTTTCCACCACTAGCGACACCAAACTCTTTCGCGAACTCGTACGCGTCGTCCGGCATCCCACCTTCGCACGACCCGAATGAAAACTCCGACACCAACTGACCGCACGACAAAATCTCCGACGCCGCCAATCGCTCTTGCACTTTGCCTCCGCTCGCGATGCACAACCTATCGCTCATCACCTTGGTCGGCGCAATCGCCCAACACGATCCGCACTCGCCTTGATCCCACGCTTCGCCGATAAATTCCGAGCACTCCGGCCATTTCTCTCTCGCGTCAAAACTTTCCGGTAAATCCGAGGGCGGTTCCCACGCGTATTCGTTCGACGACATGCCTAAATAATCGACGTTGTTGTTGTTGTTGCTTTTCTTCTCTCCCTTTTGAGGAGGAGAAAGAGTAGTAGGAGTACTACTACCGCTGCTACCACTCCTCGCCGTTGGTATTCTCTGCTCTCGCCTCTTTGGCTTTTCGTACTCTTTATCCTCGTTGACGATTTGATTCTCTTTCAGAACCTCGACTAAATTCGCCTGTTTTTGTTTCCTTTCGCTCTCTTGCTTCCCGTCTTTCGAGGCGTACTCGGAGAGTTCCCAGCGCACTTTGTTTCCTCCTCCTCCTCCTCCTCTCGAGTTGCTCTTCTTCGATATCAAATCTTTACTCGAGGACGACGAAACAGAAGAACTGCTCGAACTCGTCGCCACAGAAGAAAAACCGGACGCGATTTGAGACGAATCTTTCTTCTTCGACCGTCTCCCACCCGGGTTGGTCACGCGTTCGACCGCGTCCATCTTCTCGTCCGCGCTCCAGGAGAGATTCTTCTCGTTGATGCGTTTCCCTAACCCGTTGGATGTTTTCCCGGACGAGTTCGTTTTGTTCAGCGACGCCAGGGAGACGCACGCCAAAAACCCGAGCACGCATATGCACAGGGTTATCAGGAGGACTTTTTTAATCGCGTGCGCGGGTTTACTCGCGCTTTGAGTCGTCGTGTTTCTGTCGTCTCCTCCGGGCGTTTGGTGATGTTTCCCCGTTGCATTTAAATCATCACCATCCGCGTCCTCTCTGATGATGCCAACGACGGGGAGCAACAAAGGCTGCCGCTCGTCGATCGGTGTCATCATTTTTCTTTACTCTCTCTTTTGAGACAGAAAGAACAAAAAGAGAGAGAACAAAAGAGAGAGAGAGAGAGGACGGCGATGCGAGGAGAGACAAAAAGGCGACGAGGTACGCCCCGCGCGCGCGCGTTTAAGTGTGGATGTGATTTCTCTAAAGGCGCGGTCGAAGGAAGAACATTTGCTTTAGGGTTTCTCTTATTTAGGGTTCTACATCCTAATTGGCAAGCTCTTTCTCTCTTCAGAACAGTTCTTTGGCAAACTGGGTGTCTTTTTTTCGCCTAAAATGCCGAGTCGTCGTTTCCTTCTCGTCGTCGCGATCAAAGTTCGAAAGGCTGGT
>JGI20151J14362_10002660_pt1 | contig 12511 bp, 11 predicted proteins | sample COG_01_FD_14362 | JGI IMG/M metagenome (IMG submission 14362) | reverse complement strand
AACGTCAGGTATCCGATGGTGTAGAGTAAAGCAGGGAGTCTGTTTTGCGCGGAGTATTTTGATTCTAACGAGGAATCGTTGTTCTTTTCAGGAGGAGTCGTGGGCGTCGTCGAGTTCTTCATCGAATCATCATCTTCATCATCATCCCGCGGCTGCTGAGACATCTTTCCCCGAGAACGAACGAATGAAAATCTCTCTCAATCTCTTCCCTTTAGTTATTATATATACTGATGAGGTGATGTATAAAACAACAACAACAATAAATACACGAAACCACAAACTTTCTTTCTCTGATAAATAACGAAAGCTTTTCTTCTTCTTCTTCTTCTTCTGCGACAGAAAGAAAGCGTAAATTCGCGCACTAAATGTGTAAGGAGAGTTCTCCTCTCAGAGGAAAAACTCTGCCAGTTTTGTATTTAGGGTCTCCAACCCTAATTCCACGCAGAAGTCCTGTCTCTCTTTTTTACGCTTCCGCATTGCTTCACAGAGAAAGCGTGCGTATTTAGAGCAGAAGAGTATTAATGAGAAGAACGATGAGCGCTGGTACTTTTTGTTCGTCTCTTTTGTGCAGCACAAGTGATAGTTTGAGTGCCTTTTTTTCTTCCGGTGGTCGCGCCGCTGCTTTGAGGCGCAGGAGGCGCGGTGCGCGCGGCGCGATGGTGTTTCCAATTGCATCAAAATCATCATCAACCGGCGGCGAATGTTCTTCATTCTTAAACTTCGGAAGAAGACGATTCAGAGGACGAGAAGAGAGACGATTTGGAGGAGGATTACGCGAAGAGAATACTACTACACATAATAACACTACCACCACTCATCTGCAAAAGCGCGGGTTTGTTCTTGCGAGTACGAATGGTATAAACAACAACAACGAGCAGTTAAAGTTGTTCTCGGTGAGCAGAGTTCTCTCGTATAACGAAACATTTTAATCGAAGAAGAACACCAATGATGGCATTAAACTGCGTTATCTTCTCGACGAGAGAGCAGTACACAGAAACGAAATTTAAAGGCGGAGGTAACAGACCGCTGCGTTTCGCTCTCGATATGAAGCAACAAAAATACGTGAGGTGTTCTTCTTTCTTCTCGCGCCGCGCTCGTACTCTTCTCAACATTTTACGCTTTGATGACGAAGTCTTCTCGTTCTTACTTCTTATTGTTGACTGACCTGAAACGAACGATAACACGAACAGGAGGAAGGAGAAGGAGTTGATAATACTAATAATAGCAATATAAGAATACATCCTCTGATTTTGAAAAACTTACGGACGCGGTTATCCATCGCAGAGCCGACGGAGTGTCAATCCGCCGCGATCCCTTTGCTTGCGGAAAACTTGGACGTCGTCATCGCCGCCGAAACCGGGAGCGGGAAGACGTATTCCTACGCCATTCCAATCGTCTCAAATATCTTGAAAAGGAAAGAAATCGAACGGAGAGAGGAAGTCTCGGCGCTGATTTTGTGCCCGAACGCGCACTTGTGCGACCAGGTGAAAAAAGCCATCGATATTTTAACGCTTCCGGACGATTTAGAAGACGATTCAGAGAAAAAGTCGATAGTGAGAACAGTTGCTTTAACTCCCGATCGAGGTTTGCCTTCTTCGTTCCCGGACATCATCGTCTGCACGCCCGCGCGAGCCGAACAGGACGTCTTTGACTGGCGAGAAGGGAGCTGGAGGAAAGGCGCGTTTACGCCGTACGTGAAATTTATACGGACGGTTGTTTTAGACGAAGCAGATATGCTGTTGGGTGGAGGATACGCGAGGAAAGTGCGGAACTGCTTCGACGTTTTGTTTCGAGAGGAAAAGCTCGCCGCCACGCGAGGATTTTATAAAACGTTCGAGGACGAAAGCGAAATAAATGTCAAGACGACGACGGGAGAATGGAACAACGATTTAGAGAGAGATACGGAAGCGTCCATGGAGCAAAATTGGAGGAAAGATCACGATTTTGAGGAAGAAGAAGAAGAAGAAGACAAAGAAGAGGACGAAGATTCAGACGACGACGATGAAAACGCACAACAACACGAATACGAGTACGAACGAAAAGAACAACAGAAAAAAAAGAAGAAGAAACCGAAAGCGCGTCTCGGCGGCAAAGGCAAAATGGGCAAAGGCACCAATCGCGAGTTTCGCAGACAATACGTCTTCGCCGCGGCGACGGTCATGTCCACGGGCAAACGAACACCCGGAGCGGTTCTAAAATTCGGTTTCCCAGACGCCGTGTGGACGAAAAGCTCGAGTTTACACAAACCGAGAGCGGAGTTGACGCAAACGTGGAGAGAGGTTTCGTTGGAGACTCGAGCGAAGGCTTTATTTGACGCGTTAGACATGGATCCGAAAACCGCGCAGGTGGAAAAGACGTTGGTATTTGTCAACAGCGGTAGCGTCTGCGAAGCAATATCCAACGAACTCGCAAACTTTGGCGTTAAAGCCGCATCATTTCACAGCGATATCGACCCGCTCGAACGCGAGTCCCCTTTACGACGCTTCGCGTCGCAAGACATCGACGTTCTCGTCGCCACGGACTCCGTCGCTCGAGGCGTCGACATACCAAACGTCAAACACGTCGTCCAAGCTGAATTCGCCCAAAACGCCACGGAATACCTCCACCGAGTCGGCCGTACCGCTCGCGCCGGTAAACTCGGGCGAGCGACGAACATTTTACTCCCGGGAGACTTCGATTTAGCCAACGCCATACGCAAAGCCGAACTGGAAAATCGATCGGTCGAGGATACGTTCTCCAGGAAAAGAAGTTTTAGAAACAAGTTTAAAAAATACGGCGAAAGTAGGAAAAGAGCTGCTTAATGAATCTTTATATTCTTCTTAACTTCTTCTAGAAGAGCAGAGGCAAAAGGCGAAAGCAAAGCGCAAGCGAGAGTAAGTTTTAGAACATTTCTTATTTAGGGTTTCAACAAGACCGACCCCGGAGGACCGCGGGAAGAAAAAAACAGACGAATTCCACAGAACACTTACGCGCATAAAACACCTCCATTCATTCCCTTTTTCCACACGAAGGAGAACATGAGAGAGACTTTGACGATCAACACGTCATCTTCATCTTCGTCTCAAAGGCTGCTCCGATCAAATCCATCATCGAGCAAGAACACCATTGAAAGAGGAGGATTTGGCGCGTTGATGATGGACGTTGGAGACGACGCGGGAGAACGCCTTTTAGAGACTCCCGACGATGATGAAGATGACGAGAGGAACACGACTCGTAAGAATAAGAAATCGTTCAACAACGCGCACTCAAAAAAGCTGCTCGTTTTATTGTTCCTGTCCGTTTTTGCGCTCGTAGTACTCTCGTTCAAAGCGGGATACGACACGGAAAAGCAAGATGAATTAGCCTTGCCTTTACCGAAATGGGCGGCAGATTTAGTCTCGAGCGCGAAGAAACGCGTCGACGGTAGCGGTAGTTTTAGCGATAATAAGAGGTATAAGAAGAGAGATTTAAAGGACACGCACGGGAAGAGCGATCCTTTGCAATCGTTTAACTGGAGAGAAGGGTTTGAGAACAACAATTGGGATTACGACGAGCGGGTGCGAAACATGGCGCGGTGGAAACACGCTCCGGCAAACGGAGGAGAGAAGTTTACCGTGTGTTTTAAAGAGGGGGAGAAGTTTAACTTTTTCGGGGCGTATAACTTTATAAACACGGGGTTGAAGAAACCAGGGATGTGCGTGAAAAACGTGAAACTGAACGCGAACGTGGACGATCCGTCGTGCGACGTGAGGATGTTTCGGAATCAACACGTGCCGGAGGTGAGGCCGAAGACGAACCCGAAACAGGTGGATATTTTTTTCACGCACGAAAGTCCGTCCATGTACTCGCCGGAGATGAAAGACGAGAAGTTTCGAAACTCGTTCGATTACGTCGCGGATTACGAGAAAACGAGCGGGTTGTGGTTCCCGTTCGCGGTTCCAGTGTTTGAGATGAAGGAAGATTTCCCGTTGTTTACGATTCCGAGGAAAGAGAGGATCCCGGGCGTCGCCTGGTTGGCGAGAGATTGTTTAAGCAATCGAGCGGAAACGCTGAGGAAGATTAGCGACGCGTACCCGGTTTTTTCGGTTGGAAATTGCGCGAATAACGTGAATGCAAACTCGTTTCCAGAAAGCGTGATGGAAGCGCCGAGAAATCGCGAGACGAGTTTCCAAGAGCCTTTGAGTAACTTTATGTTTTATTTTGCAGTAGAAAACGTAGGGGTGTCGTGTCCAGAATACGTGACGGAGAAAATATATTACGCGTTGAGTCGAGGATCGATCCCGATTTACATCGGGTGGGAAGGCGTGAACGAGTTATTACCGGGACGAGACAGTTGGATCGATTTGAGAAACTACGCGACGCCGCAACAGTTAGCTAAAAGATTGAGAGAAATCGCCGAAAGCGACGAGGAGTGGGAGAAAATGCACAAGTGGAGATACGAAAATCCGAACGCGTGGCCGAAACTGTTCCAAAAAGCCATCAGACAGCAAACCGAGGACAGTAAGAACGCCTTGTGCGCGTTGTTGCAAAACGGCGAGAGCGGCAAGAGAAGGAAAGCGGGCAAGGAACCGAAACTGTGCGAACGACAAACGAAAATTTTCGGCCAGGATTTGAAAATTGATGGCCAAGAAGGGTTCGGGGCGTTTAAAAGAGACGACATCGACGAAGCACACTTAGGAACGAATTCTTTGACGGACAAAGACGTCGGTGTTGGAGGGAAAATGCACGCGTGGGAGAAACATTTGAAGAAGACGTGCGACACCGATAACTCGTGCTTCAAGTTTATCAATTAATATTAATATGTTAGAGAGAGAAAGAGAGAGAGGAAGTACACGCGCGTAGAAAAAGCAGCTTTGTTATTATTGTGAAATACTTTTATCATGATAGATTCTCGTATGTATACGAGCGTTTCATTTTTCGCGTTGTTTACTCTATCGCACCGGTGGTTTTGGGCGTTTAATACGTTACAATTTTATTCTACATTTTCTTTATTGTTTACCGAGTAAACTCGCCTTGGACGCTTCCCAGCACTGCTCGTACAAAGCCTTGTTCGGCGACTCGGTGAAGAAATGCGACAACGGTAAGTTCGTCACGTGTTTCTCTCGCTTCGAGTACGACGTCAACTTCCTATCGAAGAAATTCCGCTGCACTCGATCCAACTCTCGAACTTCGTCGCACGGCGGTTTATCGTTCGTTTTGTACTTTCTCGGGTGGACGTTCAAATCGAACTGACTGTTCATGAACGATTCGTGCGCGTCGGAGGACCAGTGCAAAAAGTCCGTCGCTAAGGTTTGGAAGATTCTGTCGCGTTCTTCGTGAGGTCGCCAAAAATCTTCGTAGTTGACTCGTCGCCACGAGTTGCTCGGTAAGTTTGCCAACGAGACGTCGATGTATTCCGCGAACATTTTCAGAACGTTCAAATGTTTCTCTAATCCTTGATCCCAGGTTTTGTGCGAACGCGCGGTTTCTACGATATTTCTATGCAACAAGATGAATTTCACTTGACATCCGTTCCGTTCCGCCGCCTCGAAGTATTTCAAAATGTTAATCGGATGGCCGTGATCGAAGAGATATTTTCGATGCTCTGGGTTTCTCGGGTCCCATCGCTGCGCGTGGTTCACGTCTAAACCCGATCCAGTCGCAAACGGACCTAACTTATGCGGGAACGAAAACGACCGAGTGCTATAACACGCCGTTTTTTCGTTCCCGTTCTTTTTCGCCACTTCTTCGCATCCTTTTCGAAACGTCTTGAAAATCTCGTCGTATTTGTTCTCGAGAATCAAGTTCCAAAAATGGTCGTCGTTATCGATAAACATCCGGTCCTCCTCTCGCGCGTGCATTTCGACTATGTCTTTGTTATTATTCGTATTACCCCTCTTTTTCTTCTCTTCAACGTTCCCCAAATGTTCTCTCAAAAGTGTCTTCACGAACGCGTCTTTCCCCATCTGAAACGCGTGGTGCCCGACGCCTTCCAATCCCAACGTAAACACGTTCTCGCACTTGGCGTTGTTCTCAAAGTAACTCTTCTCTTCTTTCTCCTCTTCCTCGTACTCTTTGCTTTTGAACAAATCGAACAAACTCGTCGGTATCATTCGTAAATTCGCTTCGGCTTGAGATTTATAATTCGGCACTTCCTTGTTCGTGTTTTTCGCTTTTGGTACATTCTTCTTCGTATTCGTATTCGTTTGTTGTTGTTGTCGTTGTCGTTGTTGTTGCTCTCTCGGGGACCTCTTATTCGAATCATCATCATCGTCATCCTCCGCCGACGAAGAAACCGATACAGCGCGAGGACTACTCACGCGACGTTGTTCGTCACCCCCAACGGACTCACCGTCGCCCGCGATGTTCTCGTCCTCGTCCAGACCCCTCGCGGGTCCCTCCCTCGCCTCCGCCGCCGCCTTAAACAACAGCCTCTTCTTCGCGTTCTCCTCCATCACTTTCACCAAGTCTTCGTTGTTCCCGTGTTCTTTCCGAGAGACTTCTTTTGGCCATTTCGATTGGTCCTACATTCTTTTCGGATGTTTCGCGTGGTTTTTCCGAACCGTGATGCCGGATGAATGGTACGCGTATTTTGAAGCCATTTTTTGCTTTTTGCGCTCCTCCCGCGTCCCCGAGGGAGAGGAATTTCATGAGAATCATCTTTGTTCTCGTCTGGTGTTCGTCCTCTCGCGTAACGACTGCGTTTGAGAGGAAACCAACCGTTCCCAGGACGGAGAGCAAGATGATGAGCGAGACGAGGAGGACTTTTACGAACCACGACGATCCTCTCTTCTTCTTGTTCTTTGATGATGAAATTTCACGGGGAAACGGGCTGCCCGGTAAAAGGTGCTCGTTTTCTTCCATGTCTGATGCTTTCACAGCGAGAGCGCCGGCGATACTCTCTCTCTCTCTCTCTAGGTGCGCGCGTGTGTGTGTAATAAAGCTCTTGATACTTTCTCTCTCTCTTTCTCGCTTAGTTTTGTGCGTATGTATCGCGCGGGAGTTGTGAAATGGCGAATTTTAGACGAAAGCGCAGTAGTACTATTTAAGGGTACGATGTCGTCGAAGCGTCATCGAAGACATCTCATCGTCGCTATTAAAAACACGATTTTATAGGCAAGAAGCTACACGCAGCCGGGACGTTTTCACTGAGATAATCCCCAAAACCGTTGACGTTATAAAACGCCAACCCGAATATGAGAAACACGCCGCCTTGAATCAAAACGCCGGGTAATATCGTCGGATCCGGTAAGAGTTTCGCGTACATTAAGAGTTTCCTGTTCCCTTCCGATTGATTTCGTAATAAATCCGAAAACTTTTCACTCGTGTACGGTAATCCTGCGTCATCGATTAACCCGGGGAACCCGCCTTCTATGAATTTCACGTCAGAAAACCCCGCTTGGACGAGCTCGTAACACGCTCGCACGGCGAACGAATCCGAGCGATCGATCACGCCTCGGTTACTCGCTTCCGAACTTTGCGCTTTTTTTATCGACCCGCCTTTCAAATCGCACACGATAACTGTCGCCGATAAATCCTCATTACAAGTCTCAAAAACCTTTTTCACGAACTCTTCGTCGCGTTCTTTCAGACCTCCTTTGATTGACAAAGCGTACCCGGATATTCTACGAAAAGCGTTCTTCGACGGAATCTGGTAGGCGCATCCGCCTTGAAACGGAGGCACTTGCCAATCCTCGTGTTCTAACGGTTGCCGCAGATCGAGATAATACGTATTCTTTTTGCTATCACTACTCGTTTTATTCCATAATAACCCTTTCATTCCTTTTTCGTCATCGTNGTCGTAATATCTCTCTCGAAACGCCAAGGGAGAAATGCCTTCAACTGTGCTCGACTTCGAGTTCGACGACACCAAATACTCGCAAATCTCTGGAAACTTTGGCGCGTTCGGTCCTTGCCCTGGTCGTATCTCGTCGTACTCTATGGTTTTCTTTGCTTTTCCTCTTCTTTTCTCGTCGTCGTCGTCATCGTTCTTCTTCTTCTTCTTCTCCGCGTTGTTGTTAAAGAACGCGCTCACCCCCGGCGGAGGATTAATCTTCCTTCTTCTCTCCCTTTTTTGTTCTCGCCCGACGATCCTCACCGAAGAAGCGCCTAACAAAAGGGGTGGAGATGTCATCGTCGTCGTCGTCATCCTCGGGTCGTCGCTTTAAAGAGGCGTTTTTGTTTGTCTTCTCTACACAAACCGATGATAAAGAGTTGTGTTTGCGAGAGTACGACGAAAGCGGAGAAAAATGAAGCAAATCGCGTCAGAATTTAAAGAGATGTTGACGATGCCAACGATGCGCTCGGTGTCACCAAAACCTACGTTTCGTATAAAGGAAAAGGAGGAAAAGGACACCGCCGATGTGACGAGTAAAAAAGCCGACGGAGCGTTCGCCTCGTCGTCGCTCGAAGAAGAAGAAGAGGTGCGACATGTAGCGGCGAGATTTTGAAATTTCTCAACCACTTTTATACTTAACGTGTCTCTCTGAGTCTCTCTCCTTCGCGCGAACGATAAGAAAACACGAACAAAGAGAGAACACTTTTCGTCTTTACTTTGCGTATGCTCACTTTTCTCTCTCTCTTATGTGTGATTAATAGGTGAAATGTGACAGACAGATTCAATTCTTCGAAACCGTCCTTAAAGGAAAAATGTTCCTCGCTGAGAGGAAAAACGTCGCTCTGACGAACATCTGTTCTTCCGGAGAAGAAGAGGAAGACAAAGAAGAAGTAGGAAACGATGATGCCGAACAGATGATGGCGAGGAGGACAACGATGGTTCCAGATTCTTTGATGCCGAATGATGATGATGATGATGAAAATCTCTCGCGCATCCCCGTCGGGCGGACGCCGACGCCGAAGAGGAAGACGAAGAAGAGAACGCGCGAGATGACGAAGGATGATGAAAATGATGATACTGAACGAGAAGAAGAAGAAGAAGAAGAGACGATGGTGGTGACGAACACGCAGTTGACGACGCCCGCGAAAGCTCAAAAAACAACGAGGAGTCTGGATGCGACGAAGAAGTCGTATTCGTCCTCTCATCGTCATCATCAGCATCGTCAAAGAATGAGGTCGCCGTTGATGGAAACGCAGAAGAACGCGACGGAGGAAGACGAAGAGGAAGACTCGGAGGAGTTTAAAGGCCGCTCGTTATCGCCGACGGCGGAGTTTCGAGAGGCGCAGAAGATTGCGTTTAACTCGACCAACGAAAAGAAGAAGACAAAGGAGTTTACGGAGTACGACGACGACGACGAGGAGGAGGAAACATTCGATATTCTGAAGAAGAAGGAGGAAAATTTGGTCAACGTGAACGCGTACGGAGAAACCATTCGAGTCGCGGATACTTTGGCGATAGACAATGTAAACAACAACGACAACAACATCACCGAGGAGCGCGATGATGATGATGAGAACAATAAGACATCGACGAAGAAACGAGGACGCGGAAAAGTCGATTTCCAGTTTGGCGATCGACACACGGAAGAACAAGATTTTGAAGACGGTAAAAATGGAGTCGTCGCCGTCGCGGAGACTTTTACGCCGATTCGAGAGACCGTCCCCGCGCCGTCTGGCATGCACGTTTGCGACGACGATGATGAAGAAAAAGAAGACAAAGATGAAAAGGAAGCAGATGAAAAGGATCGCGTACTCCCGCTGAGAGAAATATTCCGCGCGAAACACTTAATCGACCCGCGAGACGCCTCGCGGACGGCGCCCGTACTGGAGGTGCAAGTATTGCGAGACGAGAGTTTTTCTTATCGACACGTCGCGGCGAGGACGACGATTCAAACGATTCAGACGACGACGCCAAAGACGGCGGTGAAGAACCACGACCATTATTTGGCGTATGAGATTGACCACGAGATTCGAGACGCGACGGAAATTTCGGTGTGGAAGATTGAAACAGACAACTGTAGTAGTAGTAGTAGTAGTAGACGCGAGCGTAGCGGTAGTGACGATAGCAAGAAAATGTCACGTTTTTCGTTTAAAGGGACGGTTTTGATCGGTAAACCGAGCGCGCGGGACGGAAGAACGTCGTCGTCGTCCAAGGGCGGTGGTGGAAATGGTGGCGGTAAGACGATGAAACGGTGGGCGTTTTCCATCGCGCCGAACGGGCTCGTGTTCACGTCCTCGTACAAGAAATCCTCTCTGCTTTCGATGATGGACGAGACCGAACGCACGCACGGGAGCAGCAACAGCAGCGATTCAGACGATTATTCAGACGATTCAGACGACGAAGATACTTATTTGTATGGGATGAACTCCGCGGAACGCCGAAGGCGGTTTCCCAGGAAATCGGGAGTATACGTGCACGACCCGGTGGACGTGAACGAGGAGGAAAGTGTTCACAAGAAGGATTCCTCTCTCGGGTCAGAAAAGAAAAGTAATCAAAGCCAAAAACGACGCTCGAGCGGTCGACGACGAAGTAAGACGCCGAGGGATAGTTTCGGTAACTCCATGGCGGATACCAAGAAGAATCAAAAGACGACGAAGAAACAGACGTATTTCGAACTTCAATCGCCCGGGATGGCTGGGAAAGTTCGTCCGCGAAAGTTCGCGTCGGCGTTTAGCGAGGAATACGACGAAACCGTGTTTCGATTAGCCGGAGTCGGCGCGGAAGGGAAGTGCCGACTGTGGACGTGGTCGTGCGAGAATAATGAGGACTTTGATGACGACGTAAACGACGACGACGAGAAGAAAATGTCCTCCTCCTCCTCAAAGAAGAAATCAAAGAGCAAAAACAAAACGAAGTTTTCGACGGCGAAAATATGCGCCAAATCGGTCACGCATTGTAAAGACTTCGAGATCCCGACGTACAAGTCGCACTGCGTCTCTCGAGAGTGCGAGATTACCTCGTTGTCATTTTCCAAGGACGGCAACGTCTTAGCGTGCGTGTTCGATAAGAAACACGTCGTCGTTTGGGACGCTTCGACGACGCGCGTTGTTTTCAGCTATTATTGCACGGAGTACGAGATTGAAAGAGATGGATTGCGCGTTTTGGACAACAACAAGAAGATGATGAAACAAAGAGGACAAAAGTCCACGCCGAGCCGCCCGAACGCTTCGAACTCGAAAATGAAGAAGAAGAAGAGCACTTTTACGACGAGCGCGGACGCGACGTCGACGGGTGGTGGTGGTCCGATTTTCTTCTTTGGCAACTTTCGAAAGATTAGTTCGTCCTCCGACTCGTCGTCTCCATCTTCCGTAGCCACGTTCGCGTGCGCGTACAACAAAGAACTCGTCGTCGGTCCAAACGCGTCGTGGGAAAGTCTTAATAAGGCGAATAACGGAAGTGACATCGTCTCGGCCGTCGCGGTGTGCCCAGACGTCTTCGTCGAGGAAGACGACGAAGAAGACGAAGAAGAGGAGGACGAAGAAGAGGAGGACGACGAATACGACGTAAAGATGATAAAGGCGGCTTCGAAAAGAAACACCACGGTCAACGTCGTCGTCACCAACGCCGGCCGCTTAGGCGTCTTTGAAGCTTTCGGCCACGCGAACGAAGCGACACACGCGTACGAAGGCTTGACGTTTACGAAGCGACACGCGTTCGACGAGGAAGACGTAAACGACGACGGTAAAACGAATAAACGTCATAAAAAGAAGGCTTTCCAAGGAAACTTCCTCTGCGCTTCGCACGGCAACCTCTTCGCCGTCGCGCGGAAACGTCCGGGATGCGTCTCTCTTTACGCGCAAGAAAACCACCACCACTTTGAAGAGAGCTTTTAGTAGACTAAAAGTGGTAGTAGTACGCACGGTAGTAATAAGGTTTTAATAGTGCTCTATTCTAAATATACACAACGTAATGGTCAAAGTCGTACGCCAAAGTCCTCCCAAAAGGCCTGTTCCTAGGAGTACACCGACTGGTATAAAACTCATCCCCAATTGGTTCTCCTCCCGACCCCCCCTCGTAACTGCGGCTCTTGACTCGTCACGTACGTCCCTTGATTCACATCTCGTCTCCAAAATCCTCTCGTTTTCGTCGGTTGATGCCAGTTTTCGATCATTTCTTTCGATTTTTCTAACGTGTCTTTTAAATGTTTTTCCGCTTGATCTCTTCGGTCGTTTCCGTTTTCCATCAGAGAATGGATGAAACGCGTGATGAAATTATTGCTATTGCTGCTCATTTTAAAGCGCGTTTACTCGCGCTCTGTCGTGTTCTCAGTAAACGCTGTTAATCGCAACACTACTTCTCTCTCTTATTCGAAGAAGAGCAGTGCGTGTCAACACCTTCAAGAGCGGAGTAATGAGGAAAAATCTCCTTCCTGAGAACACCTAAACCCTAATTTAGAGACATTTTTGCTCGTGTTTTGTATGTTGTGTATACTTTCAGAAGTACAAATGAGCAGCTAATGTTGAGTGCGCTTGTGCCTTTTCAAATTACTAGATGTAGTAAAACGCTTCTCGCACACATCGCACTCGTACGGTTTCTCCTTCGTGTGAATACGCATGTGGGTTTTCAAATGACCAGATTGACGAAACTTCATCTCGCACACATCACATTCGTACGGTTTCTCGTTCGTGTGAATACGCATGTGGATTTTCAAATTAC
>JGI20151J14362_10002652_pt1 | contig 12528 bp, 9 predicted proteins | sample COG_01_FD_14362 | JGI IMG/M metagenome (IMG submission 14362) | reverse complement strand
GCCGTTCGTATTCTCGTCGTCGTCCTCCTCGTCGGCGTCTCTCATCGTCGTTTACTAAAAATGCCTTCGTTTCCTTCCCGCGGGAAAAACAACGCCTCAGAGACTTCTCCTCCGCCTCTTCCTTCCCTGCTTTTCGCGAGCTGCTGCCGTTCAAACTGCCGTTCAAACTGCCGCGACTGCTCGAGAAGAATGCGCTGCGTTTACTGATGCGGGAGAGAGAGCGCCTGCTTTTCGACAGTAGAGCGCGACCTTTTACGCGCGACGTGATGGATGTGCACACGACGTTGCTAAATGCGCCACTTTTGTGACACCGCGTTGGAAATTCTCTCGAGAGAGAAAAGAACGCAAAAGTACTTTCACCGAATAAAAATGATCTCTCTCACAGACGAAGGGTTCCTCCGCTCGGCGTCGATGATTTTAGCCTCGGAAATTGGCGATAAGACGTTCTTTATCGCGGCTATTTTGGCCATGAATCACAGTCGTTTGACGGTAAGATATGAGACGCGATATTGATGTGTTCGTTGATTCCAATTTGAAATTGGAATTCTCTCTTTCGTGATGATGCAAACAACCGCGGGAACGAACCGCTTTTGTCGCGCGGTATTCTTCACGCGAAGGCTTTTGTCCTTTTTCATCGTCAGCATCAGCACCTCGTGCCGCGCATTCTTTCTCTTCTCTCTCTCTCTCTCGTGAGATGTGCGATGGTAACGATACGACTGATTGACTGATTTTCACTCTTCTCCCCCACGACAAAACCAAAACAGGTTTGGTCCGGTTCCGTCTTCGCGTTAGCTCTGATGACGGGATTAAGCGCCATGATGGGCGCCATCGCGCCGAACTTGTTGAACAAAACGACCACGCACTACGTCGCGACTGGTCTGTTTTTCTTGTTCGGTTTGCGTTCGGTGTACGACCAAACGGTCGGGTACGACGCGAACGCGGAGTCCGAGTTAGAGGAGGTGGAGAAGGAGCTGAAAGAGCACACGTCGTCGTCGTCGTCGAGGACGAGAGGAAGAGGAGGAAGAGGAGGAAAGACCGGTCCCGCGACGAGAACGAGAACGAAAGCGAAGAAACAAAGCCCGGGGAGTAAGATCAACGACATCCTCGCCGTCTTCTTCTCTCCGATCTTCCTCCAAGCGTTTCTCATGACCTTCCTCGCCGAGTGGGGCGACCGGTCGCAAATCGCCACCATTGCGCTCGCCGCCGATTACGACCCGATCGGTGTCACGCTCGGAGGGATTTGTGGCCACGGGTTGTGCACATCCGCGGCAGTTTTGGGTGGTAAAAGAATGGCTGGTGCCATCAGCGAACGAATGGTTGGTTTGTGCGGGGGGATTTTGTTCCTCGCGTTTGGCGTGCACGCGTTGGTAGTCGGCGAATAGAATTCATGGAAGATATTGAGAGAGATTGAGAGATTGAGATTGAGAGAGATTGAGAGAGAGATCACGCGTTTGTTGTTATTTATTGATGTTATTACTATTGCACACGTACAGATGTACCGAAGATGTACCGCCGCTGTAAAATCTCTTCACAACTATTCAAAGTCGGACACTTGCCACATCAGATAAAGTGCTCTAAAAACATGCGCTAAAAAGCACCCTCTCTGCCCTCATGTACTCTTCGCTCCCGAACCAGAAACGCTCGAAAACGTTGCTTCCCTCGGTTCTCGAGGAGTACCAGCGGAATCGTCGTAACGACGACGAGGACGAGGACGATCAAGCGCGCGAGAAGTTACTCGTTTTGGACGATGATGATTCAAAGCTTTCCCGAAGGGACGCTTTGATGAAAGACGACGATGCAGACGACGACAAAGGAGGAGAAGAAAAAGAAGAAGAGTACGACGACGATGATATCGATGATTTTCGCGCGCCGCCTGGTTTATCGCACGCGCGGCCCCGTCGTGGTTTGCTGCGAGACGACGTAAACGATGATTCAGACGACGACAGTTACGAGACAGACGAGGAAGGCGAAGAGGAAGAAAATCTGGACCGATTTTTCTCCCGCTTGTATTACGAGCACTTTCTCGGGAAAGGATTCCTCGGGCAAGTTTCCTCGCGCGTGGCGAACGCGCTCATCCTGTTATTCACGATTTGGATGTCGGGGTTTTTACTCCTCTCCGTGGATTGGCAGTGTTTAAGAACGACGTGCGCGGAAAACGCGGAACGGTGCGACATTATGAGAGACTGCGTGGTGATGCGTCACCCGCTGAGAGGGTCGAAACGATTCGTTAAAGACTCTATCGTGTGCTCGTATTTAGCGTTGGCGACGGCGTATTTGTGTTGGAACGTGGCGCGATTGGTGCACGATTTGCCAGAGTTGAGAGAGATGCGGGAATTTAGTAAAAAGAAACTCGCGTTGAGCGATAGAGATTTCTGGACCGTCACGTGGGTGGAAATCGTGGAGAGGTTGGTTCACGTGCAAGAGACCGGGGCGTTGACNTTCAGAAGGAAAAGANGCGCGGTGTTGGACGAGAGAGACATCGTGGCGAGGATCATGCGGAAAGAGAATTATTTGATTGGCATGGTCAACAGAGACGTGGTCAACACGAGGTTAGAACCAGTGTCTATCTTATGCAAGAAAGACGCGTGGATGACAAAGTCCGTTCAGAGTAACTTTGACTTGGCCGTGTTTAATTGGATGTTTGACGAAAAGTTCCACGTGAGGAAAGATTTCTACGACGTCGAGGCGTTGAGGAGACGATTTAAGACGTTAGCTGTCGTGAATTTCTTTTTGAGTCCATTTCTGGCGATATTCATGACGTTTTATTTCGTCTTGCACAACGCAGAACGGTTTTATCACCAACCGAGCGCGGTTGGAACGAGAGAGTGGAGCTCGATTGCTTTTTGGAAAATGAGAGAGTTCAACGAGCTGCCTCATTTCGCGAGATGGCGTTTAAATGCAGCGCATAAATACGCGACGAGGTACGTGCAACAGTTTCCAAATCCTATAACAGATATATGCGCGAAGTTCGTGGCGTACATTGTGGGCGCTTTTGCCGCGTGCGCTTTATTGTTAGCGTTGGTGGACGACAGGTTATTGAACGCGTACATCGGTAACCGAGACGTGTTCTGGTTGACAGCTTCGTTGGGCGCGGTTTTGGCTACCTCGAGAGCGTTTATAGTTGAAGAAAACGTCGCGTTTGAACCAAACTTGGCGATGGCGAGAGTCGTCGCGCACACGCACCATTTCCCGAAATACTGGAGAAAGTCAGCGCACAAGTTGGAGGTGAAAAATGAATTCACGAACGAGCTATTCCCTCTGAAAGCGACGACATTTTTCGAAGAGTTGATTGGTATTTTTCTGTGTCCATTCGTCTTGTGGTTTCCTTTGAGCGATTCCGCGGGCGATATCGTCGAGTTTGTGAGAAACTCAACCGCCCGAGTCTCCGGTATTGGCGACGTGTGTTCGCTATCTGTGTTTGATTTCTCGAAACACGGAAATAAACGCTACGGCGCGAAAACCAACGCGAGGAAACACATGCGTTCGCGACAAGGCAAAATGGAAAAATCCTTCCTGAGTTTCACAGAGGCCTATCCAGGTTGGAGCCCAAGTGGACCCGGGATTGAAGTTTTGGACAACTTGCGAAGGTTTGCGACGAAGCACGAAAGTGTCGTCATGTCCAAATCTTTGCATTTCGGTGGCGCTTTCCCTCCGAGATCGATGTCGCCGCAAACGATGGGAGGTGTGACGACGCCTCCAGGGAGTTTCCATCATCATCACCATCACGCGAATAGTGTCATGCGAGGCAGCTCAATATTTCGCGAACGCAACGATGATGACGCGAAGAGGAAGAAACGCGGCGGTAAATCGTTCGTCGACGGTATCGACGATATTATTGTTACTCCTTCTAGTAGCAGTAATAAGTTTAGCGGGAGATCGTCTCTCCGAAGAGGAAGAGGAAGAGCAGGAGGAGGAGGAGAAGGAGAAGAACAACAACTCGCGTCCTCGACCATGGTCGCAGGCGACGAGGAACTTCCGCTTCTCGACGCCTGGCTCGCGAGCACAGCTTCGAGTCATCAAGTCATGCAGTGCTTTTACGAGAGAGCGTTGGAAAGAGAGGAAGACGATAGCGCGAACAGCGGCAGCGAGAGCGATTACGACAACGATACTAACGAGGTGCGCATGGATGAAGAAGAGGGTAACGCGAATTTCATCGACGACATTGCGAACGTATTGTCAAGCCAAACGACGACGAACGTCGATTTGATTTAGATGTTGTGTAATCAACAAAAATGTACAATAAAATGACGGCAGAGAACGCAAGCAAATAAAAACTTATATATAAGATTAAAGACCTACTTCTTCGTACGCTTTGATGCAGATTTTTTCGACGCAGCGGCTGGCTCTTCAGGTTCAGCTTCTCGTTTCTTCCCTCGCGCTTCAACTCGGTTTCGTCGTGCCGTTCTAGGCGTCGGCTTGGCGTCTTCTTTCTCCTCCGCGGCGTCGATCTTTTCCACTTTCTTCTTTGCCGGCGTTTTCTTTGCCGGCGTCTTCGCTTTCGTTGTAACTTTTGCTGCTGTTTTCTTCTTCGTCTCAACTTTTGTCGTCGTCGCTGCTTTATTGTTCGTCTTTTTCTTCTTCGTTTCCGTCGTCTTCTTAACGTTCAAATCCTTCATCTTCTCCGCGAGCTTTTTCTCGTATCCGCCTTCAAACTCGTACTCAATCCCGCTCTCTCTAATCTTTTTCATCCTCTCCTTTTCCTTCTTCGCCAACTTCTTCAACCGATTCCTCTCCCCTGCGTCGTCTCTCTTCTTGTTGTGCTGCTCTGCCGCCCGTTTATTCCACGGCACAATCTTAAACCCGCTCCTCTCGGCTACTTTCTCCCCCGCGCCGCCCTTCACGCCTTTAAACGTCTCCGGATGCACGTCCTCCGGTCGCATCAGTTTCACTTTCAAAACGTGCGTTCCGAGTAAATAGTTATCCATGCTCTCCGCCACAATCGCCGCCACTTCCGCGTGTTTGAACTCCACGAACGCGTAGTGCTTCGATTTCCCAGTTTTCTTGTTCCTGGAAACTTTCACTCGTAACACGTCTCCAAACTGCCCAAAGTACGAGCGCATTTGCGTCTCGTAAAAACCGTGCGGTAAAGAACCGACGTATAAAACTCGAGGTTTCGACGACTGTTTCTTCTTAGACTTCTTCGTCGTCGTCGTCAAAGCGACGAAATCGCCCGACGGCTTCATCTTTTTCTCCGACGACGCCGATGCACCAGGCCTCGAGGATGAGGGAACCTTTTTATCCGCGTACTCTTTTTCCCCGCCGCCGGCATCATCATCATCATCACCCTTCTCCCGAACAACGACGCGATTCTTTTTCAACTCTCGCTTTTGCTTCCCGGACGGTTTCGAGGACGTTCTTTGCTTAGACGGCATTTTGATGAAAAGCAACGACAGGTGATGATATCGACGAGTGGGTTATATTTTTCGCGAATGCGCGTGAATACAATGAGAATTTTTAAGCGATTGTGTGATGTGTGATGGCTTCATTATTTATAAACTTACACGTACGACAACGTGCGCTCTATCTATCTAGTTCGTCTACGACGATTCAGACGAGGACGTGAAAAGCTTCGACGCGAACACGGCGGACAAAACCGCATTACACTTGCTTTTAATGCTACGATATACCCTATTTCTAGTCGTATTCGTCTCTCGATGTTGCAGCGACCACGCGGAAAGAAACAACAGGAGAAAGACGCTCGTCGTCCAAAACCGGCGAGCGAGTTTCGCGGCGAAGCCTCCTTGTCCCGATAAGAGCGTCTCTTTTTCTTTTTCAAACGGTTTGGTTTTTTGGTCGAGTCGCGCGATGGCGGCGAGTTCGCGTTGGCGAGAGCGGGAGAGCGAACGTTCGAGCGCTCTTTGCGAAATTTCGATGCGCTTCGATGTCGTCTCCCGAACGTCTTCTCCCGCCGACTTTGACGCTTTTCCTCTTTTGCACTGTCTTTGTTCGATTTCGGATTGGAAGCTCAATTTTTGGACTTCGAGGTTCTTTTCGTACTTTGCACGTAATCGCGCGAGCTCTACGCTACCGATGAGAGCGCTATTACTGCTGCTACTGGTAATATCATCATTATCATCATCATCGTCATCATCGCTCTTCATCTTCATCTTCTTCTTTTTCTCCGAGGCGGCGAGCTGATCGAGTTCGTCCATGGCGATGGAATACCGAGCGTGCGTTAAAGGCGCGAGGTCGACGATCCCAGCGGTCACATACCAAGGCGGTTGGTACGATGCATCTTTGCCTGCGTATACGATCGACCTATCGTACGGCTCCATTACGAACACTCGTCTGTGTACGTTACGAATGATAGCTAGGACGAGTCCCACGAATTTCACGCCAAAGTACGCGCATACGAATACGAAAAGCGTAATCAAACCTTTGCGCACTTTCGCATCGCGCTCGCGTTTTTGTTTCATTCGAATCGTCTTCAAGTGCTTTTCGCGTCTGTATATGCGCTGCAAAGCGACGACGCATCGAATTTGGTGCAATTCTCTTTCTAATTTGATAATCTCTTGTGGATTTTTGTCCTCCGTGAGATGTCTCTTTTGCAATAAAGCGGTTAATATCGAGCGAGTCACGACGGATGACGTGCCATCCTCGTCTTCGTCGTCCTCGTCGCACGCGTTGTTGCCTTTACGAATGTACCCACTCTCTTTCACAGTTTCGTCGTCGTCGTCGTCGTCATCGTTCGTGTGCGCGTCGCTCAACACGTCCGAAGTCGACGCTTCGCTCGCTTCTTCTTTACGACGATGAAGCTCTTTCTTACTATTTTCGGCGACTGCCGCCTGGTCGGTTGGACTGTTTCGACCACTCATCATCGCGTTCTTTTTCGGCGGACTGGTTCCATTTTTATCCCGCAGATCACTTCCATTCCCAGATGATGCTACATTCCCTGGTCCTAAAAGCTTCTCCGCCAACGCGTTGCTCACGAACGTATTATTCTCGATGAACTGTTCTCTCTCCCGTAACTTCGCGTACGCGCTCGCGAACGCCTCGTCCGCCTCCGCTCTCAACTTTTCCTCCTTTTCCACTTTCCTTTTCAACGCGTTCACTCTCCCGACAATCTCATCCGTCAAACGCTCTTCCTCCATCGCTTTCCTCCGCTCCTTCTCTGCTTCTTTCAGTTGAATCTCTCTCCGCACCAACTTCGCCGTGTGAAAACAAAACCGTTTCATCGCCTCTCGCTCCGTTTTCCGTAACCCGCGAAACTCCATCTCCGTTCTCGTTTTCATCACTTCCGGCATGAAATGTACTTTTAATCCCATCTTGTTCAAATCTTTCGAGAATTTTAACGCGTTCTCTTCCAGAAGTTTCATCTGCGCGTCGTGCGTTTTTTGCACGTAATCGGACCAGTTGTTCTTCATCTCTTGGAAGGATGTTAAATTTTTGAAGGAGTTTTGTGCGTCGACGATGAACGATTTGAACGCAGACGACGAGTTGGACGACGAGTTGTTGTTCTTGTTGGACTCGCTCAATTGTTCGTCTTTATTCTCCTCTTCGACGACGTCGTTCAAACTTTTCTTCTTCGTCGTCGTCGTATTCGTCACCGCTTTTTCTTCCTCGCGACCACTGATGGAATGCTTCGTCATTTTTCCCGAAAAATGCATCGTCATTAAAGTCGACGAATTCGCTTTGTTTTTCCTCCTCAAACTCCCCTCATCATCATTCTCGTTCATCTCACGCGGCGACTGACTCCTCTGCTTCTCCTTCTTTCTTCTTCTTCTTTTAATTACACCTCTTCTCTTAAGATGAGCGCATCATCTATACGTGCGAACCAATGTCTCTCTTTCGTAAAGTTCTTCTTCTGAGGGATGCGAAAAAAGCGGACATTTTTTCACGCAAAATTTAGGGTGTCCAAACCTAAGCTTGTTTCGTGTCCTTTGGCCCCTCAGATAAGGCACGCTTCTCCGCAAAACACCTCCACCGCCTTTAAGACGTACGCGAGTACCGCTACGCCTATTAAGAGTAAGCACACGTAAATAAGAATGTCGGGAGAAGAAGAAAAAACCTCCTTCGTCGGTCGCAACAGCAAAGTCTGGTTCCTCTGGACGTGGGCGTTACTCGTCTTCGTCCTCGACGGGATCGTCTACGCCACGGATGCCCCGCCCGGGGAATCCGACTGGGAATACGGAGGCGGGTTGATGTTGATGGTGCTCATCGTCGCGTGCTTTTGGGGAGTGTTTTCCATCCGAAAAACCGAGAATAACTTTAAAGCGGAAGTGAAGAGGAAGGCGGAGACGAAAACCTTGGCGGAGTTGATGAGCATTAACATGGGCGCGTAATATTAAACGAAGAAGAAGAGAAAAGAATTATATTCCGTTGTTGGGGTTGTTGGGGTGCGCGTTCGGGTGGTCGAAGCGACGAGAGAACGCAACCTAATACTAAGCACGGCGGAAAGAGAGAGAGAGTTTTGCTCTCACACACTTACACACACATATAATTTTATATAGAAAAGTATACATCTTAAGAATAATAATAATAATAATAAACTGTTTCTTTGAATGCTACGTGCGCAAATGTGATGATGCGTATGAGCGCGTTCTTTCACATGGTGTCGTACACCGAGGAGGAGGAAGAGGAGGCTTTTGAAGAAGCGCCTTTTTCCTTGTCGTCGGCGGCATCTTTTCCCGATCGAAAGAGTTTGGCGAACATTTTTTTCAAGCCGCTCGGGCCTTTTGGGTCTGGTTTGCCGTTCAAATGCGTTTGACTGCTCGAACGTTTCATGTCGGCGGCGGTTTTCTCTTCCTCTTCTTCCTTCGCGCTGTCCGTTTTTCGCATCGTCATCGTTTGCGGCACAAACGGGGCGGATTTGGGAGAAAGCTTCGGCGGTACGAACGGCGGAGCGGATGATTCGAGTTTCGTCGCTGTCGATGTTGCTGTTGTCTTTGCAGCTGTATTTGCCGGTTTCTTCGACGTGGCCTCGACAGACGTCTTCTTCTTCCCGTCGGCGCTCATGCTGTTTTTTCTGCTATTGTTGCTACTTTCCGTGCTCGCGCGAGATTTGCCGAAAGAACTTTCCGCGAACACCGAACCATCCACATTTTTCTTAGTTGCGATGTTACCGGTTTCGGTCGCGTCCGATTTCCTTCTCCAATTGTCCACTTTATCGCTCACGTGATCCCCGGTCGCCCACTTGCGAGATCGATGTTCCTCCAAAGACCGTCTGGGAATCTCGTTGGGACATCGTAACTCGTCGATAGATTTGCGCTCGCCGGATTTAGAAACCACAAAAGTATCTTCATTCATCATTCTCTGATTCTCTTGAAACTCGTGCGCATCAAACCGACGCTCTGGGACGCCCGATCGGTTATTCGAGCTCGACGACCAAAAGGACGTGAACTCAAACGGTTGTAAATATTTGTGTCCGTACACAAATCTTCCGGAAGGTAAATGCGTGATCGGTATAGCGTCCGATGACATTGGCGGTGCGGCAACTTTTATCGCATCTCCACCACTCTCACCACCACCCGCAGCGCCGCTACTTTCTTTACCCCAATTATACGGTCTGCTCTCGTCCATCGATTGCCGAGACGTCATCGGATCGCTCGGTTTGTGCGTAAATTTTTGATCTTGCGCTCTCGGATCCGTGCTCGCCCTTCTCTGCGAGCTCGCTTGAATTGCTCCCATCCCTCGGACATCTTGAGAATGCCTGTGCGTCGCGTTTACCCTAATCGACGTGCTACTCTGATCTCCGTTCAACGGCCACCTCGACGGACTCTTATTCCCGATCCTCGAGCAAAAAGCGACCAACGTTCCATCCGTCCCGTGGCCAAAACTTAAAGGCGCCGAGTGTTCCGTCGCCGCGCAAAACACCCTCCTCGCCACGCAATCTAAAACGATAAACGAAAACTTATGCTGCGTCCCGAGCTCTTTACACGTCTCCTTCAAAGACACCGCGCGTTGTCTCAAGTCGCTGTGTTTATCTCTCACGTGGAAAAACTTATCCGCCAACACGTCCACTTTTAACGAGTCCGAGTGTAAAAGAAACGCGGCGTCGTGATATTCCGCGTGTTGAACTTTATCCGTGTTCGAGGCTCGAGCGAATCCTCCTCCCGGATATATCGCGCGCTCGAACGTTTCCGAAGGTAAGGACTCGAACGCGTGCTCGACTCGTTTCCTGTTGTCGTTTCATCATCATCATCAGAGAGAGAGAGAGAGAAAAGTGTAAATAAAGAGTGATGAAAAAGGAGGAGATTTTTTAACATCAACATCATCATCATCTCGTCGCGCTCAAAAGGGGCGGCGGATGATGCAAAAACACACAAAACGACGACACCCATTTCCGAAACGCGCGTCTGACAAAGCACGCGACGACGCACACAGAGAGAGAGAGAGAGAAAAGAAACAGAGAAAAGAAACAAAACAAAAGCGCTCACTTCACTTCCTCCGAATCGCACTCTTTCGCCGGCACGCACGCCGCGAACAAACACTGATGTTTAGTACTCGTATTCTTCGTATTCGTCGAATTCGTCGTTCCCAAAACCGACACCACGGAAGCTTCGTCGATCGACGCGCCTCGCCAAGAGATCGAATCCGAAGAAGCGCGCATATTTGTCGCAGAGTCTGTTCTTATTCTTGTTCTTATTAGAAAGAGAATCGATCGCTTTTTCTTTGTGGGGCTGCTTTTTGAAGATATTTTTTTCCGAAAGGCTAAAAAGTGACAACGCAAAAGTCGTACAAAGTGTTAATAACATCTTAGTATTAAAGTCTATTACAAGTAGTACACATTAAACTCTGGCTTTCTCGAGAAGCACATTTATGACTTTCTCTTCGTCGTTGTTTCGTAAAACTGTCACCCGTGCCGTATCGCCGACGTTTTCTTTCTCGACTAAAGCGACGAGTTCGGCTTCGGTGGAAACCGGTTTGTCGTTGAATTTGACGATGATGTCGCCCGGGGTGATCCCGGAGAGACCTCGACGAGTTGGGAGTAAACCTGCTTTTTCCGCGTTGGTTTGTTCTTTGTTGCTCGAGGAGGCGAGGAAACCTTGAATGAGGACGCCGGATGCGTCGTTTTTGTTCAATGCTTTTTTCACCGCGTCGTCGGCGAAAACGATGTTTAAGGAGGGAAAATCGAGAACGGCGGAACCGTCGTTGCTGTTGCCGTTACCTTTTTTGGAATTTTGGATGAGCTGGTCCGCGACGCGTTTCGCGACGTCGACCGGGATGGCGAAACCAACGCCAACGTTTTGCCCGGTGTTGGTGAAAATGGCCGCGTTGACTCCAATCAATTTGCCGTCCGCGGAGACGAGCGGTCCGCCGCTGTTCCCGGGATTAATCGCGGCGTCCGTTTGTAGCGCGCCGGAAACGAACGAACCAGGGAAGGTTTCCACCGAACGATTTTTACCGGAAATAATCCCGGTCGTTAACGTGTGATCGAAACCGAACGGGTTCCCGATGGCTAACGCGATTTGCCCAACTTTAATTTGCTCCGCGCTCGCGCCAAACTGTATGGGCGTTAATACGCCTCGTTCGCAATTGATTTTCAAAACCGCGATATCTTTCGATTTCGCGTATCCAACCAATTCGCCCGGATACACTTTCGATTGTCCATTCGGTAACTCCACGGTCACTTTCGCCACCTCGCCAATTTCCCTCCCTTTCGGTATCGCCGATATCGCGCTCGACACGACGTGATAATTCGTCACGACGTACCCGTTCTCGCTATCCCAGACAATCCCGGACCCGTTCCCTTCGGGAACTATCGCCCCGGCTTGCGATTTCTGTATTCCAGATTGCGACAACAACGTCACGTCCACGATGTTCACGCACGCTTTCGACGCTCGCGCGAACGATTCGGTTATCTGCTTCTCTTTCTCGCTCAACTGCGTCGACGCGAATTCTAATTCGACTTCAGCCTTGGCTGAAGTGCACGGTTGGTCTGAGGATACGAAGAAACTCGTCGTCATCATCATCAGCGCGGTTTTGGTGGTCACATCGCGTCTTCCTCTTCTTCCTCTTCTCGTCGTCTCTTTTTCTTCTTCTTCTTCTGTCATCATCATCAAATCGTCATCGTTGTTCGTCGCACAAAAAGCCTCTCTGTTGTTGCCTTCGTGTTGTCGTCCTCTTCGCCGTCGTCGAATCGTTCTCCTCGACAGAAACGCATCTACGCTGGTGGTGGTGTTTTTGCTGGTGCCACCATCAAAGGAGGTCGAATGTCGACAACACGAACGACAACAATGCATCATCAAAGTCGTTGAAATCATTGATTGTATTCTAGGGGTGTTTGATAAAAAAGTGCAGCCTTTTGAGTGAGATTTTTCTCTTCGTATTTGATACGTGTGAATAAATAATTTTGACTTCTACCGCTGACTTCTAATGACTTCTATAAACGCGAATGAGTTCGATCAGGACTGATGATGCGCTCACTACTCAGACGAGCACGAAGGCGACCACTCGTGCAAAGAGTAGACCACCGCTGACTTCTCTCGGGACTGATGCGCTCGCTACTCAGACGAGCGCGAAGGCGACCACTCCTGCAAAAAGTATACCAAGAAGAAGACCGTTGGATTTAATCCCAGACGAGAACAG
>JGI20151J14362_10002641_pt1 | contig 12554 bp, 16 predicted proteins | sample COG_01_FD_14362 | JGI IMG/M metagenome (IMG submission 14362) | reverse complement strand
ATGTGAGGGGGCATTTAAAGCGCTGGGGGATAAAGAATTTTTCTGAGCTTTCTCTTTTAATTGAACAAAAATATTCGCTTCAGGTTGTTCTTGTTGGGGGGGGTGATGATGAAAAGGAATGTTTAGCTATTTCTGAACGAAACAAAACAATCATAAACCTTTGTAACAAGACGAGCCTCCCAGAGCTTAATGAGATATTTAACCAAGCGTCATTTATTGTTGCAAATGATACAGGTCCAGCACACCTTGCATCAAACACGTTGACACCTATGATTGTGATTACTGGTCCAACAGATCCGAGAAGAGTAAAGCCTTTAGGCGGTCATATTGTAGCAATCCAACCAGAAATTGAATGCAAGAACTGTTATCAGAAGGAGTGTGATCATCATTCATGCATGATTGGCCTTCTCCCCGAAGAAGTTCTAAAATGTATAGGGAAAATTGTATGAAAAATCCAACGATACTATGGTGGGGTAGGTTTGATAAAAATTACTCCCGGAACAGAATAATGAGGCAAAGTTTAAAAAGCCTAAATTATCAACTAATGGATTTTATTCCTCTTTTTAGTCAGTGCGGTTTTGCAGAAGCAACATTGCGGAATATAAAAAAAACCGACTTTGTTTGGGTCCCCTGTTTTCGGCAAAGAGATATCGCAAGCGCACATAAATGGTGCCTTAAACATAATATCAAGCTTATTATTGACCCACTCATAAGCTCATGGGATAAAAGGGTCAATGAAAAGACAAATACCTTAAGTAAAAAATCTATTCATAAGATCAAACAACGTGAATCGGCGTTATTTAATAAAGCCGACGTTGTTATCTCAGATACAGTCAAACATTCAGAACTGTTTATTGACGATTTGCTGGTCAAAAAAAATAAGATTCATACAGTTTTTGTTGGTGCTGAAGAAAGTATTTTTATACCTCAGAAAATAAATCATAATGATAGTAATTCCTTCGAGGTTTTATTCTACGGAAGCTTTATTACCCTTCAAGGGACAACAGTAATTATTGATGCCGCAAAAAAAATGGGGGCTGATGGTAATGTTAAATGGACATTATTAGGTAATGGACCTGAGCTTCAATTATGCAAAAAATTAGCGGGAGCCTCACCCAATATTTCTTTTGAGGCTAGTGTGGCTTATGAAAAACTTCCCGCGAGAATTCATCAAGCAGATATCATTCTCGGTATTTTTGGGGGTTCGAAGAAAGCTGGTAACGTCATTCCGAATAAAGTGTTCCAGGCTCTAGCTTGTGGAAAAACTGTTGTTACGCGATCAAGTTTCGCATATCCAGNANANGTAAGGAAAACAAAACAAGGCATTATCTTCATAAGTCCAAATAATTCCGAAGAGCTTAAAAATACCATACAGCACTTAGTTGATAATCGNGGNTCCATCCAAGCGAACAATAACTCGGCTAGAGAAATATATGAAAAAAANTTTTCCCAAGCNATAATAATCAACCAACTAAAAGAGGTTTTCCGTAACCTCTGATTATGAGGCTAAATCTGTATAAATTTTTAGGGTATTACCAGTCATGCTATTTAGGTCAAACAATTTGGTATCCTTAATTCGGGGCTTTCTTTTTATCATTGTCTTTGTTTTCTGATAAAGCTCCTCTTGGTCTTTGAAGGTAACAAGCCCTTCAGGGAAAATTAACTTTAATTGTTCCCCAACTCCCCCGTGGTCATAACCAAGGACAGGTGTTTTTATCTTAATTGATTCGATGATTGTGCGTCCAAATGATTCTGGTTGAATTGATAACGAATAAACAATACTGGAGATTGCCATAATACTTTTAACATCTTTTCTGTAACCAGTGAAAGTTATATCATTATTCAAATTGAGCGCATTAATTTTTTTTTGTAGTGATCTTTTATACCCTGTATTTCCTTGCTTTTCATCGCCAACAATAAGACCATGAACGGCCAAGTTATCTTTTTTTAATCTAGCTAATAAATTTAGAAAATCCTCATGTCCTTTTGCTCGCGTGATCCTATTTGGAAGACTTAAGATAATTTTATTATGCGTGATTGGGTACTCTTTTTTCCATCTCATTAACCACTGTTTATTCAACAATTTCTTTCTATCACAATCCTTTGTATCTACTCCTCGATAGTTGAGGATAATCTTATTTTTATCAAAATTATAATGTTTGAGTATAAAGTTCTTAATTGCGTTAGATACAACGATTACACGATCACCTTTAGTCATAATAGAGCTATATAAACTTACAGAATTAAAGCCATGAACTGTGGTTATGAAATGTGGTCTTCTCTTTTTGCTAATTAATTTTAACGCGATAAATACGATCCATGCTGGAAGTCTTGACCTTGCATGAATAATATCCACATTTGTCTTTTGCATTAAGCGAATTAAGCAAACCACATATGTAATAGTGAATAATGATTTTTTACCTATAGGCCATTGAATGTGATTGCTTCCCTCACGTATTAGCTGATCAACCATTCTTCCACCACCAGATATCACGATTGACTTATGGCCTTTCTCAACTAAGAATTTTGCAACCTCTAATGTCCCTTTTTCTACCCCTCCAGATACTAACGAGGGTAGGACCTGAATGACCGTCAATTCTTTTTTCATTTAATATACGCTCCATTTATCGAGTATCATCCGTGCGCATCTTTTAGCTTCGTTCATTGGTTTAATTTTTTTTACATTTAATTTTTTCGCACCATAGGGATTAATTACTTTTAGATTGATTAGCCTTTCAACTTCTTTAGATATTTTTGATTTAGCTTTCTTTCTAAGCATAATTGGCGTTACTTGTGATCCCGATGCAATCAATTCATAGATCATTGATACGGAGTCTTCCGTAACCCATGCATACTTTGATTTTTTTGCTTGTTTGTCTAGCCAATCTCCACTCACCTTTTCGTATAGAATAATTTCAGCACCTACTGGAATATTTTGTTTTAAATAAGGAATAAACCCTTTAGGAGTTCTTCTTGAGTTTGAGATGGTAATTTTTAGATCTGGATTGTATTTTATAATTTTATTTATTTGGGCAGTTATATCTGCATAATCCCATATAAAATATTTTGATTCTCCTCCTAATAAAATCAATCCTACGTCAGAGCTATGCTGTTTTTCGTTATCAATATCATTTAACGAACCATTAATTTCAATTACATTTTGTTTGCACCTAATTTTGTCATGCACTGGGATAATGTTCAAATCAAAACAAGTCATAGGTAAGCTAGGTTTCATTATGACAATCGTTTTTCCACCATACAAAATTTTTGACAGTATCATTCTGAAATGAGTCGAGTGGCCTGCTCCTATTATGAAGTCAGGTTTTTTTGTTATTACTTTTTTTAGGCCACGAATGTAGCTACCTATCAAACTGCTTACCGACCCCTCTTTCATTGTCGTAATTTCAGCATCGGTAATTTTCGCTATTGCATTAGCCAGTGATTCAGATTGTTTATCATGGCCGCGTTTGTTATCTTTAATAAGCCATATATTAATATTTTTGTTCTTCATTAAAGATTAGCTCATAATTAATGATGTGATGATTTCTGCAGATTTTGGTGCCATTGTTACCCCGTATCGGTGATGGCCAACATTTAAATATAAATTTTTATAGTCCTTATATTTACCTATAATCGGAATATTATTATGTGTTCCTGGTCTGAACCCATGCCATGATTTTTCTATCTTTACATCTATTAATTCTGGATAAATATGTTCTGCTTTATTCTTTAAATCATCAATGCTACCTTCAGTTTCCTTAATACTAAATCCCACATCTTCTAAAGTACTTCCTGCCACTATAGTTCCATCCATTCTTGGAATCATATAGAAACCATCGTGATACATAATTTTTTTCAACTCTAAGTTTGATTTTGGAAACTGGATCATCTGACCTCTTATAGGATAAATTTTTTCCTTATATTCCCTTAGGAGGTTTGCAGCCCAGGCCCCTGAGTAATAATAAACTTTTCTCCTATAAACTTTTTTCCATTAGAAGAAAGGCATTCCGTTACCTCTCCTCTTTCAGCGTTAAAATCTATAATTTCACTGTTTACATGCACTTTAATATTGAGATATTGCATATAAACTTTTAATGATCTCATTAGTTGGGTTGGCCTAATTTGAGAGACATTACTTAGCTCTATTGAGGGGCTACCATTAAAGGTTATTTTTTTTAAATCAACATCATGCTGGTCGCACCAATTGAATATTTTTTGGTTATCAACTGGATTAATCATAATCAAACCCGACTCGTGATACTCAGGATCTATTCCAGTCTCTTTTAATAATATTGCAGAAAAGTATTTGTAGTAATTAGCAGCCGACTTACATAAATCATATACTTTTTCATCATAATCCCATGGCATCAAAGGAAATAAAATGCCTCCAGCGGCTACTGAAGATCCAGACCCCAGTTCAAATTATCGATGATTGTCACATCGAACCCTTTATGTTGCATTTCTACTGCTGTTAAACACCCGACAAGACCTCCACCAATAATTACCGCTCGCTTAGTCTTCATGAACTCATCTTTCCAGTACTTAAATATTTTTCAAATCTATTAATATCTTTTTGCAGACCAAGAATAACAAGTGTATCTCCATTTGATAGTAGGATATCTGGTCTAGGCTCAATGTCTTCAAGCATATTAGGTCTTCGTAAATATTGAATTTGAACATGGAAATCTTCAAATCTTATACTGTCTAGTTTGACTGATAGTAATAATGGATTTTTTCTTACCTCAATGGAATGCAATTCAAGCTGTTCTTGGCCACTAAAGTCATCTGTTATATCAGTAGTGCCTTTAAAATAACCCCTGAACATAGCATACCGTTCTGACCTAAATGCGCGAATTTTTTTAACAACTCTACCTAGCGGAACTCCTAACATTATCAATGCGTGTGACCCTAGCATTAAACTGCCCTCTAATACCTCAGGAACCACCTCAGAAGCACCCTCTCTTGCAGTCGCTCAATAGATGTTTCATCTGTTGTTCTTACAATAATCGGGAGCTCAAGGTAAGACTCTCTAATAACACTAAGCACTTTCGATGACGCTCTATCATCCGCATAAGTTATGATAACTGCCTTACAGGTACTAATCCCTGCTGCATTTAAAACAACTCTTCTGCTAGCATCACCATACATCACTTTCTCACCTGCGCTTGCAGCATCGTTTACCCTGTTTAAATCCATATCAATTGCAATAAAAGAAATATTTTCTTCCTTGAGAAATCTTCCCAAAAATTGGCCACTTCTGCCGTATCCGCATAAGATCACATGATCACTTAAGTTGTGGCCAACCTCATCAATCTTATCAATATTTTTTTGACTATTTTTGGTATAACTTCTCGATAAAAATCTTGCAATCTTTCCGTTATAAGGAATTAAAAAAGATGCGGTAATCATAGAAAGAAGGCATACAGATAAAACAATTTGAAGGATTTCTCCTCCTATGAGATTTTGTTCATTAGCTAAGGCAAGAATAACAAAACTAAATTCTCCAGCCTGACCTAATATCACCCCAGTCCTTATTCCAACTCCCATCTCATATTTAAAAGCCTTGGTTAATAGGGCTATTAATGAAGCTTTGAACAAGGTGTAAGCAAATAAAATAGAAAGAATTACCCAAAAATTATCGAAGAAAACATTAAGATTAAGCATCATTCCGACACTTATAAAAAATAACCCTAGCAAAATATCTCTAAATGAAGAAATATCAGATTCGACCTGATAACGGTAACGTGTTTCAGAAATTAACATCCCTGCTAAAAATGCACCAAGAGCATAAGATAGGCCTGCAAGCTCTGTGAGGTAAGCGAAAAACATAGTGACCATTAACACATTCAATACAAAGAGCTCTCTAGACTTTTGCTTTGCGACTAAACCAAACCAAAAGTTCATTACTGGCTTTCCTAGCCAAAATAGAATGCTTAACAATAGAATAACCTTCAATGAAATTGAGATGAAGATTGTGTTTATATCAATTGATTGAGAGCTTAATGCCGGAATAAGAATGAGGATGGGTATAACTGCAATATCTTGAAATAATAAAATACCAATTGACAATTTACCATGCCTACTATTTAAATCTAATCTCTCAATCAACAACTTTGATACAATTGCGGTTGAGGACATCGTTAAAGCCGAGCCAACCACAAAAGCCATAGTAAAGTCTAATCCAAATAGTCGAGAAATAAATAATGAGGTGGCCAGCGTTATGAGCACTTGCGCTCCACCTAATCCAAAAAGAATGCCACGCATAGAGTTTAATTTTGGTAGGCTAAATTCTAGACCAATCGAAAACATAAGAAATACAATGCCGAATTCTACAAAGTGCCTAACAGATTCACTGTCATGAAGAAAACCTGCTGCACTTGGTCCAAGCAGAATGCCAACAACAAAATAAGCAATCGTTGCAGACAGTTTTAAGTAACGAAATAATGTCAGGAATACAACAGAGCTTATAAGCAACAAAATTATTAATTCAACAGATTCAAGCATGGTCGAGGAGTACAAAGTAAGTAATAGCTTTATTCTACTATTAAACCCTTTTATACTATCTTTTTAATATAAAATTAAGTAATGGATAACAATCATATCAATATACTCAACAATGCTAAAAACGTCCTAAAAATAGAGGCAGATGAAATTTATAATGCATTAAACAATATTGGTGAAAGTTTTGTTGATGCAGTTAAAGCCATAGTTGGTTGTAAGGGTAGAGTTGTATTGAGTGGTATGGGGAAATCTGGCCATATTGCTCGAAAAATTTCCTCTACTTTATCAAGCACAGGAACTCCGGCTTTCTTCATGCATCCTGGAGAGGCTAGCCATGGTGATTTAGGAATGATTGTTAAAAGTGACGTGATTATTCTTTTTTCAAACTCTGGCCAAAGTGATGAGCTCATTTCAATATTACCTAATATTAAAAGAATTGGAACGAAAATTATATCTTTAACTAATAATGAAGCTTCTGAAATAGCATTACAAAGCGACATTCATATTAATCTTAATGTAATGAAGGAAGCCTGTCCTCTGGGCTTTCACCAACAGCAAGCTCAACAGTGGCACTTGCTCTCGGTGATGCTCTCGCAATTTGCGTTCTTGAAGAAAAAGGTTTTTCTGCTGAAGAGTTTAAAAGATCACATCCTGGAGGAAGCCTAGGGAAAAATAGTTTGGTAAAAGTCAAAGATATTATGTTGATTGGAAATAATATTCCGATGATAAATTTTGACGCCCTTCTTGGTGATGCTATAAAAGAAATATCTGAAAAAAAAGTTGGTTTTACCAGCGTAGTTGATGGGCAAAAGAAGCCTATTGGAATATTTACTGACGGCGATCTTAGAAGGGCAATCCTAAATAATAAGAATACCAATTCTCCCATTTTAGAATGTATGACGAATAATCCTATTATTTTGCATGAAGAACAGTTGGCTATTGATGTAGTTAATATTATGGAAACATCAAAAATTACTGGCTTTCTAGTAACTAACAAAACTGGGATCTTAATTGGTATATTAAACCTTCAGGTGCTCTTAAAACAAAAAGTTATTTGAGATTATGGAAAATAAACTATCTTCAATTTTTGTATTGATTTTTATATTATTTATTGCAGGCTTGTCGTATTGGCTTAGTCATGAAGTTAATAAGGAGCTGTCTGATGATCAAAAAAATACATCTACTGCAGCTGACTTCTATTTAAAAAATTTTAATTCAAAACAAATGACGTCGGATGGCTTTGTTAAATATACTTTTCAGGGAGAAGATATGAAAAACTATAAACATTCTGAAAAAACCTTCTTAAGCAGGCCACTATTTATTAAATTTGATCAAAATAATCCAATATCCAATATAACTGGTGATTCGGGTGAAATCATAAACATGGGACAAGAAATTATTGTAAAAAATAATGTTGTTCTAACGCGCCTTGGCACTAAGGCTAAAAAAAAGATGTCCCTCTATACCAACCAGCTTAATATTATTCCCTCTGAAGATATAGTTTTTTCCAAAAAAGCCGTCAAGATCATTCAAGAACCTAATATCGAAGTTGATGGTGTTGGGATGAAGTATGACAAGAAAGAAAATACACTTAAGCTATTAAGCAATGTTAAGGTTCACTATGAGCAGCCAAAATAACTACTACTTATTCTTAATTACTCCAAAAAAAATATTATCTCATTTATTTTTATTTTTATTTGTAGCTTTGCTTTTCTCAAACCATGCTAAAGCTGAAAAAGGGGACAGGGAAAAGCCTATAGAAATAGAATCTGATACGATGACAATGGATGACACTAAAAATCTGAGCATTTATAAAGGCGATGTAATATTAACTCAAGGCACACTAATTATTAAGGCCGATGAACTTATAGTCAGAGAGGATAATCAAGGCTTTCAACACAGTACATCCACTGGTAATCCAACCTCTTTTAAGCAAAAACGAGAAGGTGTAGATGAGTATATAGAGGGGATAGGGCAAAGGATTGAATATGATGGGCATATGGATAAAGTACATATATATAAAAATGCTATCGTTAAGCGAGGAAATGATACCGTAATGGGTGACTACATTATTTATGATGCAAATGCAGAGGTTGCGCAGGCAATGTCTAGGCAATCCAATGGCAGTGAATCAAGCGATGAATAAAGAAAAAAAGTCGAACAAGAGCAATTATTAACCCTAAAAAAACTGATAACTAAATGGCAGAATTAATTGTTCAAAATATTAAAAAAAGTTATAAAAAGAATATTGTTGTAAAAGATATTTCTCTAACTGTGGCAAGCGGAGAAGTTATTGGTTTACTTGGTCCTAATGGTGCCGGAAAAACAACATCTTTTTATATGATAGTAGGTCTTGTTTCATCGGAGCATGGATCTATCTCTATTGACAAAAAAAACCTTACAAAACTTCCTATTCATCATAGGTCAAAGATGGGGATATCCTACCTCCCCCAAGAACCTTCAATTTTCAGGAAAATGACGGTTAAAGAAAATATTTTATCTATACTTGAGTTACGTAAAATTTCAGATAAGGAAAGAGATATAAAGCTAAATTCATTGCTTGATGAATTGAATATACAACATATTAAAGATAGCGCAGCTATAAGCCTATCTGGAGGGGAAAGAAGAAGGGTTGAGATAGCACGCTGTCTTGCGACAGACCCAAAGTTTATTCTACTCGATGAGCCATTTGCAGGTATTGATCCGATAGCAGTATTAGATATTCAAAAAATAATTATTCACCTTGCCTCTTTAAATATTGGTGTACTCATCACAGATCATAATGTAAGGGAAACATTGGGTATCTGTGATCGTGCCTACATTGTCAATCAAGGCCTAATATTTGCTTCTGGATCCCCAAGCGAAATAGTATCAAACCAAAATGTAAAAGATGTATATTTAGGTAAGAACTTTGTTTTGTAAATGAGGACTTAATTTTTTAAAACTTTGTTATAGGAGAATATTGATGAATATTATTATTACAGGCCATCATATAAAAATTACCCCCGCAATTGAAAATTATGTTACGAGTAAATTTCATAAAATTGAAAGCCACTTTAGTCAGCTAATCAATGTAAAATTTACATTGTCTGTAGAGAAGAATATGCATGTAGCAGAATCAACATTGCACCTTCCTCAACAAGATATTCATGCTCAAGCTAATGACAGTGATATGTATCACGCAATAGAAATGCTTATAAAAAAACTAGACATACAAGTTATAAAGTATAAAGAGAAACATACCGACCATCACAAACTAGAGTCTCCCAGAAACCAATAAAGGAAATAGCGCATGATAGGAATATTAATAGTCACACATGGTGATATTGGTTTATCTCTATTAAAAAGTGCTGCGCAAATTTTAGGAAAGAGCTTCAATAATANCAATTGCATTTCCGTAGAATCAAATCATGAAATTCATACCTACAAAAAAACCATTAACTCCGAACTTCTTAAATTAAATAGTGGCAAAGGAGTTTTAATAATGTCAGATATGTATGGTGCCACCCCAACAAACATTCTAAAAGAACTAGTAGTAGCAAACAAGATTGAAGTCCTTACAGGCATCAATCTCCCTATGCTTGTGCAGGCATTAACAAACAGAGATAGTGAATTAAAAAAACTTATTAGCGACTGTTTAAAATGNGGGNAAGATAGTGTTATTAACCTCAACGACCATGATTAAAACTAAAGTAACTATTTCAAATAAGCTAGGTTTGCATGCTAGGCCATCAAGTAAGTTAGCTGAAGTTTGTAGTAAATTTGATGCTGAAATCTGGATTAAAAAAGATAGGAAAAAAATCAATGCAAAAAATATGATGGATATTCTTATGCTTGCCTCGGGATACAAAAGTCAAATTGAAATTTTGATTGATGGCGAGGATGAGCAAGCTGCGATGAAAGAGATCAAAGTACTTTTTACCAATCGGTTTGGAGAGGAAAGCTAATGCATACATTTAATGTGCATGGGGTAGCTGCCTCTTCGGGGATAGCTATAGGAAAAGTTCAGGTTGTCTCTAATGCCCTTCTTGAAGTTCAGCACTATAAAATTAAGAAAGCTGATCTTGATAATGAAAAAAATAGGTTATCTCAAGCAATAGCACTAGTAAAAAAGGACTTGAAAAATATTAAAAAAGATATTAATCAAAAATCGTCTAGTGACTTTTCCTCGTTTATTGATATTCACTTAATGATGCTTGAGGATAAAAATTTTTCTTTTTACCCCCAAGAAATCATCAAATCAGAACAATGTAATGCAGAGTGGGCAATTAAAACTCAGTTAGATTTAGTGATATCAAAATTTGATGCAATTGATGATCCATATATTAAGGAAAGAAAGCTTGATGTAACTCAAGTAGCTGAAAGACTTATAAAAATTCTACTAGGTCATCAACATAAAAAAAATGCTCAAAAAAACCCTTTTTCTACTATATTAGTCGCTCATGATATTTCTCCAGCAGATGCCCTTCAATTCAAAAATCATAATTATGCAGCTTTTATAACAGAACATGGAGGGACTAACTCTCATACAGCAATTCTTGCTCGCGGACTTGCCATTCCATCAATTGTTGCTGTTAAAAATGCTAGGAAATTAATTAAAAATAATGATCTCGTTGTCGTTGATGGTGATAGCGGGTTAGCAATCATTAATCCTAACGACCAAATCTTAAAAGAATATGAGTATAAAAAAAACCTTTGGGAAGTTGAATATAAAAAATTATTAAAAATTAAAAATGTTAAAAGCACTACGTTAAATAACCATGTCATCTCATTAATGGCGAATATTGAAGATCTTGGTGATATAAAATCAGTGTTAGAAAGTAAGGCCGCAGGTGTGGGGTTATTTAGAACAGAATTTTTGTTTATGAATAGAGATGATCTTCCTGGAGAGGAAGAGCAATTCGAGACCTACAAATCTATAGCGCTATCTATGAAAAGTAAGCCTGTGGTTATTCGAACTCTAGATTCAGGAGCCGATAAAGCAACAGCAGCTGACACTATACAAACGACTAATCCAGCATTAGGCTTAAGAGCTATTCGCCTTTGTCTGTCTCATCCCCATTTTTTTCTAATACAACTTAAAGCAATACTTAGAGCCTCTGCTTTTGGAAAAATTAAAATATTGATACCCATGCTTTCTTCTTTAGGAGAGCTCAAACAAGTAAAAATGCTCATTAAAAGAGCTAAAGATAACCTGCTTTCGGACGCTATAAATTTTGATAAAAATATTGAAGTTGGTGGCATGATTGAAATACCAGCAGTAGCAATTAATGCGGAAGCATTTGCAAGGGAGTTAGATTTTTTATCCATAGGAACTAATGATTTAATTCAATATACCCTTGCTATAGACAGGACAGATGACAGTGTGTCACATCTCTATAACGCATTACATCCTGCCGTTTTAAAGTTAATATCAAATACTATTAATGCAGGAAAAAAATATGGGAAAGAGGTGGCGATATGTGGAGAAATGGCAGGTGATCCTAAACTAACAAAGCTACTGATTGGGATGGGACTTACGAACTTCTCTATGCATCCAGCTAGCATACTGGCTGTTAAGAAACAAATACTCGAATCTGACTCCTCAAAACTTAAAAATCATGCAATAAAATTATTAAGATTAAGTGATGCTGAAAAAATAGAAACTTTAATACAAAAAATTAATCAATAGAATTTGGAGAACTTTTATTAAAAATCCTTTACTTACAACAAATAGCTTACCCCAATTTTCAAAAATACATTTTAGTCACGTTACAAGTGCTGTTGACACGATACTTTCTGAAAATAGAGAAACTATCAAGACAATCGAATTAAATAGCCACAATCCAACCTGGGAAAATTTTGTTACTCCTCTTGAAATAATTGATGACAAGCTCAGCAGAGTATGGTCTCAAGTTGGGCACCTAAATTCCGTTCTAAACTCAGATGAATTGAGAAAAGAATACAACAATAATCTTGAGAAAATATCACTTTATTATTCTGAACTAGGTCAAAATTCTAAAATATTTAACGGCTTTACAATTCTTAAAGAAAAAAATCATTACCAACGGCTC
>JGI20151J14362_10002636_pt1 | contig 12564 bp, 9 predicted proteins | sample COG_01_FD_14362 | JGI IMG/M metagenome (IMG submission 14362) | reverse complement strand
TATTAATAATAAGAAGAAGAAGAAGAGCTCATTAATGAGATGATAGAATGTGTGCATTTATTTTTACTACGTCTCCCTCAAAATTTGTGCACCGTCCCTCTTTTTGCAACCATTTTCAGCACAGACCAAAAAGCGTATCACAGGAGACAAAATCCTTTTCCAACACGCAATTTTTTGGGCGATTTTGAACCGACCGTTCTTTCTTTTTTTTTGCCATCGTGGCTTTCTGCGTCCCAGAACAGGCCTTTGTTTCGAGGGGAAACCACAACGAGAGAGTATCTTTTTTCCGTCTCGCACACATCCAGCGTATCGTCACTTTTCGCATCGAGAGACGCTTCGACTTCAACGATACGCACGTACACACACACGCAACACAACAGTAGTAAGATGTTTTCTTTGACTCAATCCGCATCTTTTTGCGCGGGCGCAAAAGTAAACGTTGCCGCGCAAAAAAAGCAACAATCCAAAATCTCGAGATCCATCCAAGCGGGCAAAGCGATCAGCTCGGAATCTTTATCCAAGAGAGACTTCCTCTCCGCCGCGGTGTTGTCCTTCGGGTTCCTCTCCGTCGGCGACGCCAACGCGGCGACGAAGAGAGTGAGAAAGTCTTCATCCTCCTCCGCTGCTGCGGTGAAAAAGTCTCCGGGTGCCGCCACGAAAAAGTCCGCCGCGAAACCCGCGTACAAGCCGAAAGGGAAAACCGTCGTCCCGGCGCCGTCCGTCGCGACGTCGCCTGCGGCGAGACGAGGCCGAAGAGGTGTGCCAATCGCCGGGAAATCCTCCTCTGTTTCCGCGGGTAAGAGAAAAACCAGATCGCCGGCGCAAGCGAGAAAGGGCAAGTATTAATAAATTTAACGATACGCTTCACATGAAGGATGATGAGATGCGCTCGCAGAAAGAGAGAGAGAGAGAGAGAGCGCACGCTTTCCGCTTTAGATTAATGTAAAAGGATAAAGAGAGAGAGATGAGTTGTCGTTTGTCTGCCACACGAAGAAAAAAATACTTGAAAATACCGCTACTATAAACGTTGTAAATATTTATCTTTGCCAATGGTACCGAACGCATGTTATCGAATGAAACACGAATACGAATACGTAACAGCTGGGAAACGACGCTTTTATCACAATTATGAGAAGGCCGAGAGGAGGAGGAGGAAGAGTATATTGGTAGTAGTACTATTCGTTTTTCTCTTCGCGTATTCGACGACGAGTCTCGTTTTTTTCTAAACGTTTCTCTATTATGCTCGCTCTCGCGGCGAGTTTTTGTATTAGTTTATGGTACATTTTTTAAACGTATTACTCGGAAGCGGCTTTATCCGCTTCCAAGCGTTTCAAAGGCGCGTCGAACGTGGTGAAGTACCCGAGCGTGACCAAACCTAAGACTATTAATATCGCGTAGTCGCCGCTCAGTTTACCGAAGAGTAAGTCGCCGTGTGCCGCGAAGGCTAAGATGGGGACTAAGATGGCCGAGAAGAGGTTGCCGCAGACTTGCTGAAGTGCGACGACGCCGTTTTCATCCTCCGGGTAGGAGACTTCCACGGCCAACTCGGCACAAATCGGTTGGACGGGGCCGACGGTGAACCCCAGGAGGACTAAACTAAATAGGACGTACGCGTCCGGTATGACTTCTCCCGCGCCAATTGGAATCAAGAGGAATACGGAGAGGATGATCAAAGCCAAGGAGACCGGTTTATACTTCTTGGACCGATCGACGTAGCCGCCTAAAAAGATGGATCCAAACATGATGGCCAATTGAAACGCCGCGCCAAACTCGTCGGCTTCGAACGCGTTTTCCACCCCCGCTTTCCCTAAAGTTGTTCCAATAAACGCCGAAACGTTGTTTGAAATGGCAATAGAAGCTACAAATGCAGCCGTTGGCTGCCAAAATCCCGGCGTGTTCAACAAACGTTTACATAAAGCCGGGAAATTTAACTCGGCTAACTCGTCTTTGCCCATATTCTGCGACGCGTCGACGTCGCGCGATGCCTCTTCGGCTTTGCATCTACGTTTTCTCTCTTTTTCCTGTTGCATTTGCGATAAACTCGGCGGCGTCGGTGGTTTCTCTTGAAACTGTATGAACGCGCCAATAGTCACGATTCCACTCAGTAAAGTAATCAACGAAAAATACCCATTTAAACCTTCGTTGGTTTGTCCCATCAATCCGCCGACGAGGAAGGCGACCGCTATGCCAATCTGGTTCGCGTTTATCGCGATCGACGTCGATAACGCTCTCTCGTCTTTGCCGAACCACCTCGACGACAATAAAGTAGGTGTGCATTGAAAAAATGGCTGCGCAGCTCCAACTAAAACAGTGCCTACCACTTCTTCGGTATACGAAGGCATAAACGACGCGAACGGAATGAAATCGTTAAACTCTAATCCCGACCGTAAAGCGCACCCAAACGTCATCAAAGCCGCCGCGCTCACCACGACGTTTCGCAAACCAAACTTCCCGACAATCTGCGGCTCCAAGAAACAAAACGCGACGTTCGTAAATAAAAACACGTCGATCAACGTTTCCGGACTTCGATGAAAAATCGAATCCCAGGTCCCCGGCGTTGCCGCAACTGAAAAGCACACCCAATCGGAAATCAACGCTAAACAGGCGAGATAGCCGAGTTGAACCCATCGTTGGGAATAGAGGATGATTTTTTCCTCATCATCTCCTTCCTCGAAATCGGGTTTTATCGACGACGATGAAGATGATGATGATGAAGAAGACGCTTTCGCCGTCACGTTTCTCTTATCCGCTTTTTCATCAATTAAATTCGGTAACAAACTCTTCCCTCCTTTAGATATCATCGAACAAAAGCCCGGCGACGGCGGAAGACTTCCTTGACGACGCACGCGACGACGAGGAGGAGGAGGAGGAACAAAACGCGTCGTCTGAATCGTTTTAGTATTCTTCATCGTCGTCGCGCGTTGAACTCGAGCGCCGCCGCCGCTGAATGTGTTTCTTCTTTGCGATGAAGATATCGACGGCATCGACGTCGCCGCCTTTCCCGAAATCTGAGACATTGAGACGACGGAAACCTGTGAATAATCGAGCGTCGCGCGGGTGCAGATGTGTGTGCTTACAAATATATATGTATATACTATGCGCTGAGTTTGTGGAGATGTGGAAGGAGCGCGTGATAAATAGTGTTTATGCCGTGCGCGCGCAGCGCTCTTATTATGAAGAAAAGAAACTAACAAACTCTCGTGGTATTCGAAACATCCTCTCTGGAAGCGTCGTCGTTTTCCGCGTCGTCTAATTCTTCTGCAAATTCCAGAATGTTTTGTTTCGTGCATTCAGCAATCTCCGTCAGCGCTTCGTGCGTTAAAAACGCTTGATGCGGCGTCACTAACACTTGAGGCAAAGACGAGAGCTGCGCCATGGTATCGTCCCAATATAACATTTTTTCTTCGACGGTTAAGTTGGAAAAGTCTTTGAAGAAAATCTTCTCCTCGGATTCGTAAACGTCTATGCCTAAACTGCCGAGCTTCCCGAGACGAAGTCCGCAGATGACGTCTTTGATGTTCAGAAGGCCTCCACGAGAGGTGTTGATGAGCATGGCGCCTCTCTTCATCGAATCGATTTCCTTCTCCGCGATGAAGTGTTTCGTGTGCTCGTTGAGCGGTAAATGGAGACTGATGATGTCGCTATTCTTTAACACGGTTTCGACGTCGTCGCAATATTGACCGACAAACTCTCGCTTTTGTTTCAAGTCGTAGCCTAAAACGCTCATGCCAAACCCGTTGGCGCAAATATTCGCCAAGCCTCGTCCGATTTTTCCCGTTCCTACGACGCCGAGCGTTTTGCCTCGCATCGAGAACCCAACCAACCCATCTAAAGTGAAATTCCCAGACTTGACGCGCGAATTCGAGATCATGAGTTTCCTGTTCAACGCTAAGATCAACGCCATGGCGTGTTCTGCTATTGAGAGCGGATCGTACATCGGCACCCGGTACACGAGCACGCCGAATTTTTTACAACTTTCCACGTCTACTTTATCGAAGCCAGCGCATCTTAACGCGATCATTTTTACCCCACACTTCTCACTCAATCTTTCTATAACGTCCGCGGATAAATCGTCGTTCACGAAGCAACACATCGCGTCGTACCCGTGAGCTAAATCGACCGTTTCTATTGTTAATCTAGGTTTGAGAAAAGTCACGTGGAAATGTGAATTCAGTTGCTTTTCCAAAATCTCTCGCTCGTAATCAGACGTGGAAAAGACGACAACCTTTAGCTTCTTCTTATTAGAAGAAGCGTAACATCGCTCGTTCGATGCTCTAGAACGTCGTTTGTTCTCGCTTCTTTGGGGTTTTAGTCGTAATAAAGTGCGCTGTTGTTGCGACGAGAGCAGTTTGTGCGCGCGCATTTTGATTTTTAACTGTGGCTTTTCTTAGATATTTTACAACACACAACTGCTTATAGTATTATTATTATCGCGGCTTGGTGGCTTCATCTTGGCTTTTGAGTTCTTGCGCGACGGATTCGTCTATGGATTGCGTCAGAGGGTCTCTTTCTCTCTTGATGCGCTTGTAGCTCCCGCTGCCTATTTGCTTCAAATCCTGGGTCGCCGCTTTGAGTTCTTCCGACTCCGCCATGGCGTTCAAGTTTGCGGATGCGGCTTCGTTCCAGCTGCTCGTGACTTCGCACGCCTCGAGCTCGTCCGAGGAGAGGTTTGCGGCATCGTCGGAACAGTTGCCGAGAGGTAACTCTGGGCCGGCGATTTTCATGGCCACTTCGACCGCGACCGGGGTTAACGCCATGGATAAGATGACGACGCAGACTAAAACTTCTTCTAATTTTTGCGGGAAGAGGTTACCGGCGCCGGTGGAGGTGGCTTGACCAAAGATGACGAACGCAAATTCGCCGCCTTGGGAGAGGACCGCGCCGGCGACCAAGGCTTCGCGCCAGGAAAGGCCAACGAGTGGGCCAAGTGCGGTGACGACGCCGGTTTTGGTGGCCATCAAAGTCGTGGTCATGATCAAAATAATCGGGAACATTTCGATGGCCAACGGGACGTCGATGGTCGTGCCAATGGTCACGAAGAAAAGCGAAAGGAATAAACCTTTGAACGCGTTCAGCTCGTTGATGATTTGGTGCGCGTATTTCGTGTCCGCCAAAACGATACCGGCGAGGAACGCTCCCAACGAGTCGCTAAAACCAATCGCAGAACAGGCGAAGGAGAAGCCGAAGAGAGTGAGCAAGGACATGGCGACGAAAACATCCGTCCCAGCTTCCGCCGCTTCCACGGCTTCGAAACCAACCAACGCGAGCGATCTCCCAGCAAACGCTAGCGCGCCGAGATCGAGCATGGACGTCGCGCCGCCAGCTGCCATGACGCCCATATCCATGCTCGCTCCTCCGCCGCTCGCTGCCGCCATGGACAACACCGGCAACAAAATAATAAACGGCACGACCGCTAAATCTTGAAACAAAAGCACCCCCAACGATGCGGTTCCAAACTTTGTCGCCAATTGTTGCTTATCTTGCAACAACTGCAAACCAAACGCGCTCGAAGATAAAGACAACGCGAAACCAATCACCACCGCCTCTAACGTCGAAGTCACCTGTAACATCTCGTTGTTCCCCGGTTGTACAAACTCTAAAACTTTCGTCCCGATGGCGTTCCCTGCTGGCAACAACGCCATAGCGAAGAGCACGTTCACCGCCGCGACTTGCGTGAAACCTAAACCGAACGCGTATTTCGCCAACGCTTTCAATCTCGTAATCGACAACTCCAAACCCATCTCGAATAACAAAAACTGAATCCCGAGCTCGCAAAACTGATCCACCTCTTGGTTCTCGATGAACAACCCGAGCTTATTCAAACCTAGACCGGCGGCTAAGAAACCCAACACCGGAGATAATTTAAACTTTCTAAACGTCGGCACGATAACCACGACCGAGAGTAAAAGCAAACCGACGTCCACATCCACCGACTTCAAAACCTTCGTCCACTCGTTATCGTCCAGGGTCGCTCCGGATTCTACCCCGTCTCTCGTTTCCTTCACCAACTCGTTCACGAATGCCCTCGGATTCTCCGCGGCTTGTATAATCACCCCAGTCGGTAACTGTTCCTCTTCGATTCCAGAATCGAGCAATCCCATCGCGTCTTGTGCGCGTTCGACGAATATTTTCACGATGGATGCCGGCGTTTGGTCTCCGTCTAAGCGCGGCGTCGGGAGGTACACGTCCGCCAAGAATAGAGCATTTTTAGTAATGATGTTGTTCCTATTATCGCGACGAAGAATGCTTTCTGGGAAAATTTTGCTCGCATCATCGTTATCTTCCGAAGAAGAATCTACCAACACCGTACTTACGCCGTACTTTGCGAGGACTCCATTAAGCCCGTCGCTCGTCCTCGTCGGCGGCGTCGCGACAAAACGAACTTCTTCTCCACTCCTACTCGTCATCATCTCGCTCTGTTGTTCTCCATAAAACGCATCCATCGTCGTCATCGCGGCGCAGCACACTTTCGCCGATGATTTACTCCTACCGTAATAGTTCTTCCTTCTTCGTCCTCCTCCTCCTTTTCCTCCTCCTCGACCACAACCGAAATCATCATCGCGCAAATATATACAAGAAGGAGAAGAAGACCCCCCGCAAAAGCCGCTGCTTTTGCTACTGCTCGCGAATTGATGCGACGCCGCTCGTTCTCTCGCGGTCTTTTTCGTTTTCGTGCTCCGCGAGACGTGTCCTACTCCTCCTCCTCCTCCTCGGGAACGAACGACCATCATCTCTCTCTAATCTTCGTCTTCGTCGTCTTCTTTAAACGCTACACAAAACAGGCGCGCTAAACTCTGCACAAAATCGTCTCCTCCGAAACTCTTTCACGTCGTCGTTTACGTCGTCGTCGTCCGTACTATATATATATATATATATGTGTGAGAGCACAGAGAGAGAGTATAGAAAAGGAGCGCTTTCGGGGAAAACGTTGTTAGAATTTGTGTTTGTTCGAGTTACGTGTGACGTGACCGAAAAGATACGCAAAAAATATCGTTCAAAAAACAAAGAGAGCGAAGTTTTGTTTTGTGTGTCGTCGTCGCCAAAAAGAAGTAAAAAAGAAGTGTTTTGGTGTCTGTCCCCCCTCGTCGGAAAACATTTTGTCATCTGGAAGTTAAATTCGGGTGCTTTGAAGAGTTTTTCGAGAGGTGTTCCTACCGTTAAAGTTGTGAGAAAGCCACTTCTTTTCCCCAACGTACAAAGAATACACACACACTACATACTTACTCACAGAGCGAGAGTACCTTTTCTTTAACGATATCTTCTTCTCGTGAGAGAGAGAGTGAGAGAGAGAGAGAGATTTGCGACGCGCGCGCGCGCGCAGAGAGAGAATAAGAGAGAGAGAGAAAAAGATGATGGGAGACGAGGACGATGATGAGTCATCCTCGGATTCATCCTCTTTCCACTCGACGTCCTCGTTCGATATCACGTGCCCACTCGAACTCTTATTAGACCCTTCGTTCCTGGGAGACGCGTTAACCGCGGAAACGATGTTACGAACGATTTCGAATTTAAGCGCGCAAGATTTAGCGAAAACGGCGGAAAGGTGCACGTGCCCGAAAGGCGTCTCGTGTCGGTATCGAAAAGTGACCGACTCGGACGAGGCGTGGTGGCCGCACTGCGCGAAAGCGTGGTTCGAGGCGGATAGTTTACCGGCGTTTAGGAAACCGCCGAAGGATAAGAAGACGTGGAAAGCGGCGTATTTAGCGTTGAAGCCGGAGGAAGGACCGACGCCGATGGAGCTGGAAGAGAGGAGATTGAAGCAAGAGAGGATCGAAGCGAAAGCGTTGAAATGGTCGATGGAGAATAAGCTCGGGAAAGGGGCGATTAAAGCGAGGAGTAAAGAAGGTGGGGTAGAGTTAGCGGTGGACAGAAAAAACACGGATAAGGCGACGTTGAGGGAGTTTTATAAGACGGTAAGGGCGAAACCGAAAGGGAGAGGGCACAGAGAAGGCGTGAAAGCGTTCAACGCCGGGGCTTGAGTTATTTTCTCCGAGGCTAAACAAAAACTGTTGTTGCTGTTATTACTGTTAATCTTAATGTTGTACAATTAAACTTACTACTAATACTATAAAAACTATCAAACTTTACACCGCTACTCTATAAGCTGCCGCACAAAACGTCTAAGCGTTTCGGGTCGTCCAGATCTTCAAAAATCCGAAGTATTCCTTCCGCTACTTTGGCTGATTTCTCACGTAGCGAAGAAGATTTCACGTAATCAGTGGTCGTTACTTTTCCTTCTTGGACGGCTTTTGTGAGTTTCGCCCATTGCTTCTTTATTCGTTCGATTTCGCCGGGATCTAAGTTCAAGACGCGAAGGCGGTCCGACCATCCTTCGACGAGCATCCGGGACATGTCCTGGGCCAAATCATCCGCGTATTTCGCGACCCAGCTCAAGAACTTCGTCCGCGCGTCAAAAGAATCAGGAAATACGTCGCATTTCGCGGAGATATTATCTGCAATCATTTCAAATAAGAGCGAGATGAAACCAGAATTGATCTGGCACTCGAGACGCTCGGGATCGTCCGCGGTTTCAAAGGTACTCCAAATTCGAACGTTGAAGTTGTATATGACTGATTCCATTCGATCCCATCCGTATTGAAGTTTACCATTCTTCTTCGACGAACTGTCTATCTGAGCGAGTCTTTTACGCATATTTTCCGCGACGTGTTTCATGCTCGCGTCGATTTCGCCTACGTGAACAACCTCGAGCTCGTTCGCAAATCTCGCCACAATATCCGCAATCGTGAACATAAGAAACGGGTCTGCGCCACATTCATCCAAGCGCTCGTAGTTTTCAGCCGAGCCTATGACTTCCAGCAGACTACCGATAACGGAAACGATCACGTTTAGTTGTTTCATCGCCCCTTCCGCGGAGATGTCAAGATTCTCCAAGCCTTTTGTGACATCGTCCACATCGTCTCCTCCTTCGTCGTCCCCTCCTCCGATGGCGAGCGTGAACACTCGCACGAGGGTTCCAAAATTTTGCAAGTTATCACGTAAATCCTCGCTCGCGTTATATCGTATCTCGCTATCGTCCGATTCGAGTAAATGATGAATTTCGATTTGCATCTCCACGCGGCAAATCTGCGAGACGAGTTCGAAGAGCGTGATGTTCTTGGTCTTTTCGGCAGCGGCAGCTACTCTTCCGCCTGGTATTTTCTTCTTGTTGTTATTCTTCTTCTTCTCCTTGCTCGTTTCTGAAAGCGACGACGGCGAGCTTTTCAGCATCCAACCATCATCTCCGCAGCAGTGTTGCACGTAGGCCGCGACGTGCACCGCGAGCCTTCGTTGTCTTTTACCGACACTCTTGGACGACAAGATGAACTTCAATCCCTCGCGAAGCTCGTTCGACCACTTGCTCTCAAAATCTTCCCATGCCAAATGCTTATATCGATGCTTTGCGCTCTCGTCGTTTTCACCTAATATTTTTGCGTCTATCACCGTGTTGATGAGTTCTAAAGCCACCAACGCTGCCTCCGTCCCAGCTCTCTTATACAAACACTCCCTCGCAACTCTACCAATCATCCCATTACTAACCGCGATATGATTCGCAATGTCCACGTACGGATTCGAGGCTTCATCTTCGCTGTCATATACTAAATCCAATTCTTCGTACGGATCGAACGCGAAAACGTTTTCCTTATCGTGCGCGAGACAAATCTCCCTCACAATATTATTCAAAGCAGCGATCCCTGACACGATGAGCGCCTCGTTTTCATTCCTCTCTTCCTCCTCTTCAGATTCAAACGCCTCACACAAAATATCACACATCTCGCACACGCACTCCTTCAAGATCTTCAGTGGAGTATCTTTCCACTTCCATTTGTCGTCCTCGCCCTTCCACGAGCCGTCGTCGGCGCGGACCACCGCCACGAGCGTTCGATCCGTAAATTCGCACACTTTTGCCATGCTGTCCCTCGGTAAGATGATCTTCGAGTTTGTATATAATTCCTCCAATATTGGGAGTAATACTAACGCGCACTCTCTCGAGCCGGCGGCTAAACTCGCGCAGACGTTGATACCTAGACTTCTTTTCTGCATATTTTCCGGTTGATTGATGTTAAAATCCTTCGTCTTCTTTTGACTTAAACTTTTGCTCTCGTCGTCGTCTGAATCGTCGTCATCGGCATCATCATCATCCTCGCGAGGAGGACTAATCAGCGAGAACAAAAAGTCGTCTCTCATCGCCGCTTGGCAGACGGAGAGGAAGACGTCGTCGTCATCGTCACGAACGAAATCGGAATTCGATTGGTCTTCTTCTTCCCCAAGTTTTTGTTGTAACAACTTCACGGCTAACGCTAAACCGACGTATTTCTTCGTCGTGGATGGATCGTTCAAGTGATCGAGGACTTGAGTACGGAGGAGTTTTGGTGGAGGAGGCATTTTTTACGGTAAGATGATGATGTGTGAATGATGATTATGATTTGCGCATATCATAAGCGTGTCGTGTGGATTCTTTTTTATGCAGAAGTGTATTGAGATGAAAAACGTTTCACAGACAGACGCGAGGATGACGATGCACCATTAAAACAGATGAAATCCAACAGCATTTTATTATTACCTTCGTCTTGGCGAGCGAGATCGAGATCGGTCTCTCGTCGTTCTCCGATGACCACCGTGGTCTCTCCTATTTCGCGGCGGCTCGGGCGACCTGGAAGAACCGCGGCGGTGGTGGTGGTACTGGCCCCGGCGACTTTTAGTATTACGATCGTCGTAATCGTCGTAATCGTACTTTCTTCTGTCGGTATTATTGCGTCTTCGTTTCGAAGGACTGTAACTTCGACTGCGACTAAAGTCTCGGCGGCGTCGATGAGAGTGGCCACGGTCTCTTTCCCGGCTGCGGCTGCGACTGCGACTGCGACTTTGTCTTCTACGGCGGCTCGATTTATTACGATCCGAGGAGTCTCTTTCTCGGCGGTCTTCGCTCGAGCGAGAGCGTGAGCGGCGTCTGCTGCTTCGATGATCGCGGTCGTCGCGATGATGATCGCGGTCGCGCGGAGAACGACGATGATGCTCGCGAGGATGACTGTTGTAGTCGTCTTTCTTTTTTATAGTGTTATCGTCTACTTTTTCCTCTTCGGATACGTGCGTCATCGTCGTGTTGTTTGTCGTGGTAGTCGTCGTTGTCGTCGTCGTTCCCGCGGCTGGAGTGCCGTCGAATGCTCTCGAAGATGGAGGAGGAGGCACGTCGCTCAGAATGTTCTTCTCGTCCGGCGCCTCGGGTTTTTGGTCGGCTTCCTTTTCTATCTTGCGTCGCTTCACGACGACCAGCGCTTCTTTCTTCTTCTCCGTCTTCTTCTCCTCATCCTTTACTTTAGATGCTTCTTTTTCTTCTACTGCTACTTTCCTGTACTTTTCTTCGCTCGGCGGTTTCATTTCCGTTTCCGCTTCCGCTCCTGCTCTGTCCTCTTCTTCTTCCTCCTCTTCGTCTTCTCGCTTCCCGAGAGGCTTCGAATACACCCGATCGTTCTCCTCTCCTTTCCCTTCCGCGCGTTTCCTCAAAATATCCGCCAAACGTTCCTTCAACTCTCTGATCCTCTTCCATCCTAAATACTGCTTTCCCATCTGGTGATCTCTCACCCGTTGCTCGTTATCGTGAGTGTTCAAAAACACCCCGCTCAGCGGGCACACGATCAACCGCTTCATCGTCTCCACGCGTCTCTCGCATTCTTTCTCCACGACTTCCTCTAACTTTTTCCTCCTTTCGGCAATCTCATCCAGCTCCTTCATCGCTTTCTCCGCACCATCCACGTCTCCAATAATCCCCAACTGTTCGATTTTCTTTTGCATGCACTGCGTCTGATCGGCCAATTGCGCCAACGCTTGTTTATCGTGCACCGGTACCATCCCGTACACTCGCGCCCGTTCCGCGCGTTCCATCTCCACGCGTTCCGTGGCAATTCGAATCCGTCGATCGCAATCGGACACCAGCCGGTCCAAAATTTTCTTCGTCTCTTTCTCGTAGTTATATTTACTTCGCTCTCGATCGGTGAGAACTTGAAATTCTGCGCGTAACTCCATCGACTGCACGCCGCACGGATGCTCTTGTTTGCTCGCTTGTTGCACCGGCACACGCAAGGCTCGGGCGATTTCGTCCGCAGATTTTGTGTTTTTAAACATCGTCACGTCGAAGCCGCAGAGGAAGTATTTGTCCACGTCTTCGTCCTGTTTTCGAATAAGAGAGAGAATAGGGAACAGAAAGAAACGTTCTCGGTGAGTGTAATAAAACTCTCGCCGCATCCTCGTCGTCGTCAACACCAACACTTTACGTCGTCAATCCGTTCGGGAGAAAAAAAAAAACGGATTGAAAATGTTGTAAAAAGAGTCGTCTAATAGTAGTATTCGTTTACCGTAAACAACTTCTTCCTGTTCACTCTTTCGTCTAAAGGGACGTCCCGCTCGGCGCCCATGAGCTGGTCCAGCATTACGCGCATTTCTGCCGCCATAATGTTTACTTCTTCTTAGTGTGTGTGTGTGTTTTTCTTCGCAATTTTAGTACAGCAGCTTTTTAGTTGAGAGACCTTTTGTGCTGCCGTTTTGATTTTTTTTTCTCTTCTTCTTCTT
>JGI20151J14362_10002630_pt1 | contig 12581 bp, 14 predicted proteins | sample COG_01_FD_14362 | JGI IMG/M metagenome (IMG submission 14362) | reverse complement strand
GTGCAGGTAGAACAAACGCTACACCAAACTTAGACGATGGAGATATATTTATTGGAAATGGCAGTAACCAAGCAGTAAGTGCTGCCTTGAATACAAAGATTCAAGATTATTTAAATACTGGAGTAAACTTACCAAGTCCTACTTTTAGTGGGGATATAGATTTTAGTGATGCTTCAACACCAACATTAAATATAACAGATACTACAAACACCATTACTACAAGAGTAGCATCAAGCGATTCTAATGGAACTGTAGGAACAGTAACAGACCACAATCTTAATATTGTAAGAAATAGTGTAGGGCATTTTCAATTATATGGGAATTACACAATGCACAATCAAGGTGGTAATGATTTAGATTTTAGAGCAAAAGATAGTAGTGATAATGTAGTATTTAAAGTAAACGCTGGAACATCAACAACAGAAATTGGAACATTAAGTGTTACTGGAAATTCTGTTCTTGCAGGAGATTTGCAAGTAAATGGAACTACAACTACAGTCAATCAAACCAATTTAGATGTATCAGATAATATTATAGGATTAAATCGTGGAGCAAGTTCTAATGCTAACGATTCAGGATTAATTATAGAACGAGGTAGTACAGGAGATAATGTATTTATTGGCTGGGACGAAAGTTTAGATAGGATAAGATTTGCTACTACTGCAGCAGATGCTTCTTCGACTGGAGATTTATCTTTAACAAATGCCAATATTCACGCTGGTAGATTATATGCAGATGTAACTGGAGATGTTACTGGTAATGCAGATACTGCAACTACTTTAGCAACTGCAAGAAACTTTAGCTTGACTGGAGATGTAACTGCTGGAGCAGTATCATTCGATGGATCAGGCAATGTTGCATTATCTACAACTATCGCTGCAAACTCTGTCGCACTTGGAACAGACACTACTGGTAACTATATGTCTGACTTAACCGAAGGTACTGGTATTGATATTTCTCATACCCCTGCCGAAGGTTCTAATGGAACAATTACACTTGACTTAACTGAAGTAGGTTTTGGTGGAGGTGCAAACAGACTGATTACTGATGATGGTGATGGTACTGTTTCTACTGAAGCTAATCTTACTTTTGATGGAACAGATTTAGCAATAGCATCAGGTGGTAAAATTCAAGTAGATAAAGTAGAAGGACAATCAAATAATACAAATGCTTTATTTTTAGATGATGACCAAACTTTAGCATCTAATATGGTTTCATTACAATCCGTAAATCATATAAATATAATGACTGATGGAAACAATAATGGTACTGGAGATTTTAGAGTTTATAATGGAAGCTATGATACTGATACAGCAGATTTAGCATTTAGAATTACAAGTACAAGTATAGGTGTTTTTTCTAATGATGTTTATATACCTGCTACCAAAAAACTTTACTTAGATGGTGGTGTAGATACTTACATCTTTGAAGAAAGTGCAGATAATGTTATTCACTATGTAGGTGGACAAAACAAACTAAGATTTAATAGCACTGGTGCAATCTTTAATGATGCAGGATTAGCATTAGATTTTAGAGTAGAAGGAGATACTGACCCTAATCTATTCTTTGTAGATGGTAGTACAGATAGAGTCGGTATAGGAACTGCATCACCAAGCAAAAAACTACACATCAAAGATTCTACAAATGAAATAGTGTTTATTGAAAGTTCAGATGCTAATGCAGATATTGTTGGTGCAGATACTGGTGGTAGTACAAGATTTAGAAGTCAAAGTGGAAGTTTAGATTTTTATACTGGTGGAAGTGCAAGTAATGCAAATGCAAGTGGTTCTTCATTTGCAATGAGAATTGATAGTTCTCAAAATGTCGGTATAGGAACTGGATCACCACTAGGTGTATTAAATGTTATAGTTCCAACATTTTCAAGTAGAGATACCGATGCACAACAAGTTATAATTGCAAATTCAGGAGATGCTGGTAAAGGATTAAGAATCGGCTATGATAATAGTGGGCATAAAGCATATATGAATGTATTAGATCCTGGTGTTGCTTGGGGAGATTTAATTCTCCAAGATGGTTCAGGAAAAATTGGTATAGGAACTGCATCACCTGCAAGTAAGCTACACATTAGAAACGATTCAGCAGCAGACCAATTAAGATTAGGTAGAGTAGATGATGATTCTTACTTATCTGTTGGTGCAGGTGCAAATTATGCAGTTTACAATATGGTTACTGGTGGAACAATAGCACATCAATTCCAAGAAGATGGCGATGCAAAGATGACAATACAAACTAATGGTAATGTCGGTATGGGAACTGCATCACCAAGTAGTCCATTGCACATATCAAAAGAAACATCAACAAGTGCAAGTTCTACTGGAACAACATTACTTACATTAACCAATGATGTAGGTGCTGACTTAAACCAACAGAAAACATTTGTAGACTTTACTTTACTTGATGACAATGCAAATGAAACACCACAAGTAAGAATTGGTGCTGAAGTAGGACATAATGGAGATGCCAACACTCAAGAAAAAGAGGGTAGTGGTGCATTTGTAGTTTATACTAATAATGCAGATACAACAAGTGGAGATGCAGGTGCATCTTTAGCAGAAAGAATGAGAGTTGATTATCAAGGTAATGTCGGTATAGGAACTCAATCACCAGGTGCTAAGTTAGATGTAAAAAGTCAAATAAATGTTACTAATTCTAACAACGATAGTATGGTTGGACTAAAAGGAACTAATTTTGGCTATTCTACTTCTTATAAAGCATTACAAATTGGAAATACAAGTGGAACTTATTCTATTGCTTTGGGATATGACCCTAGCACAAATTCAAGTCCAAGTTTTACTGGTGATGGTAGAGAAGTATTATTTAGAAATGGTGTAGAATTTACAACACCTAATTCAGGTAATGATGGTTTTCATAATGATATATTAGTATTAAAAGATGGTTCAGTCGGTATTAATGCATCAAATCCAGTTGAAAAGCTATGTGTTAGAAGCACAGCTACTTATGCAACATCTATTGAATATGATGCCTCTACAAGATTACGAATTGGTGTAGCAGGAAGTGGACTTGCAACTTTTTTAACAGACAATAGTGCTGCTTGTTCTTTTACTAATAAAGTTGGGATTGGAACTACAGCACCTGCAGCTAAATTAGTTATTGATGGTGGTGGAGATGCTGATGCTGATGCTGGAGATGCTTCTGAATATTCATTGTTAATTAATCAAGATAATAATGATAAAGGTATAGCATTTGGATTTAATGGTGCTGATGATAAAATTGGTGCAGCTATTATTGCTAAAGGAAGTGGATACAACTCTAACAATAAAACAGATTTACAGTTTTATGTAAAAGGATCAACTGGAACTACTGCACCTTCATTAGCTTTGACTATTGATGCACAAAGAAATTTAAGATTTGAAAATAATGGAACAAATCCAAGTGCTGTAGCAAATACAGCATTTATGTTTAACGATGGTGGAGAGTTGAAAGTGTTAGATGAATTAGGAACTACTACAACAATATCCCCACACAATTTTGAATTAATCCCTGAGGGAGCATCAGAAGATATGGCTTGGAGTCATCACTCTGTAAAGGGAAATAAAAAAGTTAATGTCGATATGATGAGATTAGCAAGATTAGTAGAAGAACTTACTGGCGAAAAGCTAGTATATACAGATGAACAGTAACCTCAATAGGAGAATACAATGGCTATTACATACAGAGGAGTACGCTTTGCAGGATATAATAAACCTAAGAGAACACCAAAGCACCCTAAGAAATCACACGCAGTATTAGCAAAGTCTGGTGGAAAAGTAAAGTTGATCCGTTTTGGTCAACAAGGGGTAAGAGGAGCAGGGAAAAGTCCGAAGTCACCTGCACAAAGAGCGAGAAGAAGGGCATTTAAGGCACGACACGCTAAAAACATTCGCAAAGGGCGTATGAGTGCAGCATATTGGGCGAATAAAGTAAAATGGTAAGGAAATACAATGGAACTAAATAAAAACACAAAATTTACACTGAGCTTGGAAACAATCATCAGTATAGGAGTAACAATATTTATGGTAGTTGGTTTATGGTATAATTTGAAAGCTGAAATTGAGATAGCGAAAGAATTACCTGAACCACCAGTCAGTAGAACGGAATATGATTTAAAAGACCAAATGATTCGTAATTCAATTATGAATACTGAGGAAAAAGTAGAGAAGTTAGAAGATAAGGTAGATGACATTAAAAAAGATACACGAAGCATTAACGAAACTCTGCTCAATATGAACAATAAATAGGAATGTATGATGAAAAATATGATAAATATGTGGCTATTGGTGCTTGGGTTATTTACTTCGTCGCTATACTCGCAATCAGTACCTTTGGATAGTTTTCAAGATGTACAGTTATTGAATGTACAGAATTGTGCAGTAGTACAAGTAAACGCATCTTGGAATTATGGCAATAGAGTAAAGATAGAACAATTAGATAAGTTGTGCTATATAGCAGAGATAGACATTGAAGATAAAGTAATCGGTGCTACCATTGTTAAAGAATGGGGTATTGAAGTAGTTCCAACTATTGTTGTATTAAAAGAAGGTAAGGAAATAAAGCGTTTTGTTCCTGGTATTAGTATGAAGTTTGACGAAAGAACTATTATAGAAGATATACGAAAAGAAGTTAGATAATGCCAAAGCAGGAAAGCAACGAGCTAAGTATTCTCGCAAAACAAGAAAAAGAATGCGTAGGTATAGTTAATTTGTTATATTCTGATTATTAATAACAATCGGAGATAAAATGCCAGAAGAAATAAAACAAGAAGAAATGAAAATAGTATTAGAGGACGGAAAAGAAGTTTCGTTTTCAGATCTATCAGATGAACAAAAAATACTAGTAAATCATTTAAGAGATTTAGATATGAAGATGGGACGCTTGAATTTTGAAGCACAACAACTTCAAGCTGCTAAAAACGCTTTCTCTAAAGAACTAAATGATTCATTCGAAGAAGTAGAAGAAGATGCCTAGACTTGATGTAGTTGGGAAGATTATTGATAAAGTCGCTGGACACGTTGATAAATTCACACTCGACAAAGAGGAAAAAGCACAATTAATCCAAGAAATCAACAAAGCACAAATAGAAGTCAACAAGATAGAATCTGGTTCTTCCAGTCTATTCAAAAGTGGTTGGCGTCCTTTCGTGGGTTGGACTTGTGGAGTCGCTTTATGCTATCACTTCGTATTGCAACCCTTCTTAATGTTTGTACTCTTTTCTATTGGGAAACCTATGGAATTACCAGTATTCGATATGAGTACACTAACGACAGTCCTTTTTGGAATGTTAGGTCTTGGGGGAATGCGTTCGTTCGAAAAAACCAAGAAGTCAGCATAATGACTTTTGACGAAATCATAGAAATTGTCCTCCAACACGAAGGAGGATATGTCAATGACAAAGATGATAAGGGTGGGGAAACCAAATATGGTATCACTAAAAGATTTTATCCCCACCTAGACATCAAAAACCTTACCAAAGAACAAGCCAGAGATATATACTACAAAGATTACTGGATTCCATCTAAGGCGTATAAACTGCCTTTAGAGCTACAATACGCTTATTTTGACTGCGTAGTCAACACAGGGCAATCAAGAGCCGTTAAGATACTACAGAAGGCGTGTAACAATAAGAATAGCTTTGCTATTAAAGAAGATGGACTTATTGGTGCTGCTACTATCTCTGCTGCTTCTAGATTAGAGTCAGATAGATTTATTAGTTATAGAATTTTATTCTATTCTTTGCTAATTTCAGACAACCCTACCCAAGAAAAATTTTGGTATGGGTGGTACAAAAGAGCTAAAGGAGCATAGATGCCTACATACATATCATCACGAGATTTAAAAGACGTATTCCCTAACTTAGACGAGTTCGATACTAAGAAACCCGTTTATGGTTGGGTGGTAGATTCTGGAAGTAGGTATGTAGCTCACGACTCTGGATTAGTAACACAACTATTTGTTGATGGTAAAGATTTAGGATCAGCACAATCAGCTAAAACTGATGTAGACGCAAACGATGAATGGTTCTATGATTCTGCTACAGATGTAGTATATTATTATGATGATGGAAGTTCTCCAGATGATTTATTAATGGAAGCAGGAGAAGATTTTGCAACATTAAAAACACGAGTAATGAAAGACGCTAGTAATTATGTTGACTCTAAACTAGACGCTACATTACCACGAGAACAATTTTTATTAAAAGATGGAACATACGACTATCTTATTAGACGACTAACAGGATTAGTTGCTGCATATTTCTTGGTTAAGGGTAAAGACCCAACAAGTGAAATAGCCGAAGCATTATTTGATGAAGCACAAATGCACATCGAAGATTTAAATAGTGGACGAGCTAAATTATCATTTCAGAATACTGGCGATGCGTCTAAAGGGATTGTAAGAAAAATATCTGTAGCTGGAAGTCTTAATATTGTTGACACTAGAGGGAATTATCGTGGGAGTTACGACAGATTAAAAGTCATTGTAACGACTGGTGGTGCTATTGGCACATCTAAATACTCTGTATACGCTAAAGACGAAGATGCGTTAAANAACAATCTTGTTTTACAAGACGAGATTATTAATGGCGACTATCAAGAATTAGCAGGTGGACTACAAGTAAGATTTCAAGGTTCATCTGATGCGTCAACTGGTACATTGAACGATGAATGGGAAGTAGAAGTAATGGGATTATATGAAGAAACTGATAACCCTTCTATTCGTTCAGTAAAAATGACAAGAAAAGACTTTAGACAGTTTTATAAGGTTTAGCAATGGCTACTGCATCTACCAATGCTTGGAAAGTAAACGTAGAAGAAACTATCCAAGCAGGAATAAGAAATGAGTTTTTTAGCTCATTGCCCGTATTCCGTTCAAGGGATTTTCAGCACAGAGGAAATCAATTTGCTATTCTAAGGGGAAATAATTCCGACCCACAAAGCACAATGTATGCAGTTATCGCAGATACCTACAATCTTACATTGGAGTTTTATATGTTAGATAGAAAAAGAAACGATACAACCGTAAAGCGTTTTTTTAGTCAAGTATCACGCATAGAAGAAACATTTTACTCTTTATTAGAAATAGATCCATTGTTCAATGTTATTATTAATGGAATAGATTATTCTGATGATGTAGAGTTCAATGGATATAGAAAAGCAACATTTGATATGACGGTAAGGAATGTACGATAATGGCTATCTCCTTCAATAACATCACTTACGACAAGATTATGATTCCATTGCGAGATAAACTACGCACGGAGTTTGCTGGTGGTATGCCAATATACTTTGATAATCAACATCGTCAGGTGGGTAATAAATCATTGCGTATCTATCCAGTCGCACAAACATTGCAAGACAAACGAACACGTTCCTATATTAATCTATATGAGATAGAAATGGATTATGTGTTAAACACGAATAGGAGCAACGAGAAAGCATTAGATGAGATGTATAAAGATGTTACCAGGATAGAAACTATTCTGTTTAATAACTCTAATGGGGGAGATATTCCTTACTTTTACGCAGGAATGCCTACGATAGATCATAATATTGATACCGATATACCCAATGCTCTCGTCTCAAGAATCAGTGTTCCCGTGCTATATGAAGAGGTTCACGAACGCTTTGTAAGATTTATTACATCTAATGATAATTTCTTTGTAACTTCTGATGGTTCTTTTTATATTGTAAGGAGTTAATTATGGCTAAAAAATATAAATTAAAAGATAAGTTAATACCAAGAAAGCCAAGTTTCTTGAAATTAGGCAAAGATAATTGGTATAAACTAAATACTGGTAAATCAGTAGAATTAGATAAAGTTTCAGAGTTAGCAAAAGATTATTTAGAAGAAGTAAAAGTAAAAATTAAAGAGGTAAAAGACAATGGCAAATAGTAAAACGAGTTTTAGTCCAAAAGATTTTCAGTTAGCAATAGCTCCTGAAACAGCAGCAGGTACAGCAATTCAAGCAGCAGGTAATGGTACATTCAATTATATCAATATCGACTCAATCGAAATGCCTTCATTAAACCCACAACAAGTCTTAGATGTTAGACACGGAACAGGAAGAACATTAAAAGCTGTTGATATGTATTTATCTAATAAGCTAACCGTAAAAGAAATTAGCTTCTCAGGTATTGCAGATGACACTATTTTACCAATACTTTTACAAAACATCACTCAAGAAACTGCTTCTACTTACGATATTGAGTTTGACTACGATCCAACAGAAATCAAAGTAGGAGATACTTTTTCTGACAATACAGGAACATTTACACTTTTAATAGAATCTCCACAATCAGGTTACCAAATGTTATTTGGTGGGTGTGTATTAACATCACTTACTATCAATGCAGACATTGGCGAAGAATCTGGTAGAGTTAAATTTTCTGGAACATTTAAAACAGGTATGATACCTGATTTATCTCCAACAGACTTAGCTCCATCTACTGGAACTGCACATTTTAATTCTAATTATTTTATGACAGATTATGGTGATGCAGGTGACGCAGGAGCAGAAACCGTTATTGCAGATATTCCAGATCCTATTTTAAAATCATTCAGCTTTACCCTTGAAAACGATGCTCAATTTATGGGCTTTGATTCAAGTGGTAATTTCCAAGTAATTGCAAGAGCGTTACCAGAAGTAGTATCAACCTTTGATGCTTCTATCAAATATGACGATGAAACTGCAAGACTTGTCGAAGATTTCGCAATACAATCAACTGGAACAGTTGCTAATACGCTAACAGCATTTACTGACTCTACAAAAAATATTGGATTGTCTATGCCTACTGCGATTATGACTGATGTTAGTTTTTCAGAAGAAGAAGCTATGTTCTTATCCGTAAGTACAAAAGCAGTCGCTGGAACATCAGGCAACCTAGTAACGATTTCAGAAGAATAATCAAACACAAGGATAAATAATGTCTAAAAAAATAACGCTTAAGAGTGGCAAGAAAGCTACGCTAAAAGAAATGTCTGTTGATAAATTTGACGAATGTATGGATTACATACGATTTGATCAGAAAGACGGAGAGATTACAATTAAAAATCAGTTTTCGTTAAGCACTATGTGGATAAGAAATGGTGTAGAAAAGTCAGACGATAAATATATTAAAAGTCTATCAATGGAAGATAGGGCAGAACTCCAACTAGCTATTCAGGAATACAATAGCTTGGGGGAATAGAAGCCCTCTCACTTGAACTAAATATCTTAATAGATGATTGGTGTGAGGGTTGCAAATATTCTACCTTTCCATACAAAGCTAAGTTACCTCTTAAAAAGAATAGTAGCATTCACACCTTTACATCTATGGACGACATTTGGTATGTCATAGATTTATTAAAAGAAGAATTAAACGAGCATAATCAAACAGCTCAAAAAAAGTTTACTCTACACCAAACCATTAAATCCCATCTACCCTTCTTTGCTTGTTCTAATCACTTTTTGGACAAACAATTGCAACGAGATATACAACGATATATGTATTGTAAGAAGATGGGAGTACCTCCCTATGAAGGTTCTTTTGGAAAACACCCAAAAAAATGGATTGATAAGTGCAATATTGTAGAAAAAATGTTAAATTACATACAATCAGAACAATATAATAAGATAGAAAATGGCACAAAACTTTAACGTAGAAGTAGAATTTAAAGCAACTGGACACCCAGAGCTTGAAAAAGCAATCAATAGTCTAGTTAAGGCACAGCGTAATTTACGCAATGGGCAAGTAGCTTATAATAAGACTTTGACGAAAAGTAATGCTGCAATAGCACACTTAGAAAAACGAAATAAAGCATTAACGAAATCTATTGTATCTACTAACCAAGCATTTCAAGTAAATGCTAAAACTGGTGCAGTTGTTGCTAAAAACAACCGTTTGCTTACAAACTCTTTTGCTACCGTTCGAAGTCAATTATTGCTTATCTCTTTTGGTATCGGTATTGCAACTTCAAGTATTGGTAGATTTGTTGCACTAACAGCAGAACAAGAATTAGCAGAAAAGAAATTAGAAGCTGCGTTAGGGTTTACCAATCAAGGGTTATTGGATTATGCTTCTTCGTTACAGCGTTCAAGCGTATTTGGAGATGAAGCAATTCTTACAGCACAAGCATTACTTGCTGCATTTATTAAAGATGAAGATCAGTTAAAGTTAGCAACCAAAGCAACATTAGATTTAGCTGCTGCTAAAGGTATGGACTTAAATGCTGCTGCTGACTTAATAGGTAAATCTATTGGTTCATCTACTAACGCATTATCCAGATATGGTATTGAAGTAGAAGGTGCAGTTGGTTCAACACAGCGACTAGAAAGTGCTACCTCATCGATTGCAAGATTATATGGAGGACAGGCGTTAGCACAATCATTAACATTGTCTGGTGCAATGAAATCTTTGGCGAACACATTTGGAGATTTCCAAGAAAAAATTGGTAGTGAATTTACAGCAGACGTTAAAGAGCTTGTAGTGGGTTTAAATTTATTCTTGCAAAGCATACAAGATAATGAGGAAGCTATTAAGAAGTTTGCCAAAACTATAAAAATTCTATCTATCGTAGCAATAAGCTTATTGTTACCATTTGGTAGTTTAGCGAGGGGAGCAAGATTTCTAGTTGCAGGATTTAGAAATCTATCAACAAAATCTTTAACTTTGCAAAAATCATTAACTGGAATTAAAACCTTGCTTACTTCTGTAGGATTTCAAACGCTTTTATTGAGATTAGGATTTATTAAAGCTGCAGATGGTTTTGAAACATCAGGGCTTAAATTAGAAAATTACAAAAAAATCTTAGGACAAACTGAAGAAGGACAAGATTTATTAGCAAGAGCTATGGCTAAAGCTGCTAATATAACTACTGTAGATGCTGAGGGGAAAAATCACTTATTAAGACAGATTGAAAAACTGTTAGAAGCGAATGGGCTTTTTATAGATCAAAATAAATTGCTAAACAAAGAAACCGATAGAACTTTACAGCAAAATAATTTATTAAGAAAACAATCAATGGATTTATCTACTGCCAAAGCTAAAGAAGGTGTAGTTAATCAACAAGATTTAGCAACCATACAAGCACAAGTAGCAATTAGAGATGCTTACTTTAAAGCAACTAATCAAATGTTGGTTGGAGATGAGCAAAGATTATTATCTATAGGAGAATTAGAGCTTAAATTACAAACGCTTACTGGATTTGAAAGAGATTACTTACAAGCGTTAATTGATACACAAAAACAATTACTTGTAAACAAGCAAATCCAAGAAGATAGAAGTGCTACGAAAGCTCAAATACAAGGGTATCAACAAATTGGACAAGCAATACAACAATTTGCAGGAGAGAATAAATCTCTTGCTATCGTTGGCTTAAGAATACAACAGATTTCTGCTGTAGCTGCTGCGTTTGCTGCTGCTAATAATTATATTGAGGATCAGAAACCTGTATTGGCTGCTGCTGCTCTTGCAACTGGTTTAGCTAATGCTGCTCAAATACAAGAACAAATTAAGAAAGCAAATTCTGTTGCGTTGGCTCGTGGTGGTTCGTTTGTAACCGAAGGAGAACAATTTATTAAAGTTGGGGATAATGCAGGTGGACGAGAACGAGTAACCGTTACACCATTAAGCACTCCAAACTTTGGAGATGCTGTTGGAAACAACGAGGGAATTACCGTAAACATTATGGGTAATGTAATTGGTACGCAAGAATTTGTAAGAGATAACTTATTACCAGAAATAGAAAATACAATTAGAAACAATCTCGCATAATGGCTTTATCGTTTCCAGCAGGTTATAGCTCTAACTTAGATGCTGATGTTACAGAAAATTATCTCGTTAGATTATATAACGAAGATGGTAATTTTATTGCCTTGTCGCTTAATGACACAACTGTCAATTCTATAAATTATGACGGTGTATTAAAAAAAGCACCCACCATAAGAGAGAGTATAGATATACAAAAAACAAGTTCATCATTATCTAATGTTACTATAGATGCAGTGAATTTTAACTTTACTACTTCTGGAAATGTAACACTATCAAGTTCAGCACAATTAGATCAAGAGCTTCTCTTTGGAGAAAATTATTATATCAACAGAGAAGTGCGTATCTATTCTCAATTAGACAATGACTCTACAGAAGGCAATTTACTATTGCTATTTAAAGGTAGATTAAAAAGCGTTGTTTCTGCCAACAAAGTAGTTACCTTAAATATATCCCCTTTAAACCCTTTAAAAAATTTAATGTACCCAACCAGTAAAACAGAAGATGGATTATTCAGTCCAGTTGTTTTTGGAGATTATACAAAACAAAGCATAACATTTCCTCACAATAGTGTATTGGGAATATCTGCAAATGTATATCCAGTAGAAGTAGCCACAGAAACATCAGGCGATGTTTATGTAATTATGCCAGATGCTGGAACAGCAGCAAGTGCAGGAAGTGGAATATTACATTATCAGGAGTCGGCGTTAATACGAAAAGGGACAGCAACGACACCCTCTCAATTAATGGCACCATTTACTTCTAACGAAGTGTTAAATAATTCAGGGGATAGCAAACCTTATGTTACAGCACAGAGTG
>JGI20151J14362_10002605_pt1 | contig 12645 bp, 7 predicted proteins | sample COG_01_FD_14362 | JGI IMG/M metagenome (IMG submission 14362) | reverse complement strand
GTCATCTCTCCGTAAAATCGTCTTCGCGTCGTCGTCGCCGTTCGCTTTCAACACGAGTAGTATGACAAAACCGAGCGCAATGGCTAAGCACCACGTGCCGATGCCGGGTTTTTGTTTTCTCTTCCTCGAGAGTATCACAGAAGTCCCGTCGGCGTTGTAGTACCTCTTCCCGGTGTAATACGGCAAAGAAGTGCTTCCTCCTTTTGATACCATTCTTCTTCTTCTTCTTCTTAGACTAGAGTATGCAGTACTCTCCTCCTCTCATTCTTCACTCCTTTTTCTCTCGTATTCCCCTCTCGACCAGGAAAGAGAAGTGAAGAGAGGAAGACACGAACAAAAAAGGCGTTTTGCTTCAAAGGGTAAAAATTAGGGTTGAGTAAGTCTTCCCCCTTGCTTGATTGACCAAAAAGAGTCCTTCTTTTTAAAAAAAGAGCATCTGATTTCACACGAACGAGAAACCGTACGAGTGCGATGTCTGCGATAAAGCTTTTCGTCAACTTGGTAATTTGAAAAGCCACATGCGTATTCACACGAACGAGAAACCGTACGAATGCGATGTGTGCGAGAAGCGTTTTACTCAATCTGGTCATTTGAAAACCCACACGCGTACTCATCGTTAGCTCTTTCATCACAGGACCAACAGTGTACATACATACATACCAGTACCCCGAAAAAGTACATCAGTCCCTTCACCTCATCACCGAAGAAGAGAAAATTTTCCTTCTTCTTCTTCTTCAGCTCTTTTTACATCGTCAGATTTTAAAAACACGCTCGGAGTGCAAAACTTTTGTAGGAAGAAGAGGAGGAGTATTATTATTGATTGAAATGGCACCGCCGAGGAAAAAACGCTTAGTACTCTTAGTGGACATCGGGGCCATCGGCCACGCGTCGAACCGATCTCGATTCGTCTCCGTCGTCACGGCGAGTAAAATCGTCGCCAGTCTTCATTTGCACAAGAAAACGGACGAAGTGGTGGTTGTTTTTATCGGGAGTTCTGAGACGAGAAACAGATTGTACGACGAAGAGAATAACGACGACGAAGATGACGAAGATAAATATTACGCAAACGTGGAAGTGCTCGGTGAATTAAAAGTCCACTCGTCGATGGAGTATTCGAAAGAAGTCGAAGACCGAGCGCGAGAATTCGACGAAGACGAGGAAGAAGATGTAACAAAAACGAAGAACAAAACGAAGGAGAACAAAAAGTACGAACACAGAGGCGATATTTTAGACGCGTTGACAATCGCGTGCGATATCCTCGCGCAAAGAATGGAAGCGATGCAAGGGAAAACGGCGAAGATTGCAAACGAGATTTTGTTGCTCTCGCCGTGCGCGGAAGACGCGTTGGGCGAAGGCTCGCTGGATGAGAACGAGTTCGCGAGAGACTTGGTGCGCGTTATGAAGGAGAAGGAGATCACGTTGAGCGTCGGCGTCGGGATTGTCGATAGTGGTGGGAAAGAAGAAGAAGAAGAACAACAGAAGCGAATAGGAGATACTTCTACGAATACCAATACGAACGAACCGAAAGTAAAAGTAGTGAAACTTCTCGCCGAGATGGTTAAACAAACCAACGGCCAAATCGAACCGGCGATGGATGCGATTATAGGAAGACTCATGCGCACAAAAACGCCAACGACGACGTTTCGCGGGAACTTATCGTTCGGTAAACTTGGGAAAGAGTCGTATTTATCCATTCCAATTTGGGCGTACAAGCAAACCATGGAGGCAACTGCGGAAACGATGAAACCGTACGGCGCGTTTGAAGGCCAAGATTTGTTGCGAGATGTGCAATATAAGAACATTTCAAAGATTGACGGCGACGAGATCCCCGCAGAGCAACGGGTTCGGTGTTACAAGTACGGAAAGCAAAGCATACCGATGGACGAGTCCGTGGAGCGACAGTTCGGAGCAGAGAAAATGAAGAAAGGAGTAGAAATTATAGGCACCGTCGATTTGAAGTATGTGCCTTTTTGGTTGACCACGGAAGAGCCGATGATGTTTTGCGCGTGGCCGGAATTGACGGAAGACGAGAAGGCTGGGATACATACGGATGAATATCAGAAAGCGTGTCAAGCGTTGTCGGCGTTTGCGAGAGCGTTGGATAAGAAAGGTAAGTGCGCATTGTGCCGCGCGTGTTTTAGAGAAGGTAGCGGGATACACTTTGGCGCATTGACGCCTAAATTCCTTCCTGAGGGCGATTTTCTCTTATTTTCACCGTTACCGTACGCGGAAGATTGGCGAGCGGACCAAGTGTTTCGAGAGAACGAAGAGTTGGAAGAGTTACCAAAAATCGATCAACACAGATTGAACATCGTCGGAAGTCTAATCGATTCCATGACTTTGCCTCCGAGCGAAAACGCAAACACGCGAATGAGCGTTTCTGTGAAAGGCTTAGTTGAAAAAGCGAAGAAAAAGATCCGCGTGATGCGACCGTGGGAAATGGCTAACCCGAATTTGTTGCGAATGAGCCAAATGTTGGCTGAAAAAGCTTTGGATCCGGATACTGCGTTTAAAACGGTAAAAAAGTCGCACTCGTTGCCCGGAGCGGACGAATACTTCGCGGAGAAGTATAAACATTTGCCGAGAAATTCAGCCATCGGTCAACTTCCGGACGCCGAAAACGCTGCGAAGAGAATCAAAACGTCGTTTAAATTAATCAGTCGAGATGAACTCGTGGACGAAGAGGAGAAGAAAGAAACAACAGCTCTTCCTACCATCCAAGAGCCAAAAGACGACGAAGACGACGAGGGCGCGAAGAAAGCTGCCGCCGATGTCGACGGTGGTGATGCGGCAATCGTACTCATCGAAGATACGGACGACGACGAAAAGGAAGACGACGAAGAGGTTCCCTTGACGCAACCAAAACCATCCGAGACCGTTTGGCCATCGTCTGAAACAGTCGGTGAGAAGAAGATCTCACCTGCAATGGCTTCGGCTGAGAAGCAATTGAAAGAAAGACGAAAAGAAGAAGCGGATAAAGAGAACGAAAAAGAAAAACAAGAACAACAACAAGAGGAGGAGGAAGAAGAAAACGAGGAAGATTTGTTCGAAGACATGGATTAAGAAGTAATTAGTAGTAGTAGTAGTAGTAGTAGTAGTAGTTACATTTAGAGATACACTAAGCAGCAGCGACAGTAGCAACGAGCGAGCGCACACGAATAAATTCTTTACATCATGTACTTCTCGTCGCCTTCGTCCTCTTTGCTTTTCTTTTTCTTCTTCTCCGAAGCGTCTTTCTTCAAGCGCTTGACTGCGTCTAAGGTGCTTTCGTCGTCGTCGTCCTTCTTCGACGACTTTTTCTTGTCCTTCTTATCCTTCTTTTTGTCTTTCTTCTTCTTCTTCAAATCCTCCTCTCGCATCAAATCCTCCTTCGGCGCGATGAATGCCTCCTCTCTCCTTCTCTTGTTCTTCTCGATGCCTTCTTTTTGCTTCTCCAACTTCTCTTGCGCTTTCTTCATCTGCTTCGCCTCTTGCGATAAGAAGTACTCCCCGGATTCAATCTGTAAATCAATCTTCGAAGGCATTTGCGCCGGCGGAAAGACACTTCTCGCTTTCTTCTCCTTCACGTACTCTGGTTTCTTTCTCTTCACGTTCTTCTTCTTAAACTTTGGTAAAAATCGATCCCAGCTTTGATTTTTCAACTCGGGATCTTTCTCCAACTCTCTCTTAATCATCAACTCTTTGATGTGATAAATCGGATGGACGTTCTTCATCGCATCTTCGACAATCTTCCTGCACGTTTTCAAACCTTTAAACGACCCCATCGCGCTCACCGTGTTCCCTTGAATCAACACGTAACAATCCGTTAACATCTCAATCGCTTTCAACGTCGAGCCGTTCGGGCCGACCAAACGCTGTCTTCGTTTCACGAACCGTTCTTTATTTCTCACTAAACCTCCAATCTTAATCACGTCGCACTGCGTGTCATCGCTCAGAACTTTCAACGCCTGCGGAGCAGGAACCGATCGAGATAAAAGTTTAATCAAATCTCTCGCTTTGATGATAATGTACGGATCCCACGTCTTCCTCGTCGTCCGCACCGTCATCGACCCTTCCACTAAATTCAACTCGCACCCGACGCCGACATCTTTCAAAGCTTTCGTTATCGACGGCCACACGTCTCTCAAATACTTCTCCCTGTATTTCGGGAACAAAGTCGCGAACGAGGATTCGTCCAACAATCCGTGCGGGTTATCTTCTTTCGTGAACTTTGGCACGTCCCAGTGATCGATCCCGGCGTGGTCCCACGGTTTCTCGCGTCGGTACCGTCCTTTTTTCCCTTGATTTTGTTCCTGTTCTTCCTCCGGGGCGACATTAGTAATGTTGTTTTCTACTTCTGCCATCTTCGTTAAAACTTCGCGTCGTGTATACAAACGAGCTCTTTCCTCTATTATGAGCAGTACTCGTCGTTTATCGATGATCTCGATGTTATACTAACGATATATAAACAGATGTGAGTGAGATGCTCCTTTATTATATATCCGCTCTTGCTGTAGAGTGAATGAAGCATTTTCGAGCCGCCAAAAACACCTGCCAAAAAAGCTGCCTTTTTTGCCCAAAAAAAAAAGCACAAAAAGAGGAAAAATTCGTCATTTTAGTACTTCACACAAAGATAAATAAACGTTGTTAAACGTCGTGTGTGTTGTATCTCTTTCTTCTTCCTCTTTGTCTTTGTCTTCGCTCGAAAAAGCGATCCTATCTGAGCTGCTCTTTTTCTCCTCTTGAAGCGATGATGATGAGAGCGAGGAGTTCGTTCGGGTGTTCGACGTCGTCGTCGTCGTCGTCGTTCTCATTGCCCTTTTTGACGACGGGGAAGAATCGAATGGGATTAAAGCGCTTCAATAATACTAATAACAAAAAGAACAACAACAACAACAAGAGTAGCGTTGTTAGTATTCGAGCGGGGAAGAAGAAATCGTCCTCTTCTTCATTCGAACAACTTCCAGAACTCACCGAGGACGAAACCGCGAAGAAATGGGCGGGAGAATCCAACGACTCGCCAACGATTGTGAGTAAAAAAGAGAGTGGCAGAGGTGATGCGACAAATCCTACGACGAGTTCTACGAGAAAGTTGAGAAAAAAAGAAGACGCGATAGAGCAGGACGTGTTAGAAGGCGAGGCATGTTTGTTGGGAGACGGGATATGGGAAAAGTTATGCGAAGAAGCAAAGATGGAGATTGAATTAGAACCCGCGTTGGCGTCGTATTTGTATTCCACGATCCTCTCGCATAAGGAGATGTCGGACGCGTTGGCGTTTGTGTTGGCGAACAAACTCGGGTCGTCTGTCTTGTTGGATTCGCAACTGTTGGAGCTGTTTTCGAAGTGTTATCGGGAAGATCCGGAGTTGGTACAATGCGCGATTGCAGATATGCAAGCGGTGTTGGAAAGAGATCCAGCGTGCGATAAGTACGTGATGATTTTGTTGTATTTTAAAGGCTTTCAGGCGTTGCAAGCGCAAAGAATCGCGCACTCGTTGTGGTCGAAAGGGAGACAGTCGTTGGCGTTGTTGTTGCAGCATAGGGTTTCGGAGGCATTTCATGTCGATGCGCATCCTGCCGCGAAAATTGGAAAAGGGGTTATGATTGATCACGCGACTGGGGTAGTTATTGGGGAAACCGCGGTAGTTGGGAATAACGTGTCTATCTTACACAACGTTACGTTAGGCGGGACCGGGACGACGGACGGAGATAGGCACCCGAAAATTGGCGACGGGGTAGTTTTAGGTGCCGGGGCGACCATTTTAGGACCAGTGATTGTTGGTACGAACGTGAAGATTGGCGCAGGGAGCGTTGTGCTGCAAGATATTCCGGATAACTCCGTCGCGGTAGGAATTCCAGCAAAAATTTTACGAAGAGAGCGAAGCGAGGAGGTGATCGAGCCGAGTTTATCGATGGACCAGACAGACTTTTTAGAGGGATGGGACTTTACTATATAGAACGTTATTTATTTTCATTGTTACAATTGCTACTATTATTGCTATTATTATGAGAAACAAACTCCGAGAGGCGGACAGCGAACGAATCGACGTACGAAGAGTGTCGCGCGCCTATATTGAACAACACATCCGGCGACGACGCTCTCGTAAACTTTTCATCAAACATCTTTTCATGATACATGTTTATTCTATAGAGATACTCTCCTTCTTTTCCCCCAACTCCTGTTGTGCTTCCTCTCTTTTCTCGTATGATTTTGGCCATAATTTGAGGCGGTTCAAACTCCGGCAAGTGTCCGAGTAAATTTACGTTGAGCATCGGTCCTATGTGAAGACCAAACGTCGACGGAACGAAAATGTGCTGGTAAAAATCAAACGTATACACGAGTTCTGGCAAAAACTCGTATTTAGAACCAAACTCTGGACTGTTGAAGAGTCTCTTCCTCTGCTTTGATGAAATAGCACTCTCACAACGATCAAACGCCTTTCCTAATAATCGAGTATTTTCCGCAAACGAGGTGGCTGTCGTCACGTCCGGTTCCTCCCCAGGAACATCTGCTCGCAAAACCTGCGCAGTCGCGCACAACGGCGCGTAAATGAAAGGCTTATTTCCAGTAATATTCGCTTCCAAACCAGGCGTCAGTTTTCGAATTACTTTCAAAGCGGTCGACACGAGCCATCTCGCGGGTATTCTTCGAAACCGGCTCTCGAACTCGTGCCCGGTGACTACCTCGGAGCACTTGATGCCTTTTCGTAAAAATCTTCCTTGCACGACTGTTTGAAACGTGCGTTTCTTATTCGCGAAATACTTCTTCGTCACGTCATTGCCTTCTTCATCTCCTTCTCTCGATGGAACGTCTCGACATCGAACCAAAAGTTTACCCGCGAACGCGTTTGTGCGTATTTCAATACCCCTCGTATCGTTTATCGGTAACTCTTCATCGATCGTCGCCGATGACAGAGCGTTTTCCAACCGCAAAGGTCCATGCGTCCACTTAGAAACTCCTCCTCTGAACAACGCTGGTTTCGATGACGAGAACGAAGAAGAAAACGGAGCAGCGGCAGCCTCTCTTCCGCCGTTGTGTTCCTTCTCTTCGACGAAAACCTCGTTGGCGTCGAACCACACTTCTTCTTCTTCTTCTTCTTCTTTGTCTTCTTTTACTTCTTCGACGGATGATCGCGCAAAATCATCACCACTCGCGGCGGCGGCGTCACTTCTTCTTCGGCAAGATAAGCAAAAGCATCGCATGCTGCTGCTGCTGCTGCTGATAATGATGATACTAATGTGGTGCTCTCGTGTATGAGTGGATATTTTATCCCGGGGCCTAAAAATACACCAAAGTCCAAACTCTTTTTTTTTCGCTCTTTAAACTCTTCTCACTTTATGGATGGAGGGAGAGACGTGTCACTTCGTCCAAAGAAAATAAAAAACACCAGCGCCGTTCTCCGCGCGCAAGTTCGAATTTTGACCACCGGTTTCTCGCTCATGCTTCATNCTTCAACAAACAACAACAACAGTAGTAGNGGTAACATATATCATCGCTTCTTTGATTGGNTTTAGATCCTTAATNTACGCATCGTGTGTGTACTGTTTCCAACCTCCAACATTGATTTTTGCAAATTTGAGCACATTCATGCGAGAGAAAAAGAATAAAAAGAAATGGTGCCGAAATTGCCTCCTCTTTTGATGAAAAAAACTTCTTGTTTTTCTGTTTTGTTTCATCGCACACGACGACAAATAATATTCAAATACCTCACAGGTGTTCTGTAGACTCTCGTCTCGTATCTGTTGTATATACGTTTTGCCAATCAAAACCTCTCTCTCTCTCTTTCTCTCTCATTGATTAATACATGACTGGTGGAGCAAAACGAGAGGCAGAATCTTTGAACGATAGTAGTAAAAACCACGACGACGACGACGCTTTAAAGAAGAAAAAGAAGGTTGAAGAAAACATCGTCGTCGTCACGACGATGAGTAATACGAATGAAAATAAGATCGATGAGGATTTACACTCTCGACAATTGGCCGTGTACGGACGCGAATCCTTTCGAAAACTAGTGGGCGCGAAAGTATTAATTTCCGGTTTGAACGGCTTAGGCGCGGAAGTCGCGAAGAACGTCATCTTAGCCGGGGTGAAGAAGGTCACTTTGAGCGATGATTGCGACGCGACGATGAGCGATCTGGCGAGTCAGTTTTATTTGACTGAGGAAGATTGCGGGAAAAATCGAGCGGAATCGTGCGCAGCGAAACTGCAAGAGTTGAATCCAGCCGTGGAAGTGGTGACGGTAATGACTAAAGATGTCACGGAAGACGTGCTGTTGGCGCACGACGTCGTGGTCGTGTGCGACTCGTCGTTGCACTCGCAACAAGACTGCGAAAAGTGGGACGAGATTTTACGCAAAGAGAAAGGCAAGGCGTTTATTAAAGGCGACACGAAAGGCGTGTTTGGGTCGGTGTTTTGTGATTTCGGGGATTCGTTTACGGTTGTCGATCAAGACGGGGAAGAGCCGAAGACTTGCATCATCGCTTCCATTTCCAACGAGCATCCGGCGTTGGTTACGTGTACGGACGACGAACGCGTCGAGTTAGAGGAAGGGGATTTGGTCACATTTTCAGAGGTGAAAGGGATGAACGAGTTGAACTCAATCAAGGAAGGAGTGAAGATCAAGTCGGTTAAAAAGCACGGGTTCGAGTTGGACATCGACGCGAGTAAGTTCTCGCAATACGTGGGTGGAGGCATCGCCACGCAAGTCAAGTTGCCGAAAGAGATGAAATTCAAATCTTTCGCGGACTCGTTGAAAGAACCGGGGGAGTTTTTGTTGTCTGATTTCGCAAAAATGGAGCGCTCGCCGCAAATTCACTTGATGTTTTTAACCTTAGAGGCGTGGAAAAGCAAGAATGGCGGTCAGTTACCGCAACCCGGGAGCGATGCGGATGCTGCCGNGTTCGTCGCGTTGGCGAAAGACGAAGTCAACGCGCAGTACAAATCGGTCGAAGAAGTGGACGAAAAATTATTCGCGACGTTTGCAAAGACGTGCAGAGGCGACATTTCGCCCATGGCAGCTATGTTTGGTGGCATCATCGGTCAAGAAGTCGTCAAAGCGTGCACCGGGAAGTTTACGCCGTTGAATCAGTTTTTCTATTTTGATTCGTGCGAATCGTTGCCGGAAAAGTTAGAAGAGGCGGATTTGAAACCGACTGGTTCTCGATACGACGGTCAAATCCAGTGTTTTGGACAAGCTACGCAGGCGATCATGGAGAAGCAAAATGTCTTTTTGGTCGGCGCGGGCGCGTTAGGATGTGAATTCATCAAGAACCTAGCGTTGATGGGCGTTTCCTGCGGCGCCTCGGGTGAAGGTAAACTCACCATCACCGACGACGACATCATAGAAAAGTCCAACTTATCGAGACAGTTCTTGTTTCGCGATTGGGACATTAAACAACCGAAATCGACGTGCGCGACGAATGCGGCAAAGAAAATCAACTCGAAGTTGAATGTCACCGCGTTGCAAAACCGAGTGAGTCCAGATACCGAAGAAGTCTTTGACGATGAGTTTTGGGGTGGTTTAGACGTCGTCGTGAACGCGTTGGATAACGTCAACGCGCGTTTATACGTCGACTCTCGATGCGTATACTTTGAGAAGCCGTTGCTAGAGTCTGGAACCTTAGGTACCAAGTGCAACACGCAAATGGTCGTTCCGCACTTGACGGAGAACTACGGCGCGTCCAGAGATCCCCCGGAGAAGTCTGCGCCCATGTGCACTTTGCACTCGTTCCCGCACAACATCGATCACTGCTTAACTTGGGCCCGATCAGAATTCGAAGGCTTGTTTGAAAAATCTCCTGCCGAGGCGAACGCGTACCTTTCCAAACCGGACGAATACGAGTCGAACGCGCGCGCGAACGCGGACGCGAGCATGCGCGAAAACGTTGAGAAAATTTCGCAGTGTCTCATTCACACGCGGTGCGCGACATTTCAAGAGTGCATCAACTGGGCGCGCTTACGATTTCAAGAATACTTCCACGATAGAGTCGCGCAATTGACGTTCACCTTTCCCGAAGACGCCGTGACGTCAACCGGGAACGCGTTCTGGTCCGCGCCGAAACGATTTCCGAAACCGGTCATCTTCTCCGAGAAGGACGACGGGCACGTCAATTTGCTCAAAGCCATGGCGATTTTGAAAGCTGAATTACACGGCGTTACCGTCGGTGTTCCATCCGCAGAAGTTCGAGGAGATGAGAAAGCGATGAATAAAATCGTTGTCGAGATGGCGGCGAAAGTAGAAGTCCCAGTGTTTGTACCGAAAGACGGCGTGAAGATTGAAACCGATCCGACCAAGAAAGAAGGCGACAACGATGATAACGGCATGGGTGGCGTCGAAGACGATCAAATCATCGACGATTTGCTCACGCAATTGAACAACGTGCGTACAAGTGACTTGAAAGGCGACGCGGAGTACCGCTTGTCCGTCATCGAGTTTGAAAAGGATGACGATACGAACTTCCACATGGAATGCATCGCCGGGTTGTCGAACATGCGCGCGCGAAACTACGACATTGCTGAAGTTGACAAGCTCCAAGCGAAGTTGATCGCTGGTAGAATCATTCCAGCTATTGCAACGACCACTGCTATGGCGACTGGTTTAGTCTGCTTGGAGTTGTACAAAGTCATTCACAAAGCTCCTTTGGAGAGCTTTAGAAACACTTTCGCCAACTTGGCGTTGCCGTTGTTTGCGATGGCTGAACCAATCGCGCCAAAGTTCCAAACGTACAAAGACGAAAAGTGGAGCTTGTGGTCGCGATGGATCATCGAGAAAGATTACACCGTGCGAGAACTTTTAAAATACTTCGAGGACAAGGAATTGGAGTGCTATTCTGTTTCCTACGGCCCGGCGTTGATTTACAACGCCATGTTTCCCAGACACAAAGAACGCATGGATCAAAAACTCTCTGAATTGGTACAAACGGTTGGGAAAATCACGTTCCCAGCGAAACGAAAGCACTTTGATTTAATAGCCGCCACGGAAACGACCGAAGGCGAAGATATCGACGTTCCGTTGATTTCAATCGTGTTTAGATAAAAAGAAAAATTTACGTAAAAACAACACACAACACAGACACACATTTTAATATTAACCATACTTAGAACCTAATGAATCAAAATCCGATCCACACTGCATGTATCTACAACACTAGTACCTATAATAACTATCACGAAAGCTCTATAACTTAAAATCGCGTGGATCTCGCCAGAAACGTTTCCTTCCTTTGATCTTCCGGTTTCGTGCTCGAAGTGAATAAAGAGGAGTACACGGAGGCGGTGGCGCCTTGCGGCATGTGCTTTGGATCGGTCGCTTTGAACGATTTCTTTGCCTGCTCTGCGCTCACGTCGTCGCATCCGTTCTTTCTTTTATTGTTATTGTTCGTGCTATCTTCTTCTACGTCATTATCACCCACATTATCAGCTTTATTGTTCTTCTTCTTCTTCGCGTTCTTCTTCTCCTTCTTTTCCTTCTTCATCAAGTTTTCCTTCTCCAACTGTTCTTTCATAGCCTCCAAAACATCTCCAGTTGGATTAATAGGAATAAATGGTGGAGCGTCTTTCAAGCTCACTCCATCGTTCATCTCTTCGCAACTCTCTTTCGCCTCTCGAATGGCTTTTTCAGAGACGACGACGCCGCTCGGTCGCAACACGACGAACTTCGTCTTGCCGTTGAAATCCAACCCGGTCAGAGGACAAGAAAACACTCCTTTCTCAATCGTCGGTCGAAAACTGTTATTCTTTTTGTGAACATCGTCTTTATTCTTCTTATTCATCTTTTCCTTCGCTTCTTCTTCTTTTTTGTGAAACTTACACGTCACCAGTGCTTTCAACCCGGTCACGTGTTCAATCCTCATCGGCAACGGCGTCTTCTCCACCGCTTTGCGTTGCAAACACTTCAACACCGCCTCTTTATTGTACAAGTTTCCAATCAAATCGACGACTATTCCATCCTCGATCGTCGAATCTAACATCTCCTCCGTCAGCGAACAGTTGAAATATCTCGACAGCTCGTCTTCTTTCTTATCGAAATCTCTCACCGTCGATTGACTCGAAAAGCTCACAAACCCGCCCAAAGTTTCCTTCTTTTTCGCAAACGGATTGTCGTTGTACATCTCGAGATAGGCAGATCTGGATTCCGCTCCGGTCGCGCCGCCATCGCCGCCACCGCCGAGTAAAGAGACGTGAAGGATAAAGTGGTCGTTGTTCTGAACGCCTAATTGGCGCAACGATGGTAAAGACGACGACGATTGAAGATGATGGTTGTTGTTCTTGTTGGAAAATGAAATTGGAAACATTTGCCCGGTACGCGTTGAGCGCAAATTGATCCCCTCCAGGTTTCGACCATCATCACTATCACCCATTAAAGAGGACAACACATCGCTCACCGCAAACGTTTCTAAATCCACGGAAATAGCTTTAATCGTTTTAGCATCGCTTGTCGTCACGAACACTTGTTCGTTCATCTTCTTCTTCTTCTTCTTCTTCTTCTTATTAGGTGTTTCCGTCGTCCTTTGAAAGTGAGGCGGAAAAGAAGAATTTTCTTCTTCTTCCATTCTTCATTCATAAACAAACGCGCTATTAACACCATTAGAACCATTAGTCATCATAACTCTTCTTGGATATAGAAAGAGAGAGTGTTTGTGTGTTATTGTTTGAGAGAGAGAGTGA
>JGI20151J14362_10002601_pt1 | contig 12652 bp, 7 predicted proteins | sample COG_01_FD_14362 | JGI IMG/M metagenome (IMG submission 14362) | reverse complement strand
TGGACGACGATTTGGAGAAAAGACGGAGAGGGGCGAGAGACGTGTGGGATGTGATTGTGAAGTGCGATGATATTTGTTTCACTCATATTTTGCCGAGATTGAATCGAACGGATGTGAAATTCCTGCACGAAGTGAATAAAGAGACGAGAGCTTTGATTAAGAGATCGTCTCGCGCGAATGATTTGAAAAAGAGGTTTAAAATAGAAGGGATGTCGTCGATATCGACTTTGGAAGTTGCGTGGGAGAATAAATCGTTGTGGCCGATTTACTTCACAGAATCATATTTCTGCTGGGAAGTTGCTTGGACGAATAAACTCGAGTTGCTCAAGTGGATACGAGAGGAGAAAAAGTGTAGGTGGGATAAAAGGACGATTAATGCGGCCGCAGAACAAGGTAATCTGGAAATGTTAAAGTATTGCGTTGCAAATGAGTGTCCTATCAATACGTGGGCGTGTGCATATGCTGCCGGACACGGTCATCTCGAGTGCCTCAAATACTTACACGAAGAAGTCAAAGCGCCTTGGGATGCGCGTACTGGCATTTGGGCGGCTCAAAATGGTCATCTCCACATACTCGAATACCTTGCTGAGCGAAAGTATGATGAATATGACGCATGTGCGTGTATGTTTGCAGCCAGGAACGGCCACTTAGAATGTCTGAAGTACTTACACGAAACCGCCAAAGCGCCTTGGGACGAAGATGCGTTACGAGAAGCGCACGACTACAACCAAACCGAATGTGTACAATACCTCCTCGACAATAACTGTCCATTACCATTGTTTTGGCGATACGAGCACAGAGAGTTACACGTGCTCGTAGAATCAGAATCAGAATCAAGTTCCGAATCAGAACCAGAATCAAGTTCCGATTCTAGTTTATTTTAGTTCCGATTATAGTTTAGTCTTCGACGAGAAAACGCAAACGCATACGCGCGTTCAATCATCATAATCATCATCATCATCATCATCCTCGCGAATGGTGAAAAGGAAGAGCGAATACTTCGGGCATTTCGCGCGCATAGATATATACATACACATACATACGTGTTCACTACATAAGGAATGGATGAAGTCGTACTCCTCCGAGTCACATTTTCGCTCTTTTCGCCTTCTTTTCGCTTCACTTAAAACGCTCTCGTCGCGACGAAAACACTCTCACAAAGTCCGACGATGCTGTTTTCACTCAACGCCATTCCCGTCGGCGTTGGACTCTCGTCCGTGCGCGTCTTTCCTGGTGAAAGAAAGCGCGCGTTCAAAGCAACCACGCGTTCTTCTTCGTCTAAATCTCGTTTCCGTGCCGTCAACGACCCCTCGGGGAACACGTCGACGCTTCATTCTTTCTCGAACAAAAATGGCGCGAGAAGCACGGTCAACGCTTTAAATGCGACGAAAGCGAGAGGAAGAGGTCGTTCTACTCATGGTGTTTCTGTTTTAGGTAACGGGGTAAAGTGCTGTTCGTCGAAATCGTCCTCCCCGACGTCCGATGATGGTGACGACGAGGAAAAGGAGGAAAAGGAGGAAAAAGCGGATAAAGGCAGCGCTGGGAACGCAAACGACGCGAAACCAAATGTGCCTTTACCATCTCCGCAGAGAATGAATAACGGCAACAAGAACCCGCAACCACCGAGATCGGTGATGTTAGTCAACCGGGCGACGAAGATTGTTGGCACGTACGCGTTGGTTTCGTTTCTGGCGTACGCGTACGAGGCGGCGTTTGGGAGTTTCGCGGGGAATCCGAGCGCGACCAACGCGATGAAAGAGAGGAGAGCGAGAGTGTTGCAAGTTTCGTATTCGAAGTTTTTGAGGGACGCGAGGAAGAATGAGATTGGGACGGTTACCGTCGCCGGGGACCGGTTGACGTGGAAACCGAGGAAACCGACCGTGATTGAAACCGGCGGCGGTTCTAGCGAAGGAAAACAACAACGACGAGGAGGAGGGGAAAAGACGACGACGCTGAGCAAAAACGACGGGTCGAAATCGTTCGAGATTCACTACGCGACCAGAAAGCCCGCGGATGCGCAAACTCCGTATGCGCAGTTGGAAAAGAACGACGTCGAGCTCTTCTCCGTGGACGCCGACGGCGATAAGAATGCGTTTGATTTCCCGTTTTTAGTCTTCGCGTCGATCGTTTTGTTCTTTTGGTTGAGGAACTTTCGCGAGAACTCGATGATGATGGGATCTGGGGGCGGTATGCCCGGTGGGAGAGGAGGGATGCCGGGTGGCGGCATGCCCGGTGGGATTCCAGGCGCCGGAAGGCAAGTCGGCGGCAGGTCGTTCAACGGCCGAGGTCGCAACGATCCGAATTTCACGCCGCCGCCGTCGACGACGTTCGAGGACGTCGCCGGCGTCGACGAAGCAAAAGAAGAGCTCTCTGAAATCGTAGACATTTTGAAAAATCCGGAGCGGTACTCTAAGCTTGGAGCCAGACCGCCGTGTGGCGTACTTTTGTGCGGCTCGCCGGGAACGGGGAAAACTCTGTTAGCGCGAGCGGTGGCCGGCGAAGCCGGTGTGCCTTTCATTTCAGTCGCCGCGAGCGAATTCGTGGAGTTGTACGTGGGTATGGGCGCGTCTCGAGTGCGCGACGTGTTCGCTCGAGCTCGCGCGCAAGCGCCGGCGATCGTATTCATCGACGAAATCGACGCCGTCGCGAAGGGTCGCTCGGATGGGAAAATGAGAGGTATGGGCAACGACGAACGCGAACAGACGTTGAATCAACTGCTGACGGAATTAGACGGATTCGATGCCGATGCGAGCCGATTGGTGATATGCATAGGCGCGACGAATCGACCGGATACGTTAGACGCGGCGTTACGACGCCCCGGTCGGTTCGATCGAATCGTCCAAGTGGACAAACCAGACGTCCAAGGAAGACGCGAAATTTTGGACGTCCACGTCCAAACGAGAGGATTGCCGTTGGAGAACAACGCGCAAGATGGAAAGAAACATTTGTTAGACGAAATCGCGACGATGACGAGCGGCTTTACCGGTGCTGATTTGGAAAATCTAGTGAACGAAGCCGCGTTACTCGCCGGGCGCGAAAACAAAACCACCGTCGGTAAAGAGGAGTTTGAAAAAGCAGTCTTAAGAACAGTCGCCGGCGTGGAAAAGAAACGCTCGCTGTTAGGACCGAGAGAGAAATTCAACGTCTCCGCGCACGAAGTTGGACACGCGATCGTTTCGCAAGCCGTCGGAACGTTGCTTCCCGGATCGACCAAACCGGAGCAGATTTCCATCGTCGCCAGGTCTGGAGGTGCGTTAGGTTTCACGTACACGCCGCCAAACACGGACGAACCGGAGCGGAAATTAATGTTCGCGGATGAACTTCGCGGACAAATAGCCACGTTTATGGGTGGCCGCGCGGCTGAAATGATTGCGTGTAAACGCGTGAGTACAGGAGCCTCGGACGATATTCAACGCGCGACGACATTAGCGTATAAAGGTTTCGCCGAGTGGGGTTTGTCCGCCTCTGTCGGTCCGATATCTATACCGACTTTATCTTCCGGCGGCAATCCGGAAGATTGGTCGTTTAGCGATCGCGCGAAAGAGTCCGGTCACGACGTCGAAGGCGAAGTGACTGGATTACTAAACGCNGCGCTCGTTGTGGCGTGCGAAACATTACAACTAAACGAAGCGTTGTTGCTCGAAGCTTCGGAAGTTTTAGCGAAAGAGGAAAGAGTCCAAGGCGACGCTTTGAGAGCGTATTTAGATCGCGCGAAAGCGCCCGCCAGTCTCGCGAAATTTTTAGAAGGGAAGTACGATATCCCGACGCGCGAGGATTTCAGACGGTTAAACGCGATGCCTTTACCGGAATTTGAAGTCGCGAGAGCTTTAAGCGATAACGGCGGCAACAACACCAGTAGCAATAGTAGTAACGACACGAACAAAGTCGCCCCGAGATGAGAGAGAAATAGTATCGCCGCGCGAAGACATACGTAGTATAAGAATAAACATTTAAGTCAAACGAGTTGCCTAAAATCGAACTAACTAACTAACTAACTAACTAACTAACTGAACTTACTGTACTACGAACTCGAAAACGTCGCTTTTAAGCTTTTTTTGTTGACTTTTCCCATCGCATTTCTCGGGATAGAGTCTACCACGTACGTTTTCGTGATCCATCGCTCACTCGTCAAGTTTTCTCTCGTCCACGCTTTCACCTCGTCGTCGAAAGACTTGTCGCTGAAATTCTCCAAAGATTTATACTCGTCCGTAGGCGCAACAATCGCCACGGCGCGTTCACCGTAGTTTTCATCCGCCTCGCCGAACACTGCGATTTCTTTCAGAGACGTTTTGCCTAAACCTTCCAGAACTCTCGCTTCGATTTCCAACGCGGAAACTTTCTCGCCGCCGACTTTGAGGACGTCCACCGAAGCCCGACCGACGATGCGCCAGTCTTTCTTATCGGCGGAAACTGAAACGACGTCGCCGGTTTTAAAGTACCCGTCGCTCGTAAACGCCTCTTCAGTCGCTTTTGTATTGTTCCAGTACTCTTTGAAAATCCCCGGACCTTTGACGAGTAACTCGTTCGTCGCGTCGTCTAGAATTTTACACTCCGAGTTTGCTAACGGTTCGCCGACCGATCCCGGCGCGCGACTGGAGAAATCCAATTTTTGCGAAAGTGCCATGCCAATTTCCGTCATCCCGTATCGTTCCAACAAAGGCGATTGGTTTCCAGTCAACCTGTTCCACTGATCTAAGATGGAAGGAGGGCACGCCGCGGAGCCGGATACGCACAAGCGAAGCGCTTTCGCTTCCTCCGCGCACTCCGATCGAGTCGATACTTTTTCCTTCCTCTCAACGGATTTTCCGTCTTCTTCTTCTTTCTCTCTCCTCCTCCTATCCGCGTTATCGTACACGTCCAACTGTCGCAACGCCATCGCGTACATGGTTGGTACGCCGTAAAACATCGTGATTTGTGGCCCGGAGTTTCGCATTCGTCGCCAAAAATACCTCGGATCGAACTTGAACGAATCCGTAAACTCCACCGTCGCGCCGCTCGCGTGCGAAGCCAAAACGCCATTCACTAACCCGTGCACGTGGTGTAAAGGCAAACAGTGCAACAAACGATCCTTCTTGGAAATCTCCCACGCGTCGCTCAACGTTTTCGCTTGCGAATACAAACTTTGCCTGGTGTGTAAAACACCTTTCGGTTGACCGGTCGTTCCGGACGTGTATAAAATCAACGCGCCTACGCTTTCATCACTCTTTTGACGAACGTCTTCCAACCAATCCTTTTGAAAGTCGCACGGCTTCAGTGCCCACTTTGGAATCTTATGCACTCTCCTAATCTCCGCCTCGCCGCACGTAAACTCTTCCTCTTTCACATCTCCACTTCGCCTAAAAAACTCGTCGTTCCTCCTCGGCGGCACTAAACACGTCTTCATCCCGCTATCCCGAGCGACGTGCGCTCGATCCGCCTCGTCCCCGAACGCCGACACCGGCACCGCCACAGCTCCTCTCATCCATATCGCGTACACCGACGCCACAAATTCCGCGTTTGGTGCGCAATATATCCCAACTCTCTCCCCGATTTCCACGTCTCGTAAAACCTTCGATCTGGCGAGCGTGTGCGAAAAATTGAACAGTTTCGCATACGTGACGGCGTCTAAAGGGCCTTTGGAGTGAATGCCAGAAGCAATCGCCGGTCGGTTTGGATTCGCAAGTGCGGTGTGACACAGGAGTGAGAGAATATCGTTATCGTCGTCCGCAGTCGTCGTCGCGGTCGTAAACGTACTACAAACGCTCGTTTGACTCCTTTTCCTCCTCCTCCGACTCCCCCATCTGTCGCCATCTTTGCCGCTGCTTGTCGTCGTACTCCTCGCGCTCGTCGTCGTCAAAAGTACCCCGCCTCTTTCTCCTCCTCCTCTGAGAGTTCCCGAGATTGATTTGGCGACCAATCGTCGCGCCAACGACAAGGCCGATTGTGATGAAGATGGTTGCATTTTTATCTCTCTGTCGTGTCAACCAATTTGTTTTGTGGGGAAAACAGACGAGACGAAGAGGAAGGCAAAAAAAGCTCGAACAAAGCAGAGCGCGGCGACAAAGCACCGACCAGAAACGCGCTCGCACTCTCTCTCTCTCTCTCTCTGTTGTTGTTGTTTTCAAAGCAGACCTCTCTCTCTTCAACCTCTCTCCTTTTGTTTCGTGTGGGGGAAAACAACGGAGCGTTGACACACTTAATAAAGAGGAGGCGAAAAAGCTCGAAACACAAAAGCAGAGGAGTGAAAAAGCACGAACAACGAAACTGCTCTGAATCTGCGCTCTTTTCTCTCTTCTGTTGTTTTCTCTCTTGTGCTTTTTCGACCAAACCGTACAAAACTCTTGTGCTTTTTCGACCAAACCGTACGAGATTATTCCATCCGAAGTCCGTGGAGATCTCCTCAGTCTCTCAACAAAGGTCCGCTTTTCCCCACTATTAATATAAACACTTACGACTAAGATGGCGTTTACGAAAGCCTTTTACGAGCAAGCGTTCGAGCGCAACTTGAAAGCGCAAACAACGTCGAGTGAACCTGTCACGCCTGCGATGCAGATGACGCGGACGCAAAGAGCGACCGCGCAGTTCACCGCGCACAGTAAGAAAGAAGTGGTGAGTACACTCGAGAGTAGTTTTTGAAAAAAATCCAAATGTGATTGATGTCGCGCGGAACGTGTGCGCGCGCGATCACGCGCGATGTGAAACGAGACGAGGACGAGATGTGTACGTTTGGACGAAACGTGTATTCTTGAACGCGAAATCGTCGATCGAATCGAGAAAGAAATGTCGCGGCGCGCTCACTTCCTCGAAAGCTTTTCTCAAAAGCGCGATGAGATTATTGAGTACACACCGACGTTTCAGGGCCGCCAAAAGATGATTAAATGTGTGCGCTCTTCTCGAAAAGATCTCGCCGCGTTGGAAAGAGATCGAACGAAAAGAGAGAGCGATCGACGTCTCTTTTCCTTCCGCCAAAGTCCTCTTTCGTTCTCCCGAAAGTTGGGGTTTCCGAGGCGTGCGAGAGATCGCCGGCGAGAAGAAGAACATCATCATCATCCGAAAGCGATCGGATCTCTTTTTTTTCTTTTTTTTTCTCTCTGACTGCTCGAACGGTTTTGACTCAATTTTTCTCTCTCTCATACCAAACGTGTGTAATATAAACAGGATCCGCTGGGTTTCTTCAAAGATTTAGCGGCTGGCGGCGTCTCCGGTTCGATCGCGAAAACCGCAACGGCACCGATCGAACGCGTCAAGCTTTTGATCCAAACGCAAGACGCGAACCCGAGAATCATTTCCGGGGAAATCCCGAGGTACACGGGTATCGTGAATTGCTTCACGAGAGTCTCCGCGGAGCAAGGCGTGGGGTCGTTTTGGAGAGGGAACACGGCCAATATTGTCCGTTATTTCCCGACGCAAGCGTTTAACTTTGCGTTCAAGGATACGATTAAGGCTTTGTTTCCGTCGTATTCGCCGAAGGAGGCGTTCTGGTCGTTTTTCGCGGTCAACATGGCGTCTGGCGGTTTGGCCGGCGCGGGGTCTTTGTTGATTGTGTACCCGCTTGATTTCGCTCGTACGCGTTTGGCCGCCGATGTTGGCACGAACAAGGATCGTGAGTTCACTGGTTTGGTCGATTGCATTAGCAAAACTGCCAAGGCTGGCGGTGTTGGTGCTTTATACAAGGGCTTTGGCGTTTCCGTCCAAGGTATCGTCGTGTACAGAGGTTCGTACTTTGGTCTCTACGATACCGGGAAGGGTGCCTTGTTGACCAGGGATTCTTCCATGATTGCGAAGTTCGTCGTCGCGCAAGTCGCCACGAACGCCGCGGGTGTCTTGTCCTATCCGTTTGATACCGTTCGTAGACGTTTGATGATGACCTCCGGTAAGAAGGGCAACGCCGCCGGTCCGACGTACACCGGCACCATGGATGCGTTTGTTAAGATTTACCAAGCCGAAGGCGCGGGCGCGTTCTTCAAGGGTGCGTTCTCGAACATCTTGAGAGGTGTCGGTGGTGCGATGGTTTTGGTCATGTACGACGAAATCAAAGCCATCATCAACCCGAACTAACCAGAGTATTATTTTAACAACAACAACGACGACTACTACTACCACCAACTTGCTATAATTAGAACGGAGAGAGAAAGAGAGAGAGAGAGAGAGAGAGACAAATAAATAATGTAATAAATCCTGTGTTGATGTCTTTCATTATAAATTGTTCTTTACATGCGCGCGTGTCTCCCCTATTTATCGCTACTACTATCTTTTTCCTTTAAAAAACTATCATCACACATTTAAGGCCCGAACACCATTTCCATCGCGACATCCTCACCGTCTCTGGTTTTCAAATTATCCGCGAAAGCGCTCGTCTCGGTTTGCGTAAAACTATCGTTCGACAAATAAGCCACGTCCGTGATATACGACGGTACGGATGCGAGGCCTAAATCGAGAACGAGTTTCCAGGTCACTTCGTGCATTTTCGTTCGTCCTGGTTCCATTGTAGCTTTCGTTACAATCCCGCACGCGTAGTTGCTCGCGGAAACGGTTTTACCTTTTGGCATGCGCACTCTCACGAATCGCTCGTTTAAATCAAATCGTTCGGTAATGCTTCCCGAATCTTTGTTCGTCGCGCCGAGGACGAACAAGATGTCTGTTCTCGAAACGAGCTTTTCCGAACACGCTCTGTGGACGTCCAGTCGAGAGTTTATGTCTTTATTCTTCTCGGGCTCAGCGGCGTCGGCGTCGACGTCTTGTAGCTCCTCCTCAATCGGTGACGGAGTGTTTCGCGATACAAGTTTGGTTCTTTCGTCTAACTTTTCATAGGTACCGTCTTCGTCATCACCACCACCAAAGCCTGTTCCTCCGAAATCGTCGTCGTCGCCGTCTAAAATTCTATTCGTGTTCTCAAATTTTTCTTCTTCTTCCTCCTCCTCTTTGTCATCATTTTGATACAGATGATCGTACTCGTTTGCCGTTGGCGGTGGTAACGGCGTTTTATCAACAAACGGAGCGGGATGGCTATCGCTTTGAGTACGAACAACAAATCCGGTATCTTCGCTACTTCGTTGACTTCTGAAATCGTAACTCGTCGCGCTCGTCCGGGCGGCCACTTTCTTCGCGCTCAACAACGAATCATACTCCTCCGTCGTCCGTTCTAAAGTTCCAATCGTCTCTAAAACCGCCTTCTCGAATAAAATTTCTTCGCATTTCGCCACTTCTTCGTCGCCATTCGCGCCCGTGCCTTTCTGCCACAAAAACACGCATCTTTGTGGATGCTCGATGCATTCAAACGCTACCGTCGGAAATGTGTTCCTCATTCTTCTCACTGCGAGGCCCCTTGCACCGATAAAAAACGACAGCGCTTCTGCAGCGTAAACGACGGCAAGTTTTCTCTCTACGTTATTGTTACCTCTGCGACCGACGAGCTTCACGCTCGATCTTTCGCATTCCCCGGGTTGACTCGTCGCCGGGTCAAACTCGAGAAACTCAACCGCGTCGAAATCTCGCGTAAAAACACCACCACCAGACACCTCCGCTCGAATCAAACGTCGTCTCTCTTCTTCGCGAACGACGTCTACTCCTCCCGCTACTACTAGGTTTTCCGAAAGCGATAAGAGCGGACCGGGACCGTCTCGTTTCCTCTTCGTACCGTATCCGCTTCCGTCGTCGCTCCCACCAACGTTCCCGCCAATCGCGTACCCTTCCGGAGCGCTCTTCTTCGTCTTCTTCTTCGTCTGAATCGTCGTCTTCGCCTCTTCCTCCTCTTTTTTCTTAAACACCTCCTCCACGGTCCTCGGGAGTCCTTTCAACGCTTCCGGTCTGTTCGGCGCATCGAACGCTCTCGCGTAAATATTTTCCCCTTCAAACTGAATTCCACTTTGGATTTTCCTCTCGAACGCTCGAAACCTTTGCGCTCTCGTCGTCGTTCTCGGGAGTTGCACGAACGCGGCGGAGCACCCGTGCACGTCCACTTCGTCTAAAATTTTAACCACATATTTCCCCGTCTCTTCTTTTACTTCTTCATTATCTTCTTCGTCGTCGTCTTGGACGAGAAAACGCACCAGTGACAAGACTTCCCCCGGGGAGACTTTTCGCGGGTACCCGAACACGAGGAGTTGTCGCTCGCGCAAGGAAAGACAAGGAGATTTGTTTTGGTGGTAATTCGAGGAGGAAGGGAACGTCATGCGTACGAGAGACCACGTCTCTCGCGAACGACAAAACGACGAGAGAAGAAGAGATGTATTAATGCGTTTGTGAATGTAAAAAACTGGCGAATTGAAAAGCGTTACGCTCTGCTGGATGGAGCACAACTTTCTCGCGAGCGAAAGCGCGCTCGACGCGCGACTCCCGGTCCGGTACCGAACCGCCCCAAAAAAGATGCACGAGGAAAGGAAACCTCCCCACGGGCGAGCTGAGGATGCAAAGCGCGAGAAATTCTGTCGTAACGCGGAGAATACACCTAATTGATGACTACGACTATTGCTACTATTGTCAATTTTGGTGTTCAGAAAGAAAAGGAAACCAACCTTTCTTTTTATCTGTAATCATGCCATACACGCCGTCGGTTTTTTCTTCTTCTTTTTCGCCGACTCCGCCGGCGACGTTAAAGTCGAAAGGGTCTTCGTCGTTTGGCGTCGTTTGATGCGGCGCTATTTGAGTCTCGAGGACGGTTGCGAGTCCGTCCAGGTAGTTTCCGATGCCCCGCAAGTTTACCGGCGTGGTGACGGAATCGAGCGTCTGCGAGGCGGTCTCCTCTAATAAATAACCGCACTCGATTTTGTTCAGCCTATTGATGGCGGCTTTCATCGCGCAAAATCCAAGGACCGGGACTTTGACTTCCACCGCGCACGTTTCCTCGTTCGTGGAAGGATCGACGGAGCAATCCTCTTTATGGAGTAAAGTATCCTCGCACTCGTGTAAGTTCTCGAACGCAGGGGTGGACGTACATTTCGATGGGTCGAATGGGGGAGTCGGCGACATGGGCGGCGACGGCAACGGCGGCGAAGGCGGAGGGTGTTCGTTGAGAGTGGACCACATTCCCGGCGGGCCTTCGAATTGTTGGCAGTGCGGGCAGCCGTATTTAATCAACCACGCGTCCGCACCGGTAAACATGTCCCAAGAGGCGTGGTTGGTTTGGTTCTCGCTGACTACTGAAGAACCCATCGTCGATGCCGTTGTTTTCGTTTTCGTCGTCGGCGTCGTCGATAACGGCAAATTCATCATCACCCACCCTCGAATGTCTTTATCGAACGCCTTGGCGTTTTTGAACATGCGGTGCGACGATTGAACGTTTTCAACGTTCCATTTGCTAATATCGCCGTTGAAAGACACCGCGTTTCGAAACATGTTGTCCATTCGAGTCACCGAACTGACGTCCCAATTGCTAATACCGACGTCTTTGAACGATTCTCGATTCTCAAACGCGGACGACATGTCCGTCACTTGGGACACGTCCCACAAGTGAATGGCGCCGTGCGACCCTTTCTCGCAATTCCCTCCGGGCGCTAAACGCAAACACTCTTCTATGCTCTCTAAAAACTCCTCCTGTTTCACGCACGCCGTGCACGAACACTCGTTCGGGACGCTCGAATCGTTCGGACATGAAAACTTCTTGTACCAATCCGTCGCGTTTTTAAACATATTCGCGCTGTTCGCCACTTTCCCGGTATCCCACCCTAAAATGTTCTTGTTAAAACTCGCCGCGAATTGAAACATGCCGTGCATGTTCGTCACCGAACTCGTGTCCCACCGGTCAATTTTTCTCGTAAACTTTGTCGCGTTATAAAACATACCGCTCATATCTTGCACGTTCCCGGTTTGCCATTCTCTCACGTCGCCGTTAAACTCATGGCAGTTGAAAAACATCCAGTGCATAGAAGTCACTCCGCTCGTATCCCACCCGCTCAACGACTCCGAGGGGTTAAACTCCCAGCGATTTTCGAACGCTTTATCCATGTTCGTCACTAAACTCACGTTCCATTCCGAAATCGAAGCACCGTGAGTGCTTCTCGATCCGTAATCGATGCATCGACCGTCCTTCGGCGCTTCGCTCAGGCACGATCCAACCGCCGCGTAAAACGTAAAATCAGTCAGTGGTTTTCTTTGCTCTGCAAACGTTGGAATCAGTTCCACGGAATACGGCACGTAACTGTTCGCGCTCGCGCTCAAACCGCTCGAACTGCTTCCGAGCATTGAAAGCGCTCTCGTTTTCGTCGTCGCAGTATTATCATTCGTCAGAACAACCCCGAGCGCGCTCGCAACGCTGAGGACGAACAACAGGAGGAAAAAGGTTGAGATTTTCCCCAAAACGTTCTTGTTGTCGTCCTCATCACAATCAAGCGACGACGACCCATGTTCAACCGTTTGTGTCCTCGCGGTCGTCGTTTTGAACAACAGCTGTTCGCGCTCGCCATCGCGATGACGACGAGGTTGACGCGATGTCGATGCTGCTGCCGACATTATTAATCAGAATTAGAGAAAATTTGTGCCGCGGATTCGTAAAGAAAGAAAAGAAGCTGAGATTTGCGCTTTCGCCGCGCGAAGGGAGGAATACAGTAAACGTACGCGAGAGAGTTTAGCATTCGGTATGACATGAACAGTGTATAAATAATAATAACAATCCTCCTCTATTTCTCTCTCTCTCTCTCTCTAAACGTAATATGTGTATATATAAACTAATAATATC
>JGI20151J14362_10002599_pt1 | contig 12655 bp, 14 predicted proteins | sample COG_01_FD_14362 | JGI IMG/M metagenome (IMG submission 14362) | reverse complement strand
CAATGGAACGAGCATTATCCAAATATTGAAACTTTTGAGAATGATGTGTTAAATGAAAGTTTATTTGTACTTGAAATAAACAATAAGTTAATAGGCTGCTTGGTAATTTCTAATAATATGGACCACTTTTATAAGAAAGTTAAGTGGCTTACGCCAAACCATAATAATATTTACTTACACCGTTTAGCTGTAGACCCTAGCTATCAAAAAAAGGGTTATGCAAAACAACTAATGACCTTTTCTTTTGAGCACGCTAAAGCAAATAATATTAAATCAATAAGGCTAGATACTTTTAGCGGAAATCCTTTTAACAATATATTTTATTCAAACTTGGGGTTTGAAAAATTGGGTAAAATCTATTTCAGAAAACAAAGTGATAAACCTTTTTACTGCTTTGAGAAGGTAATGTAAAGTAATCTTGTATTTTTGTATAAATTTATTTCAATGAACAAGATCAGAATTACTAAACAATTTAATTTTGAAACAGGACATGCATTGTATGGATATGATGGCGCATGCAGAAACGTTCATGGACATAAAGTAATGTTGGCTGATTATCAGCCAACATGCGAGTTACTTGTGATTGATTTCGCCAATAAAATTAAAAAACGCCTTCCTGAAAATATTTCATTGCATTCACTTAAATTGCAGGAAACAGAATCTTCATTTGCTAATTGGTATGAAAGTGATCAATAGTTTTATAAATATAGATTTAAAGCAGGGAGAAAAAATATATTTTTCTTCTGACAATCACCTAGGAGCTCCTGATCACTCTAGTAGTTTAAAAAGAGAAAAAAGATTTGTTAAGTGGCTCGATTCAATAAAGAACGATGCAAAAGTTATTTTTTTATTAGGAGATTTATTTGATTTTTGGTTTGAATACAAAAAAGTGGTTCCAAAAGGTTTTGTTAGAACTTTAGGTAAATTAGCGGAATTGACTGATTCAGGAATTAAAATTTATTTCTTTGTTGGAAATCATGATTTATGGATGAATGGATATTTTGAAGAAGAGCTTAACATCTCNGTTTTCCATAAACCTCAAAATTTTACAATTTCTGGCAAAAAACTTTTAATAGGACATGGCGATGGTCTTGGTCCCGGAGATATTGGGTTTAAAAGAATGAAAAAAGTTTTTTCTAATTCACTTTGTAAATTTTTATTTAAATGGGTTCATCCAGATATAGGAGTTAGTTTAGCCCAATATCTATCAACTAAAAACAAACTTATCTCGGGAGTTGATGATCTTGAATATAAAGGCGATGATAAGGAGTGGCTTGTCCAGTATGCTAAAAAAAAATTGACTCAAATAGATTATAATTATTTTATTTTTGGACATAGACACATGCCTTTAGAGGTTGATTTGAACAATAATGCTAAATATTTTAATCTTGGTGACTGGATTTCATATTATTCTTATGCAGAGTTTGATGGCATAACAGTCGAATTAAAATATTTTAAAAACCTTACAGATAAGTAATGATTGAAAAATCATCTATAAGTTTAGAACGTACTGTTCTTGTGGGAATCATTACTCTAAATCAGCCAAAACAAGTATTGGAGGAATATTTAAATGAACTAAATTTTCTTACTTATACTGCAGGAGGAACTGTAATAAAAAGGTTTACACAGAAAATGAATTCACCTGATCCTAAAACTTTTTTAGGTAAAGGTAAAATGGAAGAATTATCGAGTTATATTAAAATACACGATATAAATTCTGTAATTTTTGATGATGAACTTAGTCCAGCTCAACAAGCAAACGTTGAAAAATTTTTAAAATGTAAAATTGTTGATAGAACTGGACTTATTCTTGATATTTTTGCTCAAAGAGCACAAACGAGTTATGCAAGAAATCAAGTTGAACTAGCACAATATCAATACATTTTACCAAGATTAAAAGGACTTTGGACACACTTAGAGCGACAAAAGGGAGGAATTGGAATGAGAGGACCTGGAGAAACTGAGATAGAGACAGATAGAAGAATAGTTCGTAATAAAATTAATTTACTTAAAAAAAAGCTAGTTACAATAGACAAGCAAATGTCTACTCAAAGAGGGAATAGAGGATCTTTGGTTAGAGTTGCTTTAGTTGGTTACACAAATGTGGGAAAATCAACCTTAATGAATTCGATTTCAAAAGCAAAAGTATTTGCAGAGGATAAATTATTTGCAACTTTGGATACAACCGTTAGAAAAGTTGTTATTGAAAATATGCCTTTCTTGCTTACAGACACAGTGGGTTTTATAAGAAAACTACCAACGCAGTTAGTAGATTCTTTTAAAAGTACCTTAACTGAAATAACCGAAGCAGATTTACTTGTACATGTAGTTGATATTTCTCATTCAAATTTTAATGATCATATTGAATCTGTTAACTTGATTTTAAACGAAATAAACTCAAGTGATAAGCCTTTTATTATGGTTTTTAATAAAACGGATAAGTTTATGGACGACAAACAGTTAATTGAAGATGTTAATGATATGGATTATGAGAAAAATAGTATCGATAGATTAAAGAAAAGTTTAAGAAAAAAATATGATAAAATATTTTTTATGTCTGCTTTAAATAAAGAGGATGTAAATAACTTTAGAAGAGACGTTTATAAAGAAATTAGAAAAATTCATATTACCAGATTTCCTTATAACGCATTTTTATATCCTGATATTACTTAGGTCTATATTACCCAAATCAATATTCAACCCTAATCCAAGAACCTCTCTTACCTGTACTCTTTTAATTTCATTGTCATCATAAACAAATTGAAAAATTAAATTAGTTGAAATGTATTGATTTACTTTCATAACAAAATTAAATGTACAATCAAAATCTACATTTTGAGGACGATCTAAATAATCAGAATACAAACTCAATCTATTTTCTAGGGAAACATTTTCAAAAATTTCAGATTTATAATAAGCTCTAACGGAGGCTCCAAGTTCAAACCTACTGTTCCCACCCTTTTTGACTCCAAAGTAAGTTTGAGAGTCATTTAAATTTTCAGTAAAAACTCTATTTACTAAAATTAACTTTCCAGTCATTGGCGCAACATTTACCCAAAAATTCTTACTCTTTTTCCAATATAATCCTACCCCTAGCTGTAAAGTTGCAGGAGAAAAAAATCTTGATTTTTCGGTTCTATTAGGGTTTCCATTTGAATCTTTTCCAAACCTGTAGCCTTTTGCAAATTGAGTTTGAAAATTGAAAAAACTAGAATAACTCCATTTTCCAATAACATCATTATTGAATTTTTTTCCCAAAACTGAATTCACTTCAATTCTATCATCAGTTTTTTTTAAAAATTCACTTCCACTTATTTTATTTAATCCAAAATTACTTATTAATTTAGTGTCCCAGTCCCAACCATTATCGGCATAATTAAAGTTGTAGTCAATTTTAAGAGTCCCTGAAATACTACTTTGTCCACCTGAAGTCCAATTACTAAAGCTAGATTGATTAACTAAAAAAATTGCATTACCTGAGTTTTTCCATTTAGAATCTGAATCTTCTTGAGAGAAAGAATGACTGCTAATAAATAGTAGAATGAGTAAATGAACTACTTTAAACTTCATTAGGATTTATTTGAGGATTTGTAAATAGGTACTGATGAACATGCTTCTCCAAACATTATACTTTTCGCTTCTAATTGTAATTTTTCTAATAAAACCGAATATGCTGAAAGTGGAATTTTTTGATCAGAACATCCTTTAATAATAACAGGTTTGCCCTTGTAAATTGAAAAATTAAAAGTATTAACCATATCAGTTACTAGTTTAATATTTAAAATTTCTTTTGATCCAATGACGTTTCTAATTTCATGATTATTGAATTGTGAACTGATAAGTATATAAGCCCAATCTGGAATTATAGCATCATTTGAACATGTTATATAAACTGCTTTATTTTTATATTTTTTCCAATCGAAATTTTTTACTTTTTCTCTAAAGTCTTTTTCTACAAGAAATAATTCATCTTTTAACCATAGCTTTATATCAAATGAAATTCTTTCAATTTCAGGAAAGAAGAGTTCCAGATCAATGGTCTCCAATTTACTATTAGCAACTCTATTTATTATTTTTTGGGACATTATAAAAATCCAAGTTCTAATTTAGCTTCCTCACTCATAAGATCTCTTGTCCACGGAGGATCAAATGTAAGCTCAACTTTTGCTTCAGCTACTTCTTCAATAGATCTAACTTTATCCTCAACTTCCAGTGGAAGAGTTTCTGCTACAGGGCAATTTGGTGTTGTAAGTGTCATCAGTACTTTAACATGATTATCTTCATTTACAAAAACATCATATATCAATCCTAGTTCATATATATCAACGGGAATTTCAGGATCATATATTGATTTGAGCACTTTTACAATTTTTTCCCCTAATTCGTTTGCATCCATAATATTAGTTTTTGTTAAATGCTAAAGCATAATATTTAATTTGTTTAATCATTGATAAAAGCCCGTTCGCCCTAGTTGGAGACAAGTGTTCTTTCAAACCAATTTTATCAATGAACTCAAGGTCAGCTTCAATAATATTTTTTGGAGTTTGATTTGAAAAAACTCTTAATAATACTGCGGCAATTCCTTTTGTTATAATTGCTTCACTATCTGCTTTAAAAATTAATTTATTTTCTTTAAGTTCAGCGTGAAGCCATAACTTACTTTGACATCCTTTTATTAAATTAGAATCAACCTTATTGCTTGGATCAATTAATTCAATCGATTTACCCAGCTCTATCATATATTCATAACGCTGCATCCAATCTTCAAAAAGAGAGAATTCTTCAACGATTTCATTTTGAACTTCAATTATACCCATGTTGTTTTATCAATATCAAAGATACACATTAGCTTAACATTGCTATAGCTCTTTCTAATGATTTACAGAAATAATCAATTTCTTCTTTGGTATTATAAAAAGAGAATGAAGCTCTTACAGTGCCAGATATTCCGAAGTAATCCATTACTGGCTGGGCACAGTGCTGTCCTGTTCTTACGGCAATTCCAAATTTATCTAAGATTGTGCCTATATCATACGAATGTAAATCACCTACATTAAATGATATTACAGAAGTTTTATTTTTTGCTTCACCATATATTTTGAATCCTGGGATTTCTTTTAATTTATTTGTTGCATAATTTAAAAGATCAAGTTCATAAGATTCAATATTACTAAAGCCAATATTATTTAAATAATCTAATGCCATTCCAAAACCAATAGCTCCAACAATATTTGGTGTGCCAGCTTCAAATTTGTGAGGAAGGTCGGCGTATGTAGTTTTTTCAAATGTAACCTCAGAAATCATTTCACCACCACCTTGGTATGGAGGCATTTTGTTTAACCATTCTTTTTTTCCGAATAACATACCGATACCAGTAGGCCCACACAATTTATGAGCTGAAGTTGTATAAAAGTCAACATTTAGTTCTTGTAGATCAGCTTTTATATGAGAACTGGCTTGAGCTCCATCAATTAAAACTGCAGCTCCAAATTTGTGCGCTTTAGAAATTATTGATTTTATCGGATTAATGGTGCCTAGCGCATTTGACACATGATTAACAAATACTAATTTAGTTTTTTTAGAAAGTAAATTTAAAAAAGAATCATAATTTAAATCACCATTATTTGTTAAGGGTATCACTTTGATTTTTGCTCCATTTTTTTCACACATCATTTGCCAAGGAACAATATTTGAATGATGTTCAAGTTCAGAAATTAAAATTTCGTCATCTTTATTTAAGAGCTCAGTAAAACCATTGGCAACTAAATTTATTGAATGCGTAGTCCCAGATGTTAAAATAATTTCTTTGGAATCCTGAACATTAAAATGTTTTTGAATTTTTTTTCTGGCATCTTCGTAAGCGTCAGTAGCCTCTTGACTTATACTATGGACTCCACGATGAATGTTAGAGTTATAATTTTCGTAATAATCAACAATACTATCAATTACTTTTCTAGGTTTTTGACTTGTTGCTGCATTGTCTAAATAAACAAGAGGATGACCATTTACTTTTCTTTTAAGTATTGGAAAATCTTCTCTTATTTTATTTACATCAAAAGCCATATTTATAAATCAAACCCTAAGTCAACTCCAAGTTTATTTGCAATTATTTTTTTAATCCGAGATTTAACAGATAGAATATTTACACTTTCAAGTACGTTATTTGCGAAAGCAAATGTTAATAATGCTTTTGCTTCTTTTTTAGGAATCCCTCTAGCTCTTAAATAAAATAAAGCGTCTTGATCTAGCTGCCCAATAGTACATCCATGCGAACACTTTACATCATCTGCAAAAATCTCTAATTGAGGTTTCGAATTAATAGTTGACTTGTCTGTAAGAAGAATATTATTATTCTGCTGGAATGCATTAGTTTTTTGAGCTATTTTATCAACCACGATCTTACCATTAAAAACACCTGTAGACTTTCCAGAGTAAATACCTTTGTAATCTTGATGACTTTCACAGTTAGGATTTGCGTGATCTACAAGGGTATGATGATCAACTAGTTGATTTTCATCAATAATTGTAATACCCTTCATAATTGAATCTATATATGATCCTTTTTGAAAATAGTTAAGATTATTTCTAGTTAATTTTCCTCCAAATGAGAATGTATGAACTTTAGCCACACTCTTTTTCTGTTGAGTGATGTAAGTATTATCTATTAATGAAGAGGTTAGGTTGTCATTTTGAATTTTATAATAATCCAAATGAGCATCTTGATCGACAAAAATTTCAGTAACAGAATTAGTGAAAATTGGATTACTAGTTAAACTCTGGTGCGTTTCAATTATTTCGGCTTGAGAATTTTTTTCTAGAACAATTAGATTTCTAGGTTGCAACATTAACGCAGCTTCGTTACCAGTTGCAAAGTGTATTATTTCAATGGGTTTTTCCAATATTTTGTTTTCAGGAACATGAATGTAAACTCCTTCTTTTGAAAAAGCTGTATTTAGTAAAGACAAGGAATCTTTTTTGTTTATCGAACTATCAAAATATTTTGATATTATTTTAGAATAAACAGGCTTTGTTAATGCTGCAGAAAGTATACAAATATCAACCCCATCGTGACTGGTTTGAGAAAGAAACGGATCAAAAGATCCATCTACAAAAACGAGTTTATAAGTTTCTGTATTATCAAGAAAATAATTTTGAATATTTTTAAATTCTAGTACATTTTTCTTTTTGGAAAAAATAGTATAATCTTCCTTTAATACATTTTTTAATGAAGTGTATTTCCAAGCTTCAAGTTTTTTGTCAGGAAATCCTAATTTTTCAAATTCTTTAATAGCTTCAGTTCTAATATTGTGAATAGGAGACTGAATATTAATGTCAAGCTCGAACGCTAAAAATGATGAAACTAATTTATCTAATAATGACATTGTTATTTTATTTAATCCAATCGTATCCTTTTTCTTCCAACTCGTGTGCCAGGCTTTTATCTCCAGATTTGACTATTTTACCCTCATGAAGAACATGAACAAAGTCAGGCACAATATAATCCAGTAACCTTTGATAATGAGTAATAATTATTACGGCATTATCTTTATTTTTAAGTTTATTAACTCCGTTAGCAACTATTTTCAAGGCGTCAATATCAAGCCCTGAATCGGTTTCATCTAAAATTGAAAGGCTAGGCTCAAGCATAGCCATTTGAAAAATTTCATTTCTCTTTTTTTCTCCACCTGAAAACCCCTCGTTTAATGACCTTGACAAAAATCTAGAGTCAATTTCTAAAAGCTCTGCCTTTTCTCTAATTTTTTTTAGCATTTTGTTTGCAGGCATTTCAGTTTCGTTTCTAGCTTTTAAATTTGAGTTTATAGCTGTTTTAATAAAATTAGTAACAGTAACACCAGGAATTTCTACAGGATATTGAAACGACATAAAAATTCCTTTATGAGCTCTTTCTTCAGCCGCTAATTCGATTATGTTTTCGTTTTTAAAAACAATATCTCCTTTAGTTACTTCATAGTCTTCATTTCCAGCGATAACAGATGAAAGGGTACTCTTACCAGATCCGTTTGGCCCCATAATAGCGTGAATTTCACCAGCTTTAACATCTAAGTTTATTCCATTTAGAATTGGCTTTCCTTCAACACTTACGTGTAAATTGTCTATACTTAACATAATTTATTTTTTAATTATCCCACTGAACCTTCAAGTGAAATTTCTAATAATTTTTGTGCTTCAACGGCAAATTCCATTGGAAGCTTATTTAATACTTCTTTACTAAATCCATTTACAATTAATGCTATCGCTTTTTCTGTATCAATCCCTCTTTGATTACAATAGAAAATTTGATCTTCACCAATTTTACTTGTTGAAGCTTCGTGCTCAACAATTGCAGTTTTATTTTTTGCTTCAATGTAAGGGAAAGTATGGGCTCCACATTTATTACCCATTAGCAACGAGTCACATTGAGAAAAATTTCTTGCATTTGCAGCTCTTGAATTTATCTGAACCAAACCTCTATAGCTGTTTTGTGATTTTCCAGCAGAAATCCCCTTAGAAATGATTGTACTTTTAGTGTTTTTACCTAAGTGAACCATTTTTGTTCCTGTATCAGCCTGTTGATAATTGTTAGTTACGGCTATGGAGTAAAATTCTCCAACACTATTATCCCCTTTTAGAATACAAGAGGGATATTTCCACGTAACTGCTGAGCCAGTCTCAACTTGTGTCCATGAAATTTTTGAGTTAGTATGACAGATTCCTCTTTTGGTTACAAAATTATAAACTCCTCCTTTTCCGTTTTTATTTCCAGGAAACCAATTTTGAACAGTTGAATACTTTATTTCTGAATTATCTAATGCAATTAATTCTACAACTGCAGCGTGTAGCTGGTTTTCATCTCTTGACGGAGCTGTACAGCCCTCAAGATAACTTACATAACTATCTTCATCTGCAATAACAAGTGTTCTTTCAAACTGTCCAGTTCCTGCTTGATTAATTCTAAAATAAGTTGAAAGTTCCATTGGACATCTCACACCTTTAGGAATGTAGCAAAAACTACCATCACTAAATACCGCGCTATTTAACGCTGAATAGTAATTGTCTTTAGTTGGAACAACGGTTCCAATATATTTTTTAACAAGCTCAGGGTGTTCTTTAATAGCCTCCGAGATGCTCATAAAAATAATTCCTTTTTCTCCTAGAGTCTTTTTAAAAGTGGTGGCAACCGATACAGAGTCAACAACAATATCCATTGCGATATTATTCATCTTTTTTTGCTCATCTACAGAGATACCTAATTTCTTATACATCGCCAATAAGTCAGGATCAACATCATCAAGTGTTTTGTTAGGATCGGCAACAGTTGGAGCAGAGTAATAGGCAATTGCTTGAAAATCTGGTTTTTGATACTTTACGTTTGCCCAATCTGGTTCCTCCATACTTTTCCAAACTTTGTATGCTTCTAATCTCCATTCTGTCATCCATTCAGGCTCTTCCTTTTTCTTTGAAATTGCTCTGACAATAGACTCGTCTAGTCCAACTGGAAATGTTTCAGAATCTATATCAGTGTAAAAACCGTATTCATATTCCTTAGTTTCTAACTCTTTTTTTAATTCCTCTTCTGTATACGCCATATTATAAATTTATAATGAAAAGCTTTCGCCACATCCACACGTTCTATTTGCATTAGGATTGTTAAAAACAAAGCCTTTGCCATTTAATCCTCCAGAGTACTCCAGTGTAGTTCCAATTAGGTATAAAAAACTTTTTTTATCTACAAGAATTTTAACCCCATTGTCTTCGTAAACCTTGTCATCTTCGTTCATTTTATTATCAAAATTTAAGTCATAAGATAGTCCTGAACAACCTCCACTCTTGACACCAACTCTAACGAAATCATTATGATAACTGAAACCATCAGCTTCCATGAGTTTGATTACCTCAGATTTTGCATGTTGTGAGACTTTAATCATTTTTATTAATTGAAATATTTCGCAAATATAATCTATTTAAGTTTTTTAACCTCAATATTTATCTAGATTGCCTGATTTAATTTGTTTTAATCAACATTCAATAATAATGCCAATTAAATTATATTTGCAAAAAAAATAAGGTGAAAAAAGAAAAGAAAAACGATGATTTAACCTCTATTTCAGAATTAGGAGAATTTAGGTTGATTGAAGAAATCACAAAAACATTTGAAATTGTAAACGATTCAACTGATTTAGGAATTGGAGATGACGCAGCAGTTTTAGATTTTAATGGAGATAAAATATTGGTTTCTACTGATATGTTAGTGGAAGGTGTTCATTTTGATTTAGGTTACACCCCTTTAAAGCATTTGGGGTATAAATCCGTGATTTCAAACCTTTCTGATATTTATGCTATGAATGGCCTTTGTACTCAAATAACTGTAAGTATTGCTCTTTCAAATAGGTTTACTCTTGAATCGGTGGAAGAACTGTATTTAGGTATTAGAGCAGCGTGTAAAAAATTTAAAATAGATCTTGTTGGTGGAGATACTACTAGTTCCAATAAAGGTCTTATAATTAGCATTACTGCTATTGGTCATTCTGTAAACAAAAGAATTACAAAAAGATCTGGGGCTAAAGAAAATGATCTTTTAGTTGTTTCAGGAGATTTAGGAAGTGCTTACATGGGCTTGCAAATACTTAAAAGAGAGAATGAAGTTTTTAAAGTAAATCCAAAAAATCAACCCGATCTTTCATCGTATACCTATCTATTACAAAGACAACTAAAGCCTGAAGCAAGAAAAGATGTTATTGATTTTCTTTCAAAAAATAATATAGTTCCAACATCAATGATAGACATAAGCGATGGTCTGTCTTCTGAAATTTTACATATATGTAAAAACTCAAATGTAGGATGTAATGTTTATGAAGAAAAAATTCCAGTCAGTGAGGAGTTAAAGGCTGCTTGCGATGAATTTAAACTTCATCCAACAACGGTTGCAATGAGTGGAGGTGAAGATTATGAATTATTATTTACCATTAATCAAAAAGATTATGATAAAATTAAAAACAGTAACGATTTAACTGTAATTGGACATATAATTAGTAAAACAAAAGAAGCAAACCTTGTAACAAAAGCTGAACAAGAGGTGCCTATTACTGCTCAAGGATGGAAATCTTTTTAGACTCTGTTAATATCAAGTTAAATCCTTTTAAAAAATAAGATAATAATGTACTTTTGGCCACCTAATAATTAATTTATGAGCAGTGTTTTTTTAATAAAAGCTTTACAACTTCTTTTAAGTTTAGCAATTCTTGTTGTTCTACATGAGCTAGGACATTTCATTCCGGCCAAACTATTTAAAACTAAAGTTGAAAAGTTTTATTTATTTTTTGATTGGCCATTTTCTTTATTTAAGAAAAAAATAGGAGACACAGAGTATGGAATTGGGGTTCTTCCTTTAGGAGGATATGTTAAAATTGCGGGAATGATCGATGAAAGTATGGATACTGAGCATTTGAATAAAGAACCAGAACCATGGGAGTTTAGATCCAAGCCGGCTTGGCAAAGACTTATTATAATGCTAGGGGGAATAGCAGTAAATATTTTTCTTGGATTTGCAATTTACGCTATGGTGGCTTTTGTTTGGGGAAAAACAGTTCTAACAAACGAGAATTTACCTAACGGATTTGAAGTTGCAGAAACTATTAAAACTTATGGTTTTAAAGACGGAGATAAAATTCTTCAAGTTAACGGTGAGGCCTTAGAAGATGTAAGAGACATCAATAAGTTTTTATTTTTAAGAGATGTTAATGAAGTTAGAGTTGAACACTTAAACGGAAAAGTAGAAAATATTTCTGTCCCTGAAAACATTGGAACTATAATGTTTGAAAACGGAGCAATTAGAGCTTTTAACCCTTTTTGGACTCCTGCAATACTAGATTCAATAGTTCCTAATTCTCCAGCTTATAATGCTGGTCTTTTAAAAGGTGACAGAATTGTAAAAGTTAACGGAAATGATGTCGTTAAGTGGGAAGAATTTACAGAAGAGGTAAAAGCAAATACATCTCAAAATATTGATATTGATATTAAAAGAGGAAATGATATAATTTCAAATTCTATAACATTAAATGAGAATAATCAAATTGGCGTTACTAGTTTACAGTCAATCAATTTAACTCCAACAATACTAAAATATTCTTTTATTGAAAGTATAAATGACGGGTTTGACAGAGCATACTGGGAGCTTTTAGATTATGTAGGTCAATTTAAATATGTTTTTACAAAACAAGGAGCTTCTCAACTTGGAGGTTTTGCTGCAATAGGAAATTTATTTCCAGCTGAGTGGAATTGGAAAAATTTTTGGGAAACTACAGCACTTCTTTCTATTATTCTAGCCTTTATGAACGCTTTACCAATTCCTGCCTTAGACGGAGGGCATGTTATGTTTTTGATGTATGAAGTTGTAACTGGATCTAAGCCAAATGATAAGTTCATGGAATATGCTCAGATTATAGGATTCTTTTTATTAATGGCATTAGTTTTATTTGCTAATGGAAATGATGTTGTTAGATACTTATTTAATTAATTTTTTGAATTAATTAATTTGACTACGTTAAAATATAAATTATATTTGCCCTCGCTAAATGCAAACTCCTCCTTAGCTCAGTTGGTTAGAGCATCTGACTGTTAATCAGAGGGTCCTAGGTTCGAGCCCTAGAGGGGGAGC
>JGI20151J14362_10002597_pt1 | contig 12658 bp, 11 predicted proteins | sample COG_01_FD_14362 | JGI IMG/M metagenome (IMG submission 14362) | reverse complement strand
CATCAAAAATTTGGTATAGCTTTATCTTTCTTAATAATAATAAAGATACAAAATCTTTTAGAAATCTATTAATCCAAAACTTTTTATTTACTGTATGATCAAAAGCAATTATTTTGCAGTCTCCATTATTTTTCTGAAATTCTTTTTCAAAACTCCATTCAGCTTCAAGGCCACAAGTTATTATTGTCTTGGTCTTGTTTATTACTCGTTTATCAATAACATATCCACCATCATATTTTCTTCCTAATCTAATCAAATTAGAAAAGTTTGTATGATATGGTTTTAAATAACTGGGCATCATATTTATGAACTCAGACTTTATTTTTTTATTTCTGCTTGAGCCGCTGCTAATCTAGCTATAGGCACTCGAAAAGGAGAGCAAGATACATAGTGAAGTCCTACTTTTGAGCAAAAATAAATACTTTTTGGATCACCCCCATGCTCTCCACATATACCTAATTTAATATTTTTATTTTGTTTTTTTCCATTCTTTACAGCTATTTCTATTAAATCTTTTACACCTTCATCGATAGACACAAAAGGATCAATCGTAAAAATTTTATTTTCAATATAATCATTTAAAAATTTACCACTATCATCTCTACTAATTCCAAAAGTTGTTTGAGTTAAATCATTTGTTCCAAAACTAAAAAATTCAGCATGTTTTGCAATATCTTTTGCTTTAATAGCAGCTCTAGGCAATTCAATCATTGTTCCAACTAAAAATTCTATTTTAGTTTTATTTTCATTTTGAACTTTTCTAGCCGTGTTAATTACAAGATCTTTCATTATCTTTATTTCTGCCTCTGTCGAAACAAGTGGTATCATTATTTCTGGAAATGCAGATTTTTGTTTAGTTTTTTTTAATTCTGATAAAGCTTCGAAAATTGCTCTACACTGCATCTCATAAATCTCGGGAAAAGAAATACCTAATCTACACCCTCTGTGTCCCAACATTGGGTTTTGTTCATGTAATTCTTCGATTCTAGACTCTACTTCCTTAGCATTTGTACCCACAACATTAGCTACCTCCAAAATTTCTTTTTGTGATTTTGGCAAGAACTCATGTAAAGGTGGGTCCAATAATCTTACAGTAACTGGTAAACCACTCATAATTTTAAATATTTCNATAAAATCTTTTTTTTGGTGAGGTAATAGTTTTTTAAGAGCTTTTGCTCTATCTTCTTGTGTTTTAGAAAGTATCATCTCTCTAACTGATAAAATTCTTTCTTCATCAAAAAACATATGTTCTGTTCTACAAAGTCCAATTCCTTCAGCACCGAAGTCTCTAGCAGTTTTTGTATCTAAAGGTGTTTCTGAATTTGTTCTAACTTTTAATTTACGAATATTATCAGCCCAACTCATTAACTTTGAAAAATCACCAGAAATCTCTGGTTTAACTGTTGGTACACTGCCTAAAATAATTCTACCTGTCGACCCATCAATTGTAATAATATCACCTTCTTTAACTTCTTTAGATGAAGTTTTAAAAATTTTTTGTTCATAATTAATGTCAATTTCACTTGAACCAGAAACACAAGGTCTTCCCATTCCTCTTGCAACAACTGCAGCATGACTTGTCATTCCTCCTCTAGCAGTTAATATTCCTTTAGCCGCATGCATGCCTTGAATATCTTCCGGAGATGTTTCTAATCTTACTAATATTACATCTTGCATCATATCATTTAATCTTTCTGCTCTTCAGATGTAAAAACCACTTTTCCACTCGCAGCACCTGGTGAGGCTGGTAAACCATTAGCAATTACCTCTATAGAACTATTTTCATCTAAGGTTGGATGCAATAATGTATCTAGAGAATTGGGATCTATTCTAATTACAGCTTCTTTTTTTGAAATTAGTTTTTCTTTAACCATATCAACAGCAATTTTTACAGCTGATTTTGAAGTTCGTTTTCCAGATCGAGTTTGTAAAATCCAAAGTTTATTATTTTCTACAGTGAACTCTACATCTTGCATATCCTTATAATGTTTTTCTAATTTTTTTAAAATTTTGATTAATTCTGAGAAGACTTTTGGCATAGACTCTTGCATAGATGGNTCTTTTACTTTTGCTTCCAGTCTTGCTTTTTTTGTAATATATTGAGGTGTTCTTGTACCAGCAACCACATCTTCTCCCTGCGCATTAATCAAATATTCACCATAAATATCATTTGAGCCATCAGAAGGATTTCTTGTGAACACAACACCTGTNGCACAATCATTTCCCATATTACCAAAAACCATAGANTGAACATTAACAGCNGTTCCCCANTCAGATGGNATTTGATTTAATTTTCTATAAACTTTTGCTCTATTACTTTCCCAAGATAAAAATACNGCACTTATTGCTCCAAGTAATTGTTGATAAACNTCTTGAGGAAAATCTTTTTTTGTTTTTACTTTAACAGTGTTTTTAAAATCTTTAATTAGTCCATCCCAATCATCTTCATCTAAATCAGTATCTAGTAAAACACCTTTTGTTAATTTATAATTTTCAATTAATTCTTCAAAATGATAACTTTCAACACCCATAACCACATTTGCATACATTTGAATAAATCTTCTGTAACTATCTTTTGCAAATCTTCCATTTGATGTTTTAATTGCTAAAGCATCTACAGTTTTGTCATTAAGACCAAGATTTAAAATTGTGTCCATCATACCAGGCATTGAAACTCTAGCTCCAGATCTCACAGATAAAAGGAGGGGATTTTTTAAATCTCCAAATTTTTTAGATACATCTTTTTCTATAAACTTTAGTTCTTTTTTAATCTGATTAATTAATTTCGAATTTAACTTTTTTTTATTTTTATAAAATATTTCACAAACTTCTGTGGAAATTGTAAATCCAGGTGGAACTGGTAGACCCATTTTTCCCATTTCTGATAAATTTGCACCTTTTCCTCCTAAAAAATTTTTGGGATTCTTAATTTTTTTAGACTCTTTGGATTTAAAATTTAAAATTAATTTATTCATTAGCTGTATTTAATAATTGAAAATTTATAAAATTTTGAAACGTTTTACATAACATATTAATAAGTTCCAATCTGTTTTTTCTTAAAGTTTCATTATCTTCGTTCACTTGAACATTGTCAAAAAACTCAAATACTTCCTTTTTAGCTCCAGCTAAAATTAATAAAGATTGCTCATAGTTTTCATCATTATTGATGTTTGAGTAATACTTTTTAATCTCACTAATTTTCTTATATAAATTCTTTTCAAATTCAGTTTTAAAAATGCCAGGATCAGTTGTATTTGTTATTTCAACTTTCTTATTTTTCATTTCGCTAAGCAATATATTTGATGCTCTTTTGTAGCTAGTGGAAATATCAATTCCTACCTGATTGTTAATAATTTTGTTTAGACTTTTAGCTTTTTCAAAAGAAGAAAATAATTTGTTGAGTGAAAACGTTGAAACTGATGCTTCAATTATATCTAAGCGTATTTGTTTTTCCTTCAAATAGTATTTAAATCTATCTTTTAAAAAGTTGTATAATTCTTTCTGAATATCTTTATTAATAAATTTATGTCCTTGATTTTGATACAAACTTGAAGAGTAGTTTAACAAATCATTTACTTTTAAATCTTTTTTATTTTCTATTATTGTTCTAATAATACCAAGTGCCATTCTTCTTAATGCAAATGGATCTTTTGAACTTGAAGGTTTCTCATTAATACCAAAAAAACCAACCAAGGTATCAATCTTATCTGTTATTGATAATGCGACGCTAAAAGATTTTTTTGGAACTAATGAATTTAAGCCAATAGGTAAATATTGTTCAGATATTGCTAACGATATATCTTTGTCAAACCCTTGGTGAGCTGCAAAATATCCACCCAAAATACCCTGGAGTTCTGGAAATTCTCCAACTAGATCAGAAGTTAAATCTGTTTTACAAATTGAGGCTGACAGTTCAACTTTTTCTTTACTTATTAATAATTCATCAGAAATCATTCCACCTAAGTTTCTCATCCGCTGGACTTTATCGAAATAAGATCCCAATCCTTTAAAAAAATTCATAAGCTTTAATTCTGATACTTTTTTTACTAAATTTTGAGTTTTATCTTTGTTCCAAAAAAATTCTGCATCAGCAAGTCTGGCCTCAACAACTCTTTCGTTTCCAATTTTTATTAATCCTTTTTGGTCTTTTTTATTTGCGACAATTAAAAATTCATTAGTTATTTTACCTTTATTATCAAAGGTTGGAAAATATTTTTGGTGTGATTGCATAGTTAAGGTTAAAATTTCATTTGGAATAGATAAGAATCTTTTATCAAAATTACACAATAAAATGTTTGGGTTATCCACTAAATTTACTACTTCATCAAATAATCTGAGATTATCTTTAATCACCAATTTTCTTTTACTTAATATTTTTGAAAATTCTCTATTTATTAATTCCATCCTTTTATCTTGATCAACAAGTGTTCCTTGTTTTTTAAAATATTTTTCATAAGATTTAAAATTTATAAAATTCTTTTTTTTTTCCTCAAAATCTTTATCAACAAAAGTTGAATTTGAGGAATGTAAATGATGAAATTTAAAATTAATTACTTTATTATCAAACACTGACAAAATTGATTTTAATGGTCTTCCCCAATTGAGATCAAATTCTCCCCATTTCATTGATTTTTTCCATTGATAACTTTCAAGTAATTTTGGGATAAACTCTATTAATAAATCATTAGTTTTTAATGATTTGGATTTTGTTTTATAAAAATAAAATTCACCTTTTTCAGTTTTATTTTTAAATAGATCTTTTTTTTCTATATTATTAGATCTTATAAAACCTTCCAGTGCCTGTTCAGGAGCACTAACTTTTGGTCCTTTTATTTCCTCAGATGATATTTTAATCTCTTTATCTAAGCCTTCAAAAACTATTATTAATCTATTTGGTGTCGATAATGAAAAACTTTTTTTTGATTTTATGGATTTTTCTAAAAAAAATTTTTGAAATTCTTCTAAAAGTTTAACTCGCAAATTTTTTTGAAGTCCTGCTGGAATTTCTTCACTAAATAACTCTAAAAAAAATTCTGCCATTTTAAATTTGGGTATCAATCCATATTGCGGCAGCTAGCTTTGTAATTTCCCTTATTCTTCCAATGTACTCTGCTCTTTGAGCAACGCTAATTGCTCCTCTAGCATCAAGTATATTGAATACATGGCTTGCTTTTAAACATTGATCGTAAGCTGGTAAAGAAATTTTTTTTTCAACTAGTGACTTGGCTTCACTTTCAAACATATCAAACATCTTAAATAGGTTTTTTGTATTAGCATGTTCAAAATTATATGCAGAAAATTCTTTCTCTGATTGATGAAAAACTTCTCGGTATTCAATATTTTCATTATTCCAAATTAAATCATAAACATTCTTTTTTTCTTGAGTGAACATACAAATTCTTTCTAAGCCATATGTTATTTCTACTGAAACTGGCTTACATTCAAAGCCAGCCATTTGTTGAAAGTATGTGAATTGAGTTATTTCCATTCCATCACACCACACTTCCCAACCAAGACCAGCAGCTCCTAAGGTTGGACTTTCCCAATCATCTTCAACAAATCTTATGTCATGATTTTTATGATCAATACCAATTACTGATAAACTATTTAAGTATAGTTTTTTTATATTTGTAGGAGAGGGTTTTATAATTACTTGAAACTGATAATAATGTTGAAGTCTATTTGGATTATCTCCATACCTTCCATCTGATGGTCTCCTTGAGGGTTGTACGTAAGCAGCTTTCCAAGGTTTAGGTCCTAGTGATCTTAGAGTGGTTGCTGGATGGAAAGTTCCAGCTCCAACCTCCATATCGTAAGGTTGTAAAATTACACAACCATGTTTACTCCAAAACTTTTGCAAGTTTAAAATAGTATCTTGAAAAGTTTGAAACTTTTGTTTTTTTTTAGTATCTTTAGAGACCATATCTTTGCCAGACTGATTTTTCATCTAGTATGTTTGCTAACTGATCCAAGTGATCATTTGATGATGATAATTTTTTACTTAACCAGCCTTTTGATTTTTCAAATTTTTTAATTACTACATCTTCTCCAAATTTTTCCTTTAATATTTGATTAGCGTCTCCAACTTCATCAATTAAACCAAGATCTTTAGCTTTACTACCAGACCAAAACTCTCCTGAAAAAAGTTCTACCTCTGTTTTTTTTAGTTTTGAACCTCTGCTTTTTTCAACAACGTTAATAAAATCTTAGTGTAAATCTAATTGAATATTTTTTAATCTTTCTATATCTTCTTTTTTTTCATCAAGAAAAGGGTCAAGAGTACTTTTGTTTTTACCAGCAGTGTGAACNCTTCTTTCNACTCCAATTTTTTTTATTAACTCGGTAAANCCAAANGAGGAATATATAACCCCTATAGAGCCAATTATCGAACTTGAATTTGCATATATTTCATCGCCTGCACATGCAATTAAATATCCCCCTGATGCTGCAACATCTTCAGCAAAAACAATAACTTTTTTTTTATTTTTTTTCGCTTGCTGTCTTATGAAGTTATAGATTAAATGTGATTGAACTGGAGACCCACCTGGTGAATTTATAGTAATAGCAACACATGGTGCTTTTTTTAATGCAAAAGCTTTTAAAATAATCTCTTCTTGACCCGAAAAATCTATTCCTTGCTTAAACTTTCCAACATTTCCAATAACTCCACTTAATTTAATGTGTGGGATAATTTTTTTCTTTTTAAAAAAAGAGAACATTTTTAATCTTTATAGAATTTTTAATTGAATATAAAGACACCTTATAATTGAAGATTTAGGTGCGTCAATTGATAAGTAATAAATATAAACTTATTATACTACTTTGTTCACATATATGGGAACTGTCATACAGCTCAAAAACCAAATTAATAATTCTTACTTTCAGCTAAAAGACTCAGTTGAGAATAGATTGTTATTAGTTGAAGAAAAAATTAAACTAAAATTATCAAGCGATGTTGAGTTGGTTCAAAAAATGACTGACTATCATCTTGATACAGGGGGCAAAAGATTAAGGGCTTTGCTCACTTTAGGTTCTGCTAAAATGTGTGGTTATTCAAAAGGTACAAGAGATATAAATTTAGCTGCTTGTGTTGAGTTAATCCATTCTGCAACACTAATGCATGATGATGTTATAGATAATGGCTCTTTAAGAAGAGGAAAAAAAACAATAAACAAAATTTGGGATAATCATTCNTCTGTATTAGTTGGAGACTATTTATTAAGTAGATGTTTTGAAATGATGGTTGAAGATGGAAANTTAGAAGTTTTAAAATTNTTATCATCAACATCTTCAAAGATTGCTCAAGGGGAAGTATTGCAACTTCANCACCAAGGTGAAGTTGACATGTTAGAGGAAACATATCTTAAAATTATATCAGCGAAGACTGCGGAATTATTTGCTGCAGCAACAAAAGTTGGAGCAATTTTATCTGATATGAAAAATAAAGAAAAGGAAGCGCTAGAATTTTATGGTAGAAACCTTGGTTTAACATTTCAAATTGCAGATGATACTTTAGATTATAACTCAGAGTTAAAATTATTTGGAAAAAAAATAGGTAAGGATTTTTATGAAGGCAAGATTACACTTCCTATAATTTTATTATTTCAAAAAGCAGATAATAATCGAGAAAGAAAAACTAAAAGAAGTTTTTTTAAAAAAAATAAGAGATGAAAATGACTTAAATTATACTTTATCTTTAATTAAAAAATATGATGTAATCAAAGCATGCTATCAAAAAGCTCAACATTATATTAATCTAGCTTCTAATTCGCTATCAGTCTTCAAAGATTGTGAAGAAAAAAATATTCTTGAAAATTTAACATCTTTTAGTTTATCAAGGAATTTTTAAGGACTTAAAAGATTTTTAATCCACTTATTATTTTTATCTAAAATATATTTTAATCTTTCATGAATTCTGTTGTCCCCATCTAACCAAAATTCAATACTTGATGGTTTTAGAATCCAACCAGACCAGTGATCGGGTCTAGGTACCTTGTCCTTATCATTATATTTCTTCTTAAAATTTTCCAAAGAATTTAAAAGTTCATCTCTATTTTTTAAAATACTACTTTGCTTAGATGCCCAAGCACCTATTCTACTTTCATATGCTCTAGTGTTATAATAATCATCTGCTGTTTTATCGTCTACTAACTGTAAAGTTCCCACAATTCTTATTTGTCTCAATAAACTTTTCCAATGGAAACACATTGATGCAGTTGGATTATCTTTTAATTCATTTCCTTTTTGACTATTTAAATTTGTATAAAAAACAAATCCATTTCTATCAAAATCTTTGAGCAGAACCATTCTTACAGATGGAACACCAGATTTACTAGCAGTTGCTAAAGCTAAAGCATTGGGGTCATTTATTTCTTTCTTTTTAGCCTCCCCAAACCATTTTTCAAATAGCTCGTACGGATCATCAAGATCTAAAAAGCATTTATTAAGCCCTAATGAGTTTTTTTGATTCATAATTTAAACAAAATAATCTATATAATATAAATAATGTCATTTAATACTTTTGGAAAGTTTTTTCGTTTCACTACATGGGGGGAGTCACATGGTCCTGCAATTGGTTGTATAATTGATGGGTGTCCACCATTAATTCAGCTAAAAGAGCAAGATATTCAAAAAGAACTAGATAAAAGAAAGCCAGGTCAATCTAAATTTACAACTCAAAGAAAAGAGAGTGACAAAGTTCAGATTCTTTCAGGTGTTTTTGAGGGCAAAACGACCGGAACACCTATTTCTTTAATAATTTACAATGAAGACATGCGTTCAAAAGATTATAAAGAAATTAAAGATAAGTTTCGACCAGGTCATGCTGACTATACTTATTTTAAAAAATATGGGATTCGGGATTACAGAGGTGGAGGAAGATCCTCTGCTAGAGAAACTGCTGCTCGAGTCGCTGCAGGAGCAGTTGCAAAAAAAGTTTTAGAAAAAAAATTAGGAAAAAAATTTAATCTTTCTGGAGCAGTAACTCAGCTTGGAATTCTTGGCTGTGACACAACTAAATGGAATAATAAAATAATAAATAAAAATCCATTTTTTTGCCCAGATAAATCAATGATAAAGATATGGGAAAAATATCTTTTAAGTGTGAGAAAAGCAGGATCTTCATGTGGGGCCATAATTGAGGTAAGAGCCAAAGGTGTTCCAGCAGGTTTAGGTGCACCAATTTACTCAAAATTAGATTCTGATATTGCTTCAGCTATGATGAGTATTAACGCTGTTAAAGGTGTAAATATTGGTTCAGGAATGAATTCTGCACAATTAACTGGGGAAGAAAACTCAGATGAAATTTCACTAAACAAAAAAAAATTGAATTTTAATTCTAATAATGCGGGAGGAATACTCGGAGGAATTTCTTCAGGGCAAGAAATAATTGTGTCATTTGCTGTTAAACCAACATCATCAATTTTAAAAAGTAGAAGAACAATAAATAAATTTGGAAAAAATACCACTATATCAGTTAAAGGTAGACATGATCCTTGTGTAGGAATAAGGGCAGTACCTGTTGGTGAAGCCATGCTCTCATGTGTTTTGTTAGATCATTATCTGATGAACAAAGCTCAATGTGATTAATTTAATTATTTTTGTTTTTGCAAAATAATATTTGAATTTAATACATCCAAAACTTTTTCCTCAATTGAAGCAGAATCTAGATTTGCAGTTTTATACATATTACTTGGTGTATCTTGGTCAATAAAAATATCTGGAAGCTTCATGGATCTAAATTTTAAATTAGAATCCATAAGGCCTTTTTTTGTTAAAAAATCTATAACATGGGAACCAAAACCACCGATGGAACCTTCTTCTATAGTTATTATTGCTTCATGAGTAGTGGCTAACTGCCAAATTAAATTTTCATCTAAAGGTTTTGCAAATCTTGCATCTACTATCGTAATATTAACTCCCTTTTTTTTTAAACTATCAGCTGCTTTTAAAGTTTCATTTAATCTTGCACCAAAGTTTAGAATTGCTAATTTCTTACCCTCTTGAATAATTTTAGATTTTCCTATTTCCAACTTCTCATTAATTGAAGGTAATGCCACTCCAATACCGGTACCTCTTGGATATCTAAATGCACTAGGTCTATCATTTATTTCGGTTGAGGTATTAATCATTCTTACCAATTCAGCTTCATCACTTGCAGCCATTACAACAAAATTAGGCAGTGTTGCTAAATAAGTTATATCAAAACTTCCCGCATGAGTGGGTCCATCTGCACCAACTAATCCTGCTCTATCTATAGCAAATCTTACTGGTAAACTCTGAATTGCAACATCATGAACTACTTGATCGTATGCTCTCTGTAAAAAAGTAGAATAAATAGTTGCGTAAGGTTTGTAATTTTCAGTTGCTAAACCAGCTGCAAATGTAACAGCATGTTGTTCTGCAATTCCAACATCAAAAGTTCTTTCTGGAAATTCTTTTCGAAAGGCATCCAGACCTGTTCCATCAGGCATAGCTGCTGTAATAGCAACTATTTTACTATCTTTTTTAGCGTGTTGAATTAAAGTATTTGCAAAAACTTTTGTATATGAGGGTAATTCACTTGTGTTTTTTATTTGTTGGCCAGTCTGAACGTTAAATTTTGATACTCCATGATAATTATCTTTTGCCTTTTCTGCAAAGGAATAGCCTTTTCCTTTTTTTGTTTTAATATGAATTAAAATAGGCCCTTGATGTTTAGAGTCTCTTGCATTTTTTAAAATTGGTATTAATGAATTTAAATCATGTCCATCTATAGGCCCTATATAATAGAATCCAAGTGAACTAAACAAAGTTCCACCTGTTACTGCGGATCTTAACAAGTCTTCAGCTTTACCAGCTCTTGCACTAAATCTTTTTGAAAATGCAGATGTAATCAATTTTATTGTCTCTCTTAAACTAAAATAAATTTTTCCTGAAAAAATTTTAGCTAGATAAGTGCTCATTGCACCAACTGGTCTAGCAATTGACATATCGTTATCATTCAGTATTACAATTATTTTAGTCTTAGAAGCTCCTGCATTATTCATTGCCTCATAAGCCATACCTGCACTAATAGCTCCATCACCTATGACTGCTACAACATTTTCTGATTTATTTGATAGCTTGTTTGCTTCCGCTATACCTAAAGCTGAAGATATTGAAGTAGAACTATGAGCAGCGCCAAATGGATCATATTCACTTTCTAAACGTTTTGTAAAACCAGAAAGTCCATCACCTTGTCTTAGAGTTCTAATTTTATCTTTTCTACCTGTTAAAATTTTATGTGGATAACATTGATGGCCAACATCCCATATTAATTTATCATTAGGGGTATTAAAGATATAATGTAGAGCAACAGTTAATTCTACTACACCAAGACTTGCTCCTAAATGACCTCCAGTAACTGATACAGCATCAACCATTTCCTCTCTTAGTTCATCAGCCACTTTCTGTAATTGAGACTCAGGTATTTTTTTTAAATCTGATGGGAAATTAATTTGATTTAAATAATTGTATTTTTTTGTCATTTATTTCTGTTTAAAATATAATCTAATGTTTCAGATAAATTTTTTGATTTTGAACCATATTTTTTTAATTCATTATTTATTTTTAAAATTATCTTATGTGCATATTTAATAGTATTTTTGTATCCTAGTAAACTAATTAGAGTTGCTTTACCCTTTTTTTTGTCTTTTCCAGTTTTCTTTCCAGCAATCAATGAATTTCCTCTATGATCTATTAAATCATCAGCAACTTGAAATAATAATCCAATATCTGCACCTATATCTTCAAATTTCTTAATATCTTTTTTATTTTTTTTTATAATCAAAGGAGCAACACAACAAAAACTAAAAAGTTTTCCAGTTTTTTTAATTTCCATTTCTATAATTTTTTTTTTTGCTATTTTCTTATGTTCATAACTTAAATCTAAATATTGGCCTCCTGCAATTCCCAAATGCCCTGAGCATTCTGAAATTTTATTAATTAAGTTAATTTTTATTTTTTCATTAATNTNTAAAACTTTGTGNCTTAAAATTTCNAAAGCCATAGTTAAAAGTGAGTTACCAGCTAAAACTGCTGTGGACTCTCCAAATTTTACATGCGCTGATGGTTTNCCNCTCCTTAATTTGTCGTTATCCATACAGGGCAGATCATCATGTATTAATGAGTATGCATGTATGCATTCGACTGCAGCACCTATTGCGATTAATGATTTNTAATTTAATTTAAAAATTGATCCAATATCAATTAAAATTTTAGATCTTATTTTTTTACCACCTGAGAACAATCCATACCGCATAGGGATAATTAATTCTGATTTTTTTTGCTTTTTAATAAATTTTTCCAAAAAAATATTTGTATCTTTAGCAATTTTATTTAATTTTTTTTGCATTTTTTTTTAAATTTATTTTTGATATACTTTCCTTAGTCATTTCATTAATGTCTTTAATGTTTTTTTGAAATTTCTTTTCAATTATATTGTTAAGTTTAATTAAATTTTGATATTTTTCTAAAGAATTTTCTAGGTCTTTTTGATTTTCTAAATCTTTTATCATTTTATTGGCCTCTAAAGTTAATTCCTCAAGAGATAAGGAGTTATAATCATTTGGTAAATTTTTATCTTTCATATAATACTCTCAAATAATACATGAAAATTAATCTTGCAAATATTAAAAAA
>JGI20151J14362_10002585_pt1 | contig 12687 bp, 6 predicted proteins | sample COG_01_FD_14362 | JGI IMG/M metagenome (IMG submission 14362) | reverse complement strand
AACAAAGAAGACCCGAACGTACATTCGATTCAAGAGGAAGAGAGAAGAACGAGAGAACGCGCCGCCGCAACGACGCAAAGGTATAATAAACACAATACTAAACACGATAAAGTTAAAATTTTAGCGTCGTCGTTTGGAGGAGGATTTATAACAACAAAGTTCCGCAAAGGCGCCTGCGAAAATTGCGGGAGCATGACACACAAGAAGAAAGACTGTTTAGAACGCCCGAGAAAACACAACGCGAAGAAAACCGGGAAGGATCTGAAACTCGACGAAGTTTTCAAAGAGGAGGATTTCAACAGGAACAGAACGTACGAACAAAAACGAGACAGGTACAAAGGATTTTTAGCAGAAGATTACGAGAAAGTCGTGGAGAGGTACGAGGAAGTGGAGGAGATGAAAGCCGAGGCGGCGAAGAAGAGAGAGTTGGAAAGGGCGTTCAAAAAGGAGAATAAAGAAAAGAACGGAGGTGAAGGCGACGATATCGACGACGACGACGAAAATGACGACGATAGCGACGAAGGCGGGGAGATGGCAAAAGAAAAGAAAGTGAATGATATCTATGCTTCGGATACGGACTCAGATGAAGACGAGGAGAAGCTCAAAGCGAACGAGGACGCCGGGTTTGGGAAGATTGAAAAGCGGATTCGAGCGCCCGGCGGAGGCGCTTCCGGGACGGTGAGAAATTTGCGCCTGAGGGAAGATACGGCGAAATATCTGAGGAATTTGGACCCACAATCGGCGTTTTACGATCCTAAAACGAGGTCAATGCGCGAAAACCCAACTCCGAATGCTGACCCGAACGATAACTTCTTCCGCGGCGATAACGCGGCGAGAAATACCGGCGAGACGACGAATTTCGCTTTGATGAATGTGCACGCCTGGGAGGCGACGACGAAACACGGGCAAGACGTTCACGTGCAAGCGGCGCCGTCGCAAGCGGAATTGATGTATAAGAAGTTCAAAGAGAAGAAATCGAAATTGGACGAGACGCAAAAGACCTCGGTATTGTCTAAATACGGCGACGCGTCGGCGGGGAAGTTAGAAGATGCACCGGAAGGTTTAGTTTTAGGACAAACGGAAAGGTTTGTCGAGTACGATCGATTCGGTAGGGTCATTTCGGGTGGTGGTGGTGTCGGCGAACTTAAAACTATAGCTACATCGCGGTACGAAGAAGATGTGTTGGTGAACAACCACACGAAAATATGGGGATCCTATTGGAACCAAGGGAGATGGGGCTACGCCTGTTGCCATTCGTGCGTGAAATCATCGTATTGCGTCGGGATTAAAGGCATCGAGGATGGAAAAGCGGCGGAGGAATTGATGAAAGCAAACATGGAGCGCGCGAAAGAGCGCGCCCTGGAAAAGCGAGAAGATAATAGCAAGAAGTTTGCAGAAAAGGCAAAAGATATTTGGGGCGCCGACGCGAAGGACGTTCAACTCGACCCGGCAAAACTTGGCGAAGCGTTGAGAAAAGAAGACGAACGTCTGCGAAAAGAGAAACAACGTCGAGAACAGGGCNGAAAGGAGGATGGAAGCGATGGAGCAGAAGACGAAGAAGGTGATGTCGGAAACGGAAAGAAACTAAAGAAAAAGAGAGTCAAATACAACGATTCGCACGAAGTTGACGTCACCGAAGAAGACATGGAAGCGTACAGAATGATGCGGGACAGAGGCGAAGATCCGATGAAGGGCGACGGGACGAATGGCTACGACATGGTTTAGAAAAAAATAGGTGATATTTTTAAATCTAGATATTGGTACTAGAGGTGACATTGCGCATTTTAGTGTATTAGTTTGCCGTAATCATCAATTCGCTTTGCAAACTCGCCGTCGTCGACGACACTTTTGCGATCCATTGGTCCAATCTATCCGCCAATTCTCGAATCTGCGGCTTCAGCAAAATCCTCGGCATCGCCCACGTGACGACGACTTTCGAACTGACTTCATCGATTTCTCCTCTAATCAACCCAGCTGATAACGTCTTCATCAACAAATACTCCACCCCATCTACGGTGAGCTTTGTTCTCACCGCAATGTCTGCCAAATCAATCTCTCTTTTCTCCGCCGGTAACTCAAACACGATTCTCAAAAACGCCAAAATCGTTATCTTCTCCCTCAACTTTCTCTCGTGCGCCACCAACGCCGGCTGCGCGTTCAACTGTTCCGCGTATCGTTCGCACAACAAATCATACGCGTTCAAATCACCATCGTTAAATACTTGCACCATATCTAATAACCAACCAAACTCGCTTCCGTTTTCTTTCGAAATATACTTTGAAATCGGATGCGCCAAAAACTCCGCAAAATTATACACGCCTTCGCCTAAAAGCGCGGCTAACGCTAAATCCACCGCCAACTCCGTCGCCACTTCGTCTCCTAAAGCCGTCGCATCTACGTACGCCATGTACAAAATCCCCGACCCGTAAAAGTTTGCAAAGTCTCTGTTGTGTTTATACAACTGCGCGGCTAAGTAATGATACGCCGCCGAGACGCTCGGATCCGGCGCCTTCCACTGCGCGAGATCTTGCTTCGCGTCCTTCGCGACTTCCGTCTTCGCTTTAGATTCGTCGCCGCCGTGTAAATACAACAACGCGATGTGCAATCTGACGTACACCACTGCCTCTTCAAAACTCGTCTGCCTGGTCGTTTTAATCTTCTCCATCGCGGATGTTAAAAATTCAATAGCTTCTTCTCTGTTTTTACACCTGGAAGAGACGTGCACGGCGACTCGTGCTAAACGCAACGCGTTCAGTCGTTCCTCGAAATCGTTCACGAATATTTTATACAAGTTGACCAACAACTCTCCATCGTCTGGAGAGGGAAACAGACTTTGGTTCGCCACGGTCAGTTCTAAACTTTCCGTCAGTTGGTGCCACAGCTTTTGCGAGTATAACTCTTTCAACTCTTTCAACACTTGAAGTTTGTTTTCGACGACGATGTTGAGATCGCCATCGCCCCCAAAGTTTGTTGTCTTCGTTTGATGAGAAGAGATCGCGTCGTCGATGAACTGTTCGGCGGCAGAGAGAGACATTTTATTATATAATTATTGTCGTTCTTCCGTTGTTGTGGTGCAGATGAGATTCAAAATAAACNNCTCTCTCCTTTATCGCTGCTCCTGTGTCGGTCGTGTACTCTCACTTTTGAAGACTTTTAAAATCAGAGGAAGAAGAAGAAGACAAAGAAGAAGACAAAAAAGAAGACAAAAAAGAAGAGACTCTTGAGACTAAAATGAAGTGAATTTTGAAGAATTTGATGACGGGACTAAACTACAAAACCGCTAAACTAAAACTAAAACTAAAACTATACTTAAAGCTCTAATAATACATTTCTGTATCATCATCACGAGGAAGCCATCAAGGATTTGATACCGTTGGCCACGATTTCCACGTGCTCTACTATCCTCTCCTCTTTTTCTCTCTTTTCGCGTTCAACATCCGTTAATATCTCAATGCGCTTTTTGGACAGCGTTCTGGCTTCTCGATGCGAGAGTTGACAGAAGAATCCTAAACCGATATCGACGAAGAGTTTATTAGTATTGTCCACGGCGAGGTCGCAGAGAATTTCAGAGCCTAAATCTATGCGAACTGTTGTCGTCGTCGGTTCTTTTTTATCATCTTCATCTTCTTCTTCTCTTCCTTCTTCGTTCTCTCGTTTTCGGGGGGTGGTTGTCTTTTCTAAGCTTTCGATTTGTGTCAACAACGAGCGATAGTCCGCTATTTTTTCTTCCACTTGAACTCTCTCTTCGTGCGCCTTACGTAACTCAGGCTCCAACTTTTGAGAGAGAAAAGCGCGATAGGAATTGAGCACTTGTTGACGTTGTCGATATTCCTGCTCCGGGTCCATTGTTATGTGTGTGCGTATATACTCGTATAGTCGTCCGTTTTTTAATGAGGAACAAAAAAGGACGAACAACAAAGTGCGACAAAAAACTTAAAAAGACCAAAAGAGGGATGACTACCGTACGATGATGTGTATGAATGTTTTGTTATATTTGTTAAAAGTACAAGATTCTTATATTAGAAATATAATACCGTTATTGTAGTTGTAGTTGTTTTGCTAAATCCAGTCGTAGTTTGCTGTTGCTGATGCTCGTCGCGTCTCTTTTTCTCTCTGCTCGAAAACGCGCGTCGCAAGTGTTTGTTCTCTAAAAACGCTGGTCATCTCTCTCTCTCTCTCTCTCTCTTTCTCCATTCTCTCCACAATACTCGCAAGTCGTCTATATCTTTTTATTTTCTTTTATTTATTATCGAATCGGTTTACATCTTCTTTCTTCTTATTCGTTTTTCTTTTTGTGTTTTGTTGGATTCAAATCTTTCCTCGAGGCGGCGTCGAAGGCCTACCGCCCATCATCGACGTGAAACCACCCATAAGTTTCCGCTCCGCAGGTTTCAAAATCTGGAAAGAGCACATCAAGTTCTCATCGACAGTCATCATCGCCCCGGCGTTATCAAACTCCCCGCAATAATTCGGAGCCGAAAAGACCGTCACGAGCTGCCGCTTCCCAAAGAATTCGTATCCGTTTTCGACAACCTGGTGCGCACGCACGACTAAATCAAAGTCAAACTTCTCCAAAAACTCCGCGACAACGTCTGTACCGTACGTGTAACTAACGCCTCTATCATTTTCACCCCAACCAGTGATATCCGCTTCTGGATCTGACCACAAAAAGTCGCAGAGCATGCCCATGTCTGGAATATCAGTCGGTCTTTTGATTTGTACAATTTGCTGTAAGTCCTTCAACTCCGGCGAAGGTCCCCCGTGGATGCAGAAAATCTTCTCGTCTACGATTGCCGCGAATGGTAAGCAGTTGAACACGTCGCAAAATACTCTCCAAAGTTTAATGTTATACCGACGCTTACACTCGTCGTAAAAACCGTAGATTCGACTAATCGCGTTACACTCGTGGTTGCCTCTCAAAAGGAAAAAGTTCTCCGGATATTTGACCTTGTACGCTAAGAGCAAACATATAACTTCTAAGCCTTGTTTCCCTCGATCGACGTAATCTCCTAAGAAGAGGTAGTTCGCTTCTGGTGGGAACCCTCCGTACTCAAAGAGTCGAAGTAAATCTGAATACTGCCCGTGCACATCACCGCACACCTTCAGCGGCGCTTCCAACTCCAACAGGCACGGTTGCGCGAGGAAAATTTCTGTAAAGATGACGATGTCATAAGAAGAAAGAGAGAGAGAGAGAGAAATAACGTGTGGTCACGTCAGTGTATGAAGAGATAGACGAGGAGGAGGTCGAGAGAGTGATCCTTCGACGCTCAAAAAGAAAGTAAAAAAATGTGTTGGGAAGTCCAAGAGCTCTCTTTTTTTCTCGGAGAGACGAGAGAAGAAATTTGAACTGCTTTTTTTCTCCTCTCGCGTTTGTTTTCCAACGACCTTCGCGCAACACGATCGATTTGGGAACGAAATTGAGTTTCGATTTCGCCCGCGCTCGCGTCCATCTGCCTCGAACACGGCCATTCCATCCCTCAGAACGCGTTCACTACACTTTCCTGCGTTTGAATCGACCGCGTTCTGTGCTGATTTCTATTCGCGAGTCGTCGTAACGCTTCCCAAATTCACACTCCCCCGAATTTGCGATTGGTGTGAGTGAGTCTTTTTTTTCCGAGAGCGCTCGAATTTAGGCGGAAACAAAAAATGAAATTCGAAATCGACCGTACCTCTCGCCGACGCGCACAAAGCGCGTATCTCCCCTTCCGCTAATTGCACCGTGCGATTATTCGGTTGTCCTCTCACGCTCAATAATCGCTCGATGATCGAGTCTACGTCGAGCGTATTTGCGTGCGCCATTTCGGGCAGTTAAAGAGACAAATTCAAGTGCGTCGCTTCCAAAAAACACAATCTCTGTCTCGCGAAGAAGGACTCGTTCTCGCGATCCTTATTCTCGCGCGTATTCGTCCGCACTTTATCCGTCTCTTTGATAAGTGGGAGAATTAACTCGGGCAATTGCCTTTTAACTTTGTCGAAACAAAGAAAACTGTGAGGAGAAAAACCGCACACGCTCGAATTTTACGCCTTTTAAAAAGCAGAGAAAAGAGAGTCACACTCTGCTTTTTTTTGTCATTTTTTTCAGGCAGTTGCGCTCCCAGAATACATAAACAAGAAATTGAACGCCTCGTTTGATGCGGAACTGACGACTGCATGAGAACAGAAGACTTGAGAAAAGCAGCACCGGGGTGGTGTTGATGTCAAAGAGAGAGATGACCTCGCGAAAATTCTCCCTCGCGTTGCAGAGAATGCTGAAAAAACGGCTGACTTTTTTACTTCGCGAAATCGCGTTGGAAGGAAGAGACGGGTGCACGTTGCCGAAAGCGTTTGAACTTTTAGACACTTCTTTGGAAAGGAGAAGGAAGTTACGAGAAGACGGAGAGTCGAACGAACGAGACGAGGACGACACGGACGACGAGGACGATGAAGACGTCGATGTGTTCGATGATTTAGACGAAGAAACTGGCGACGAGGAGAAAGAAGAAGATATCGACGACGAGGAGAAGAAAAAGAAGAGAAAAGTTGAGAAACTGAAACGATTGGTGTTCCAACGACTCGTCTCGCGGAGTTCGCTCGCAAAGACGAGTGATTTTGACACGTTGGAATCGATGGAAATGAGACCACCGGACGTGTACTTCATGGTGAAACTTCCAGAGAAGTGCAAAGTGAACACAACAGAGCAAGAAGCGCTCGTGGAAATCGACGCGGCGGAGAAATTCATCGTGCGGGAGAGTTTCGACTTTCGAAAGTCGAGGCGAGGCGGCGGCGACGGTGCAAATAGTAACATCAAGAACAGCGAAAACAAGGCGAGTAATAAAAGTATCAAAAAGAAATCTAAGAACCAACTACAAGGGCGCGATGGAGACAAAGTGGACGGATGTCTCATCACTTTTGAGGAGTGCATGGATGCTGAAATTGCCAATCCAATCACGCTTGTCGCTTCTTTGCACGCGCGAGAAGCCGTATTGAGTTTAACCGATGCGAGGTCGTGGGAACAAGTTCTTTCGCCATTTGCGAGACGCATTTTAGAATTTGTCGCGAAAAGAAGACAGCATGGCGCCACGACGGCGGAAATGAGTGCTCATCTTAACATGAAATCTTCAAAAATAGATCCACACGCGAGGCAACTCGAAGGTTTGCGCATCAGCTTGAGGAGGAAAGTGTTTCGTCAAGAGTCGAAAACGACCGAAAGCGGCATGTGGCTTCCAGAATTTGTACCGAGAAAGGCGACAGCTTTGAGCCACACGATGAAAAAGAAATACGCCGATCGATTGTTTAATATTTTGGAAGAGGCTGGTAAGGCGCACGCGGTGCCAATTGACGACATTAAACCTGAGATGGCGAAAGCGTTGAACAGTTTGATTTACGACATGAATCCAAGACGGTCTCAAAAATTATTCGGCGAACTTCGCAACGAATTAGTCGAGAAAAAATGCATCCTCCTCGGAGTTGTGAACGTCGAAGACGAAAAAACGGGGAGAACTGTTGTCAAGGAAGCGCTTCAATTGATCGAGCGCCCGCAAGAGTACACCTACAAAGCAACTGCATCGATGGCGCAGGTGATTGACGGTGCCGATAAAAACGCCCCGTTGCTCCTACCGTCCTCAGAAAAGGAAAAGGAGAATGAACTTCTTCTCGCAAAAGCCGATAAGAATAAAACGATAACACCATGGATTAAAGATGATGTCGAATACGAACCCTCTCAGTACACGATGTGGACAGGTAACGGTAGCAGAGAGCTCGTTTTAGAGGAAACGTACGAGTCTCAACTCCTCGAAAGATTAGCAAAAAGTAGCGCCGGCGCAACCGTAAAGGCTCTCGGAATCGAGTTCGATATCGCGTGCAAACCGCTGCAAAGAAAATTAGAAAAATTAGAGCTATCAGATAAGCTTCTTGACCGTACGACGGTTCGAGCGGGATCGAATGTCAACGTGTATTATAAGCTGAAAGAGTCCATTGCTCGAAAGCGCGGCATCGCGATGGCTCGCGAAGGTGAAAATTTTGGACCGAATGGAGACGGCGAGATTACTAATACGCAGCTTATGGCAAATAAACCTCTGGATAGGAACGAAGTTCGATTTCAATACGTAAAGGAACACATATTAGAGAAAGGCTTTGCATTTCAATCGCGTTTGGGTACTTGGTTAGCCAAGAAGGAGGGGCACGGATTAGCGCGCGTCGACGTGATCCAGATCAAACAAATCGTAGAAACTTTACTGCAAAAGGAAAAGTTTTCCCATTTTGTTGTGAGAGGATTATCGGGCAAAGAAGATACATTGCTGTGCTCGCCAGAGTTTTTTAATTCGATAGACCACAAAAATCTTACGGACGAGTTCATAACGAATATGTTGTATCACGGCGAGCAGTTGCGACTTGCAAAGCGAAAAAAATTAGAAAGTTCTGGCATGGAGCTTCCGCAGTTGCAGGCGTTTGAGAAAGAAGTACCGACAACTGCGACTGCGACAACGACGGGAGCAAGAAAGAGTGTGAAAAACACGAGCAAAATGGGCAGCGAAATTTTGCTCTTGGCAAATGGAAACGAAGTTACTAGCGACGATACGAAAAGATTGACACCGCCGCCACCTCCACGAATCTCAACCCTGAGTGTTAGTACTCCTAAAAATCCAGTTGATGTCCCATTTGAGCGGTTGCGATACGAAAATGCGTTACGATTCGGTATTTTCCGCTCACATGTGTTGCGATGCCGCGCTTTGCATTTACATTTAATTCAAAATGCGACGAATGGATGCATCTCCGCGCACGAACTTCGAAAAAATATTCCGGTCAAATTGCACTTTCAGCTCGCACCGCCTCCGAATGGGTTGAGCGCGACTCAGCTTGCGAAGTTATACGTCGCTGTTGTCGAGGATGTAAAATTTTCGGACTTGGATAAGACATTAGCCAAAGCAGCGTACGACTCGGATGCCATAGGAGACGTGTTGAAAGGATTGAAGAACATGGGATTGTGGACGTACGGTACAACTCCGAGCGCGCCGACACCTTTGCCATCGAGGAAGCGAAAAGCGCCCATTCAAGAAGATATTGACTGCAAAGAAGAGGAGAACGGTATCGGTGTTTCTTTACAACTCGCAGCTGTCGGCACATACGTCAAATCGGAAGCTGATGGTGGTAAAAACAAAATAGAAATGAACCTTACAACCATTGAGTCCTGCAATGCGTATTGGAACGCTCTCGAAAAAACGTTTGCAGGTGTGAAAGTTGACGTCGACTTGTGCTCAAATGGAAACAACACCATCGCAATGACGCAGAAGAAGAGTTGGGACTTATCCATGATCATTCAGAATTCCAAAGAAGCGTTGCTTTTAGCGATCCGATTTGAAGATTTGTGGAAGCGCTGGGTGCAAAGCTCGATGGACGAGCCACATCCAAACCATGCGCAGAGACGGTATCCCACAAGAGACGAGCTATCAAAGCCTGAAAATACATCGTTAAGAGTTGATTTAGCAGCTGCACAGCGTAAGGTTGGTTTAAAACCGGTAACAGCCTTGAAGGAAACGCCAATCCTCGCATTTGTGCAGAAACAAATAGTATCGGACAGAAAAGAGTGCACCGGCTTGACTGAAAAGAGGATTGACGATTTGTGGAAAGTATACGGTGAAAGCGTTCAAAAAACTCTTCTTGGAGGCCACGCTACGTTCGGAGTGGATGGTGGGAAGACGCTGGGCGTAAAAAGCACGGACTCTGGCGTTATCACGGAGAACGAGTTACAACAAATTGCGCTCATAGCGAGACAAAAGTCAAAGCGTGAATCGTCCAAGAATCAAAATATTCAACGCAACAACAATAAAAGCAAGAACAATGCTGATGGTAGCGATAGTGATGAAGGAAAGGATAACGGCGATGATATGATTGGTGGTCCCCTTTTACACGATCTCGATGATGACGAAGATGATGACATAGATGAAGATGAAGACAACAACGCAAACCTCTCTTCGAGACTGCGATTCCGGGCGCCAAAAATGATTTTCGATATAGATTCTGATACCTTCTTGCTGACGACTGTGATTCAATACATGATAATATCAGGGCCGGGCGACATTGATCCGTCATTAAATCTCGGAGCTCGTTCGGCTACTTTTGGTAACGTTGCTTTGGTATTCCAGGCTATGCGAGAATCCTGGGTTGATCGATACAGAAATGCAACGGAGTTGGCCATCATGAAAAGATGGAGAATCATATGCAAACATGCTTCTCCAACGGAGGAAGCAGGTGGGATCATCAGATCTGCATACAACTACGCAAAGCTTGAGTACGAATCTGGGAAAGAGTCGCGGCGAAAGCGAGATGAGAGTCTTCTGGATGGATTATTATCTGTAAAATCTACAGAAGAATCTGACGAGCCTATTGGGATCCAGGAGCAAATCGAGCGCGTGACCGATTCAATTCAAGGAAGAGAACGCGCTCCGGAAGGAAAGAATTGGGAAATGTCCGGCGAATGGACTCTAGATATTCAGCAACGCGTCGCGGTGATGGCAAGACAGATTCTCTTAAACAACAGTTTTGAAAGTCGGAAAAATATTATTGCTCCGGAGAATAGAAACGGTGACAGAGTTAACGCGGCAGAGAAGAATGATTATGGGAAAATGGAAGTTGGAACCACCATTACCGCAACGAACAACAATGACAACAACAACAATATGGACGTCGAAAAAGACCATATTGACGATGGGGACGATGATTTCGACGGCACTGCCGCCGGTGTTGACGATGACGACAATGACGAAAAAGAAGTTGGAGAAAAAGTTGAGGGACGGAATGCCGAGAAGGAGATGGAAAAGGATTACGAGAAGAAAGCAACAGCTGCAGTAAAAGTGGATCCTACAAAGGAGGGTGAGGAGGCGCCGGATTCTGAGAAACCATCAGTAAATTTGGATCCATCCGAATGGTTAGTCTTGGACGAAGTCAAATGTGAAATGTGCCAAGGCGGTGATCGCGAAGATGAAGTGCTCTTGTGCGATGGATGTGATTGCGGTTTTCACATATTCTGTTTAAAACCACCTTTAAAGAAAATTCCAGACGGCGATTGGTTCTGTGAGAAATGTAAAGCCGCACTGGAACCGGTAGACGACGATGATGCCGAATTGAGAAAAATCATAGAGAAAGAGCGCGCGGGTATGCGAGACAATTTAGATTGGCTTGAGGCATCACGCCGCGCGACCACATCGCGCAGAAAAACCGCCGGAGTTCCTGCCCGCGTTTCTGCTCTTCCACCCGCTTATCGCGAGAATGGCGAAAATATGGGATTGGCAATGGGAGGCAAACGAAAGTTTACGAAGAAGTTTACGCAAATACGATTCAACGAAGAACGCCGTGCACGTAACGATAGTGTCGGCGAACCTATCATCGAGATTCGTAAAAGGGCAATTGAAATTTTCAATGATATGTTTGCAGAGAAAAGTTCAGAAGGAGAAGAGACTGCAAATGCCAACGGTGTCACGCATGAGATTTTGCCCGTGCACGCGATCAATGCTGCTTCTATGCTGGCTTACGTTTCAGGCATGATTACAAACAATATTGATATGGTATCATTGGCAGAGCTCGATGAAGTGAGCAATCCTTCCGATGCCAAATGGGCATTCAAAGTGCTCGCGAAGAATAGTAAGGAGTGCTCTTCGTTTGGATTTAAAACTTCGGGGGAGAAAATCCAGCGTTCATTCCAACTCATCGCGGAAGATTGCGGCAACAACGCGGATGACGACGACGCGATGAATATCTGTGAAAGCGATCCAAACATCGAGCGAGAGATTACGCGATATGTTTCCGCACGCTTGAATGCGAGCGAATCCGATATCGTAGAGTTCATTGGCGATGACGCCTCCAGCGCAAAACGAGCACTCAAAGCGCTCACGGCGCGAGGTGAGCTTCTTTTACGAACCGTACAAGCGCACCGTTCCAGTGTGCCAAGCATCTTCGGTAAAGTAAAAGAAAGCAACGACACAGCAAACACAAACGCGAAAACTGAAAAGTTTTATTGCGTTCCTATTGAGAATCAAAGGGTCGTTTTGTAACACAAACGACTTACCAGACGAAAGAATCTCTACTAAGTTATACGATACGCTTTTTCGAAACTATTTGGTAATACACGCTAAGCAAATAAGATAATTCCTTCTCAATCTATCATGGCATAGAGACTGTGATAGCTCGTTTGATTGCATTTGGCATGGTTTGCATGACAATTGGAACGTCCACCAGCTTTTTCGGCACTCTCACATCGCCGTAGCCTCTCAAAAATAGAATCTTCGCACCGTCATCAATCTCCTCTACTTTCGCTTCAATCGTACCAACGCTGACGAACGAGCCAGGGTCGTTCGGATTAGATTTCAAGAAATCCATCTCGAATCCAGTTTCAGTTTTATCTACTTTTTGCGGCAGGACAAACGGCATGTTCTGACCGCTCGTCGTTAGAGTCGTTGCCCACTGGAAAAGCGAAGATGAGAAAGTTTCGACGTTAATATCTGCAGGTAACTTCGCGGTTCCTAATTGAACGCTTTCTGCGCCTTCTAGATTTGATGACGACGCTTTGATTTTCGCCACCCTCGTGGCGTTATTAGATTTCCACCGTCTCGTTGGGTGGACTCGGCTTTCCGTCGTTAAGACTCTTGTTGTGCTCGCGAACATGGTGATACTACTACTAATAGTATTAGGGGATTAGTGAACGGTGTGTGACGT
>JGI20151J14362_10002584_pt1 | contig 12688 bp, 18 predicted proteins | sample COG_01_FD_14362 | JGI IMG/M metagenome (IMG submission 14362) | reverse complement strand
CAATTAAAAATGAATATTTATTGTGAGCATATCTAAAATAAAAATAGTAAGAGCACTTTGGACTAATCCATGGGCACCTTCTGATTGGTCTAAGAAACACTTGTATCCAGAAATACCAATGAACCCTACATTTCCAAATGAAATTGTTTATGTTTGGGGTGATGATAATGTAAAAATATTAAAAGAAAGAGGCTATAATTATATTAAGGTGGATGATAGTGAATATCCCTACTTTAATAAAGAATTTACTCAACATGGTAAAAAATTAATAGCATTAGATAAAGCATTAAAAGAATCGGGTGAAGCATTATTATTAGACTGGGACTGTATTCAAGTAAAAGATTTAAATATTGAGGTTCTTAGAGAAAAAGAAATACAAGTTCCACTATATTGTTGGACCGAACTACAACTATCTAAAATTAAAGATGAATTTAAATTAGACATCCCATTAGAAAAAGAATTAAGGAAATACCATTGGAAATTAAAAGATGTTTTAGTCTCACCCAACTTTGGATTTGCTTATTCAAGAGATAAAAATTTTGGTGAAAGATTAATAGTAGAAGCTATTAAACATAAAATTAATTACTGTATAGAAGAACATGCAATGTTTAATTATGCTAATTGCACTTTAGATGAATATATAGACAAATACCATCCAACTTCTGTTTATGGTAAGGCGTTTCCTTTTAATAAACAAGAAAAAGGATCAATTTCTCTAAATGAATATGTTAACAATAAAATAGGTATAAACGAACATTTTAAACATTTATAATGAAAGCATATTGTGGTTTACCTTTTGAAAGATTTAGAATTGACTTTGATGGTCAATATCAATCTTGTTGTCATCAAACATCCTACTATGGAAATATATTTGATGAAGATAAATCATTAAAAGATTTATATTCTAGACAACATAAATTAAGGGAAGTTAAAGTAGCAACTTTAAACCAATCCTTACATAGTATGTGTAATAATAATACCTGCCCTTATTATACTACAGATTTAGAACGAAATAAAGAAGTAAGTATAAGAGAATACCCAACACAAATTGAGTTTGCATTATCACCTTTAATGTGTAATATAGGAGGTTTAAAACCAACTGCAAAAACTGCTTGTGCTATGTGTCCTAGGTCAAATAAAGAATGGATGAAACCTTATTTAGATGGGACTATCCCTGATAGAACAGACGAAATGTTAGAATTTATTAAACCAGCTATACCAACACTTGAAACTTTAACAGTATTAGGCATAATAGAACCATTTTTTAAAGGGCAAATATTTGATGTATTAGATAAATTAGAATTTAAAAAATATAAAGAAAATATTTTATTTTGGACTTTTTGTAATGGCACATTATTCGGAGAAAAAAACCAAAATAAGTTTTTAACATATGTTGATAAATCATGTTTTGGGTTTTCGGTAGATGCTGCAACAAGTAAAACATATCAAAAAGTAAGAAAATTAAATTATTTTGATACTGTAAAAAGAAATTTAACTAGTTGGTTTAAAAAATGTAAAGAAGAGGGCAGATGGGATGAATCTTTTATAGCAAATAATATTAATATGTGGAATTTACATGAAGTTCCAGATATGGTAAAATATGCAAAAGAAGTAGGAGCAAAATTAATTGAATTTACACCAACTCATGGTGAAGAATCTAAAACTCAACTACCAAAAGAAGCATATTGTAATGCACAAAATTGGGAGTTGTTTGATGAAGCACAACAAAAAGCAATAGAAGTAGGGAAAGAAATTGGACAACCCGTAAGGTTTTATGTACCTTTACATCGTGGATTTAAAAAATAAAACATGGAAAAATATAAAGTAAAAGTTATAACACAGGTAAAAAATATACAACGTAGAGTTAAATTAGAAAAACAACAATTTTTTCAAGATATACCCTTTGAATATGTAATAGGTATAGATGGAAAAAAATATGAATTAACTGAATTTGATGAGGATTTAATTAAAGGAAATGATTATGAAAAATATGGTATTCATATCCCATCTTTAGTAGCAGCTAATTATACTCATTTAAATTTATTAGAAGAATGTGCAAACCAAGATTTACCATATTTTATATTTGAAGATGATGCTAACCAACTACAAGAATTTCCATTAGAACTTGTTAATAAAATTGCTAATAGAAAGAAAATAGATTATTATTGGTTAATGCCAGACCAACCTTCAATATTAGCCTATGTAATATGGCCTAAAGGTGCTGCAAAAATAGTAGATCATATAATTAATAGATCTAAACTGTCAAGAGGGTTAGATTGGCAGATATTTGATATGAGAAGAGAAGTAATACTGCGTGGAGACCAACTAAAGTCTTCGTATTTTGACCAAACACCAGGGCATGACTCTGATATTACAACTTTAGAAAACTATGGCCAATAAACCTTTTTACCCAACAAATAGAGAAGATGTTTATTTTGTAGCACCTATTCCAATTTTAAAAAAAGAATATGGGAACGATGTTATAACACAAAGAGTATATGATTTGGGTAATAGATTGCTAGATCCTGAAGGTAAACTACAAGGTCAAGAACTACCTGGACAATATGATAAAATTAGACAAGATCACTATCATATTAATTATGATTATCAAGAAGAATGGACTGAAAGTCATGAACTACCACCTTTAGGGAGTAGATATTATGCAAAACCCAATGATTTTTTATCTACAGAAAATGAAGATGTTGAAGTAATCAAACGTAGGATTATAAATGGTTTTAAACAATTAATAGGAGATAAAAATTGTGATCCAGTAATAACAGAAAATTGGATGCAGTATTACCATCCTGCAGATGGTAGAGGACATAATGCTCATAACCACAATAGATGGAGTAATAACGAAGAAAAACCATTAATGTTTTCAGGTGGTTATTACTTAAGTGATGGAAATCCTATTAAAGATCATCCATATAGTGGGACTTTTGCTTTTCATATTAGAGGAGAAAGACATTATATTAGACCAAAAGCAGGAATGTTAATGATGTGGCCTCATGATTTGTTACACTCCGTAGCTCCTTTTTATGGAGAAACATATAGAACAGTAATTAATTTTAATATAGAAGTATGAATTTAATCTTCCAATGTAGAGGTGGTATAGGGAAAGCTATTATGTCAACAGCAATAATAACAGCAATCAAAAAACAACACCCCAAATATAAAATAATAGTAATATCATCACACCCATCAGTATATAGAAATAATCCTGATGTACATGATATACATACTTTTGAAAATTTCCAACATTTATATTATAAGTATGTTTACAACCAAGAGTTTATAACATATAGTTTAGAACCATATGAACATAGTGATTTTATTACAGGAAAAAAGAGTTTATATGAAGTATGGGCTGAATTATGTAATGTTAAGTATGATAATGAATGGCCTAAATTTATTTTAACTGAAGATGAAATTAAAAAATATTCAAAGTTATATAAAACTGATAAACCTATTTTTGTATTACAAACCCACGGTGGAGATCCAAACCAAAATTTAGATTACAATTGGGCTAGAGATTTACCTAATAATACAGTAGAAGAAATAATTAACCATTATAAAGATGATTATAATATTTACCATATAAAAAGAGAAGATCAAAAATCATACCCTAATACTATCCCAGCAACTGAAGGGATTAGAGAAATAGCTGTATTAATTAAATTATCAAGAAGAAGATTATTTATAGATAGTTTTGCACAACATTTATCTGTAGCTTTACATAAACACTCAACAGTATGTTGGGTAACAACAACTCCTAAACAATTTAGCTACAAAAATCCAACAACATTACACCCATACCATTATACAATTAAAGCAAATGAACCTGAGTTTGAATCCCAACATACAACATTTCAAGGTTATGATTTAGTAGAACATTTAAATAATTTGCCTTATACATCTCCTGATCGTATATTTGAGGGAATTAACATTATTGAAAATATAGAAAGACAAAAATATAATTTATTTTAATATGCATTTATCATACAATTTTGACAGAAAAGAAAACGATTCTCAAAACTATTATTTCTTTAAAGAAGGATTTAGTAAAGAGGAATTAAATAAAATAGAACAAAATATATTAGATTTACCTTGGCACATCGCTACTACAGTAGGTGGAGACGATGATACTAATAGAAAATCTAATATTAAATGGATCCCTCAAAACGATAATTGGTGGTGGTTATATGAAAAGTTATCAGATATGGCAGTGTCAGCTAATAATGAATTATGGGATTTTGATTTATCACAAATACCAGAACAAATTCAGTATACAGAATATCATGCTCCAGCAGGTCATTATGATTGGCATCAAGATATTGGCCCAGGGATGTTATCTAAAAGAAAAATATCAATAACAGTCCAATTATCTGAACCAGATGAATATGAAGGTGGCATTTTAGAATTATTTAGAGGAGGAAGCACAGAAGGACCATTTATTGAAGCAGAAAAAAATGCAGGTTGTGTATTTATTTTTCCTTCTTATATGATGCATAGGGTAACACCAGTAACAAAAGGAACAAGAAAATCTTTTGTATTATGGTTAGGTGGAGGACATTATAGATAGTATATGATAAAGAATTTAGCAAAATTAGCAGTAGATAATGGTGGTTTACTAACACCCTTAATCATACCCGGAGAATTAACTGATGGTACTGGTTTATGTAATGTTAGTATTTACAAAGAAGAAGATGGAAGATTAATAGCAAATGTTAGGCATGTGCATTATTCATTATATCATGCAGAGTTTGAACAAAAATTCTATTGTAAATATGGCACTTTATCTTATTTAAATCCTGAAGATGATATTAAATTAAGAACCGGAAATTATTTATGTAATTTAAACTCTGACACTTTAGAAGTAGAAACCTACCAAAAAATAGATACCTCCAAACACGATACCCCTCCAGTATGGACTTTTATTGGGTTAGAAGATGTTCGAGTACTTAGGTGGGATAATATTCTTTATGTTTGTGGTGTAAGAAGAGATGTTAAACCTGATGGAGAAGGCAGAATGGAACTTTGTAAGATTAATTGGGATGAAGATGTTTGTATTGAAGAAACAAGAGATAGAATTGAAGTAGACCCACATACTTACTTAGAAAAAAATTGGATGCCAGTATTAGATATGCCAATGCATTTCATTAGATGGTGTGACCCACTACAAGTAATGAAAATTGACCCAGTTAATAATACCAGTGAAGTTGTAGTTGAAAAAAATTATGATTTAGATATTCCAAGGGAATTAAGAGGTGGATCTCAAGTAATACCTTATGGTAATGAAGGAGATAGAATATGTTTAACTCATGGTTGTTTATTTTTNCANCACCCAGGTAAACATAAAGATGCTCAATACTACCATAGGTTTGTTATATGGGATAAAAACTGGAATTTAAAATCTTTAACAAAACCCTTTAAATTTATGGATGCACAAATTGAATTTGCTTGTGGGTTAGTAGTAGATGGTGATGATTTTATAGCTACTTTTGGTTACCAAGATAATGCTGCTTATGCATTAAGATTACCTATTAATTTATTAGATAAACTAGAATGGGAAGATAAAAGCGTATGGAAAAACTAAAAAAATATTTATACAAGTATTTAGATAATACTACTGATCCTTACATTAATGCTAAATTAGCTGAGGAATATGAAAAATTAGGCCAAGGAGCATCAGCACTATCTTTCTTTTTAAGAGCAGCAGAATTAACTTGGAAGACAGACCCAGAATTTGCTTATTGTTGTGTTTTAAAAACATGGAAACAAATGCATAAAACAACTCGAAGACCTAATTGGGAGCGAGAACAATTACAAACAGCAATAGCATTTTTACCCCAAAGACCCGAGGCATATTTACATTTAAGTTTATGGCATTCTAGNAGAAAAGAATGGAAACCATCTTATATGTATGCTTGTTTAGGAATAGAACATACAGGTAAAGANCCACTAATTTANGATGTTGANTANCCAGGNGANTATATGTTATTATTTCAAAAGGCATANACTGCATGGTATGTTGGTCAAAGNAAAGAATCTGCNAAATTATGGAAAGAATTAGGCACTCTTTCTAATGTTAAAGCAGAACACATGCANATAATACAAAATAACATACTTAATTTATGTTGAAATATTTATTAACGTTACGTTAACTGAAATTAACTAAAACAAACACTATGAGTTGGACCTATAAAGGAAACAAAATGGTCGATATCACTCAATTCCCAGAAAATACATACGGTTTTGTTTATATAAATAAACATATACCTTCAGGGAAATCATATATCGGAAAAAAAGTTTTACAATTTACTAAAAAAGTAAAGCTTGGTAAAAAAGAACTAGCTGCCTTAACAGGAGTAGTTGGCCGTCGCCCTTCATATAAAATAGCAGTTAAAGAATCTGATTGGAAGAATTATTATGGTTCTCAAAAGGATATTAAACAGTTGTTAATTGAAGGTAAAAAAGATGAATTTGAACGTACTATACTAAAATGTGTACCTAATAAAAAATCATTAACATATTTTGAACTTAAATACCAGATGGTATACCAAGTATTAGAAAAACCAGACGAGTTTTTTAATGATAATATTTTAGGTAAATTTTTTACTAAAGACTTGATAGATATTAACTATGAAGACCCTTTGGAAATTAAAATACATTAACGTATATTACGGTTATGGTAAATCAGTTATTAGTTACTTTAGTAAATTCTGTATTAGGCACAGGCAAGCAAACTGCCCGTGGTAATATAGCATATACTTGCCCTCATTGTAAACACCATAAACCTAAATTAGAAGTTAATTTTACTGAAAATAAACAAGGAAATAATCCATGGCATTGTTGGGTATGTGATAAAAAGGGTAAAAATATACTTTATTTATTAAAAGCTGCTGGTGCTTCACCTGACAAAATAGCTGAAGCTAAAACATATGTTAAAGATGTTACATATATAACTGATAATAATACACCAAAATATTTCCTAAAACTACCAGAAGAATTTATACCATTAAAAGAGGTTAACAAATCGGACATTATGGCTAGACATGCTTTAGCTTATTTAAGTGCTAGAAATATAGATAAAAAAGATATTCTTAAATATAATATAGGTTATTGTAAAGAAGGTTTATATAAAAATATGATTATACTTCCAACATATGATGTAGATGGTAATATAAATTATTTTACGGGGCGTTCATTTGAAAAAGAACCATACATTAAGTATAGAAATCCCCAAGTAAGTAGAGATATAATCCCTAATGAATATTTTATTAATTGGAATATACCTATTATTTTATGTGAAGGACCATTTGATGCTATTGCTATAAAAAGAAACGCAATTCCACTATTAGGAAAAAATATACAAAGTAGCTTAATGAAAAAAATAGTTACTTCTGTAGTAGATAAAATTTATATTGCATTAGATAGGGATGCAATTAAACAAGCTTTAAAATTCTGCGAGCGATTAATGGCAGAAGGAAAAGAAGTCTATCTTGTTGATATGCAAGATAAGGACCCGAGTGAAATGGGTTTTGAAAATTTTACAAGATTAATACAAAAAACAGTTCCTTTAACCTATTATAATTTAATGGAACAAAAACTATCTATATGATAAAGAAATCTTATAACAGAATTCTAGAGATCTCAGACGATCACAAACAAATTACACTACCTGATTCAAGGTATTACAGACGTAATGGTGAATATTACCCATCAATTACATATGTTTTAAATTGTTACCCAAAAGGTAAGTATTTTCAAGACTGGCTTAAAAAGGTAGGACATAGTGCTGATTGGATCGTTAAAAAGGCAAGTGAAGAAGGTACTAAGGTACATGAAATGATTGAGGAATATTTTACAGGTAAAGAATTAAATTATCTTAATAAAGATGGTTACCCTAAAATGGACCCTAATGTATGGCAGATGTTTTTACGTTTTGTTGATTTTTGGGAAACACATAAACCAACATTAATTGAAACTGAAGTACATTTATTTAGTGAAGAACTTAAAGTAGCTGGTACTTGTGATTTAATTTGTGAAATTGATGGTGAACTATGGGTTATTGATTTTAAAACATCAAATCACCTACAAACTACATATGATTTACAAGGTGCAGCTTATGCTCAATGTTATAAAGAATGTTTTGGTAAAACAGCTGATCGAGTAGGTGTGTTGTGGTTAAAATCTAAGTCTAGAGGTGCTGATAGATCAGGTACTAGATTAAAAGGCAAAAATTGGGAAGTATATGAATCACCAAGAACTCAAGAAGAAAATATAGATATTTACAAATCAGTAAAAAGTATATTTGATATTGAGAACCCAAAACATAAACCTGCTACACAAAGTTTTAAAACTACTGTGAAGAGAACCGCATAAAAATTAGGCTACCGTAATAATCTTTCGTATATTTACATTGTAAATAATGATAAAAAACAATAAAGGTTATGAAAACATTTAAAGACGTTACATTTAAACAACACAAATTAGGCAAAGGACATATCCAAGGATTATTAATGCTAGATAATGGTATTGAATTATCTATAGTCGCAGGTAGTGGAATGTACAGTACATCTAAAAATGGTGCTAGAGCAGCAGTTAACAATGTTAAAGATGTTGCATCATTTGAGGTTGCTGTAATTAATAAAGATGGTGATTTTGTTGGTGATGTTAAAGGATGGCAAGGTAGAGAAGATATTGACAAATTAATAAAAAAACTTAGTTAATATGGATGCTAATTTAAAAGAAGAACTATATAAGTTAGTAATGGAAGTTATTGAAGATATAGATGAACCTTTAAAATATGATGAGGATGAAAATACTCTTAAAATTACTAGAGCAAAAACAAATTTACATAAATTAAAAGAAAAAATTGAATGGTTATGAGCCCAGAAGAAATATATTGGGAGGAGCAAGAATATAATCGTGCCCAAGAAATTATGAAAAAAAATATAATGGAGGTTACAAAGGAAGAATTAGAATTCTTAAAGAAAATGAACATGATATAGCCTTTAATATTTATAACATATGATAAAACTAGAAAATATACTTAAAGAAATGAATGTTACATTAGGTGATAATGCTATCCCAACAACAGGAAAACCTAAAGCAATAATTTTAGCTGGTGCCCCTGGTGCTGGTAAAGGATATGTACTTAAAGGATTAAATATAGGCAATTTAAAAGTTTTAAATGTTGATGATAGCTATATTGATAAATTAAAACAAGCTAATGTATCTTTAGACCTTAAAAATGCATCATCAGAAGATAGAAGTAAACAAGCAAAAGCAATGGCTGATGCAAATAAAGAATTTGCAGGTAAAGTTGAAAAAACTATTGAAGGTAAACAATCATTTATATTAGATGGAACAGCCGCATCATATAATAAAACAGTCAAATTAAAAAATGAATTAGAAAAAGCAGGATATGAAGTATTTATGCTTTATGTTTATACTGATTTAGAAAAATCGTTAAAACAAAACGAATTAAGATTTCAAACGTCAGGTGGTAATGATAGAAGTTTAGCGCCAGCAATCGTGTTAAAAACATGGAATGATGTAACACAACAGTATAAACCATACCGCGAATTATTTGGTGATGATAAATTTATATCAGTGGCTAATACCTTAGAAGATGAAAAATTAGAAGATTTAGATGATATAATAAATAAATATCTAAAACCATATTCACCTAAAAATACAAAACCAAAAACGGCAGCTAGAGCAGCATATTCAGCAAAACAAAAAGAAAAAACAAATAGTGAAATTAGAAAACTATTAGCTAAAGATGGAGTAAAAGATATTATAGACAATTCAATATCTGCAGATGAAGCTAAACTAAAACTATCAAACTTTTTAAGCAAATAATGAATTTAGTAAAAGAAATAACAAAAGGATTACTTGAAGAAGAAAAGAAGACTGTAGCTGTATATGGAGGTGGTTTTAAACCTCCTACAGCAGGTCACTTTGAAGTAGTAGATCAAGCATTAAAAGAAAATCCAAACATTGATGAATTTATTATTTTAATTGGTGGTAAAGAAAGAGATGGTATAACACCTGAAGAATCTTTACTTATATGGGACATTTATAAACAATATTTACCTATTACAGTAGAAGTAAAATTAAGTTCTAAACCACCAATTCAAGCAGTATACAATTATGCTAAAGAACATCCAGATGAAGAAGTATTATTTGTAATTGGCGCTAGAGAAGGTAATGAAGATGACTTTAGCGATATAGCAAAAAGAACAAAATCATTAGATAATTATGGTAATTTAGAATTACGTACTATTGTTACACAGGGTGGAGCATCAGGTACTGCAGCTAGAAATGCAGCTAAAGTATCATCGGAAAAATTAAGACCACTATTACCAAAAGAAATAACAGATGAAGAAGCAGAAGAAATTTTTGGATATATTAGTAATGTAGTTAAAGAAGAAATTGTAGGTAATAAAATTAAATGTGATAAATGTGGGTGGAGTTGGAATATAATAGATGGTGGAAATGATTTATTTATGTGTCATAAATGTGGGCATAATAATGAATCAAAAACCGAATTACCCCCACTTTTAAAAGAAATATTAGACCCTACTAATTTTGACTTTAAACCTTTAATCCAATCACTAACTAAAAGTATGGAAAATGATGGTTTAAAATTAAAACCATACCCTAAAGTTAAATTTATTCATACTGATTTTAGTAACGCAGATGATTTTTTTGGTAAAACTGCATATTATAACCCAAACAATAACGAAGTAGTATTATATACACTAGGACGTCATCCTAAGGATATATTACGTTCATATGCGCATGAATTAATACACGTTCACCAAAACCACGAAAATAGATTAGAAAATATTAACACAGATAATGTTAATGAAGATGACTATTTAGAACAAATAGAACGTGAAGCATATGAAGAAGGAAATATTGCATTTAGAAGTTGGTCTAATAGAATAACAAATCAAAAAGACCCATTTGGGTTAAATGCTTTTGCCCAAGATTTAGCTAAACTAAATGAAGAAGAAGAACAATATTATATTTACCTTGATATGGATGGGGTGGTAGCAGATTTTGATAAAAGATTTAATGATTTATCAGGTATGATGCCTCAGGATTATGTTAATAAAAATGGTTTAAATGCATTTTGGGATTTAATAGATGAAAAGCATAAGGTAGCATTTTGGAGGGGTATTGAATTAATGCCTGATGCTCAAAAATTAGTTAAGTTTGTAGAGCAATATCCATTTGAGATGTTAACTGCACCTTCAATTAAAAAACAAAGTATTATTGGAAAAGGCTTGTGGGTTAAAGATAAGATTGGTACATTATATTCAACAAAACCAAAAGTAACATATAGATCAGCAAAACAAAAACATACAGTTAAACCAAATTTAACAAAATTTGATATTTTAATTGATGATAAGGGTAGTACAATTGATAACTGGAATGCAGCTGGGGGTACAGGAATTTTTTATCAAAATGCTGATCAGGTAATAAATGATTTAAAAAAATTAGGTTTATGAGTCAATTAAAAAAAGAATTCCAAAAAAGAGATGTTGAAAGAATTAGAAACCTTGTTAAAGGTAAATATGGGGAAAAAACAAGAGAATCAATAGGTTATACAAAACCAGAGATTTTCCATGAAGAAGGTGATGTTTGGGAGGCAGATGGACGTACTTGGACTATTAAAGATGGCATTAAACAAAATATAACAAAGCTAGATTCAATTAAAAAGGCTCATGTAATGCCTTTATTTTGTCCTAAATGTAAAAAAACAATGGATAGAAGAGTTGATAAACCATACTATAATATTCATAAATTTTGTTTAGGTTGTTATGCTAAATTTACGGATAAATTACAAGCTGAAGGTAAATATGAAGAATATTTTGATGGTATTAATAATAAAGTACTAGACGAACAAATTAAAGATTTTAAAATATTTGTAAAAGAAAAACTAGAAGAAGGAAATCAAGGTCATGTTGCTGAAAATGGAGATGTAGAAACTTGGCATGGAAAATTAAATAAAGATAAAGTAGATGAGCATATAGAATCTGTAGTTGATTATTTAGAGTCACTTAAACAATAATCTTACATATTTATAATAAAATAAAAGTAATGGAAAATAATTTTAATCATCGAGCTTGGAAGCTAAAACAATTACAAGAAGACCTTAGAAAAGAGGTTGAAATGTATATTGATGGTATTATTCCAGAGATAAAAAAAATAGATTTTACTTATACTGATTTTGGTCGTTTATATAAAATTCAAGTTTTTGATGATAAAGGAGATGAATTAACTATAAAAGATGAAGATGACTATAGAGGACATAGACGTTTTTATGATGAAGATATTCGTTATGTAGCCAATAAGTTAGGAGTTCAAGTTAATGATGATTTTGGAGGAAGAAGCTATAATTTTAGTTATTATGAAGATTTAACTCCAGTATTTGATAATTTAGGAATTGAAATAGACCATAACGATGCAATGGACGTAAGCTAAAAACCAAACATATGAAGAAATTGTTATTATTATTATTAGTATTATTACTATCAGGATGTTCAACAACTTATCACTTAAGCACTCTAAATCATGACCCTATATATGATACGGTTTTAGAAGTACCAGCTGATGTACAAATTGATACATTATCAGTTTCACAACTAAAATGGAAATTAAGAACTGA
>JGI20151J14362_10002581_pt1 | contig 12698 bp, 10 predicted proteins | sample COG_01_FD_14362 | JGI IMG/M metagenome (IMG submission 14362) | reverse complement strand
GCAAAATTAATAAATAAAAATTCTGCATCTGAAGGAAATCCTTACGTATCTTTAGTTGCTGAGACTGGTGGCATTAATGCTATGATAGTTGATAGTACAGCTCTACCAGAACAAGCGGTAAAAGATATTTTAGCTAGTTCTTTTCAATCTGCTGGTCAACGATGTTCAGCTTTGCGAATGCTATATTTACAAGAAGACATAGCTCATAAGTTTTTAGAAATGCTGTATGGTGCTATGGATGAACTAATAGTCAATGATCCGTGGCTTGCTAATACAGATATTGGACCAATCATTAGTATCAATGCTACCAAAGATATAGAAAAATACATTAATCTAGCTAATGATGAAAATAGAGTTCTACATCAAGTTAAAATTCCTGCACAAGGGTCATTTGTTAAACCTACAGTGATAAAAGTTGAGTCAATAAAACAATTAGAACGTGAAATATTTGGACCAGTTTTACATGTAGCAACATTCAAATCTGCCGATATTCCAGGAATAGTAGACGATATTAATAATAAAGGTTATGGGTTAACATTTGGCGTACACTCCAGAATAGATTCAAGAATTCATTATATTTGTGAAAATTTAAATGTTGGTAATATCTATGTGAACCGTAATCAAATTGGTGCTGTAGTTGGCACTCAACCTTTTGGTGGAGAAGGCCTGTCAGGTACTGGACCAAAAGCTGGAGGGCCATCATATCTATATCAGTTTGTTAAAGGAAACGTTAATACAACTTATGAATACGCTGATAAGAAAACCGAGATAGAAAATGCACAGAAAATAATTGATGAGTGTTATCAGGTTGAGAGAAAAGTATTAAATTGCACCTCCCTACCCGGCCCGACTGGAGAGTCGAATATTCTTACTACATATCCAAAAGGAATTATTTTATGTTTAGGCCCGACAGAAAAACAAGCGGAACTTCAAGCAAAAAGTGTTCGTGATATTGGTAGTACAGCCTGCATAGTTTTAGGATTAGATCTTAATAATTTAAGTAAATTAGAAAATTTTTCTGCGGTAATGCTTTTTGCAAAAATTGATATGGTACGTGTTGCAAAAAAAGCATTAGCAGAGAAAAATGGAAGTATTATTCCACTAATAACTAATACTGAAACATTAAAAAATATGAAAATTGAAAGACATGTTTGTATCAATACAACAGCAGCCGGTGGCAATGTAGAGTTATTGATTAACTCGAATTGAAACTAAATAAATGATTATAAAAAATTATGTTGTTATGATTTTTCAGGTAAAAGCCCTCTTGGACTAAACCTTAATACTAATAATAATATCAGCCCCATTGTCATCAAACGCATGTGTGCGGCTGAGTCTATTAAGTGTAACCTAAGGCTGCTATCTTCTGACATTCCAGAAGTTATAACGTTCATTAGTAATAAACCAAGTGGCTCAGCCTCGATCCAAAAAAACCAAATTACAAATCCACCAAGTATAGCTCCCCAATTATTACCAGATCCACCAACAATAACCATAATCCATATTAGGAATGTAAATCTTAACGGTTGATATGAAGTTGGGGTTAATTGGCCATCTAATGTTGTAAGCATAGCACCTGCAAGTCCAACAACAACGGATCCTAATACAAATACCTGTAAATGTCTCTTTGTAACATTTTTGCCCATTGCATTAGCTGAAACTTCATTATCACGAATAGCACGCATCATCCGTCCCCATGGTGATTTTAATGCAGTTTCTGAAAGCCATAATACAATTAATAACATTGTTATAAATAATCCGGCATAGCATATCTTGACAAATATACTTGAAAAGCCAACCGGATCAGCACCCAGCCAATTACAAAGTTCAAGAAACCAGGGTGTAGATTGCAAGTTAACTTCGTATGGTACCGGTCTTGGCATACCAATTACATTTTTCACTCCCCTAGTCATCCAGTCTTCGTGTTTTAAAACTGCTATTATAATTTCTGAAATACCAAGTGTTGCAATAGCAAGGTAATCAGATCTTAGGCCTAATGTAATCTTGCCAATGACCCATGCTGCAATTCCTGCGAATAATCCACCAATTGGCCAAGAAATAACAATAGGTAACCCTAAGCCGCCTAAGTAACCTGATTTTGCTGGGTTGATGCTTTCTATTGCTTGAGTTGCAGGGCTAAATATTAATCTAGATAAAAAGAAACCAATAATGCAAATGGCAACAATAGAAATTATTCTATATCTTCCAGATTTCATATTTTTATAGGTAAATACAGCTAGTCCAATGGAAATAACTGCAATTAATAATCCACCAAGAGCACCCCAGCCACCTTTATCCCAAGCCCCTTCTATGGGTGGCATTGCAACTAATACTGCAGCAAGGCCTCCTAAAGCAGCAAAACCCATAATACCAACATTGAAAAGGCCTGCATATCCCCACTGTATATTAACCCCTAAGGCCATGATTGCACTAATTAGGCATAGGTTAAGAATAGATAAAGACACATTCCAACTTTGGAAAAGTCCTACCCCTAATAAAAGTAATGCCATAATTGCAAAATATAATATGTTTTTATTAAGAGTCATTAAACTGATTTTCCTGCAAAAATTCCTGTTGGTTTAAAAAGTAATACCAAAACTAATATAATAAAGCTTACAGCAAATTTATAATCTGTTGCTAATAGTTGCACTAGTCCTTCTGGTTTCCAATCGCCTGGAACAATGTAAGCAACAAACTTTTTATACGGATATGTTATCATAATTTCTGAGAATGCTATTACAAATCCACCAGCAATAGCTCCTAATGGATTACCTAAACCACCAACTATTGCAGAAGCAAAGATCGGGAGTAATAACATAAAATATGTAAATGGTTTAAATGATTTATCCAAACCGTATAAAGTCCCTGCTATTGTGGCCAATATTGCGACTAAGATCCATGTAACCGACACTACTTTGTCTGGGCTTATTCCGGATAATAATGCTAAATCTTCATTATCTGAAAAAGCTCTCATTGATTTGCCAGTGCGGGTTTTATTTAGAAACCAGAATAATGCCACAACTACAATTACTGCAGTAACTACAGTTAATCCTTGAGAAACTTTAATAGAGACGCCTTCAGCTGTGCCTAAGTATTGTTTCATAGCTTTAGCTTTAATAATAAATCTTTCACCGTCAGCAAAACGCTGATCGTCTGGCCCAATAATAAAACGAACTATACCATTGAGTACAAACATTATTCCAACAGACGCAATAAGATATGTTACTGGTACAGCTTTTTTTTCACGATAAAATTTATATACAAATTTATCTGAACCAAGAAGGAAAATAGCTGTAGCTAATATTCCAAATGGTAATGCAATTAATGCTGTTGGCAATGGCCCTAAATTAATCCCATATGATTGGAATAGCCAAGTAAATAGTATCACAATCATAGTACCAAATGCCATAATATCGCCATGTGCGAAATTAGAGAACCGTAATATACCATATACTAAAGTGACACCTACTGCACCTAGGGCCAACTGAGAACCATATGCTATTGCCGGTACAAAAACAAAATTAGACATCAAGAAAAAAGCATTGAGTAAATCTTCCATTACAGATCCTCGACAATATATACATTAAAAAGATTTCCTATCTCATTGTATTTTATTAGTTTTATATATAAATATACAATCATATTATCCTCCAAGGAAACTTTTGCGCACTTCGGGATTGTTTAATAAAACTTCACCAGTATCTGTGAATTTATTTCTTCCTTGTACCATTACATAGCCTTTATCAGCAATATTTAAGGCTTGCCTAGCATTTTGCTCTACCATCAAGATTGTTATACCCGTTTTAGCTACTTCTATAATATTATCAAACAGCTCATCCATAACTATAGGTGAAACTCCTGCAGTTGGTTCATCTAACATTAATACCTTTGGCTGTGTCATTAAGGCACGGCCAACAGCGACTTGTTGTCTTTGACCACCAGATAACTCACCAGCATTTTGATTCCTCTTGTCTTTAAGAATTGGAAAAAGATCAAACACTTCGCCCATTGTTTTACCAATATCATCGCGCCTTAAGAATGCACCCATTTCAAGGTTTTCTTCAACACTCATGCTTGGAAAAACATTTGCTGTTTGAGGAACAAACGCCATACCTTTTGCAACACGAGCTTGAGGTGATAAACTTGTAATATCTTCTCCATCTAAAATAATAGAACCAGTATGTATATTTAGCATTCCAAAAATTGCTTTCATAGCGGTTGATTTTCCAGCACCATTAGGGCCTACGATTACTGCTATTTCGCCTTTTTCTGCTATTATATTACATCCATGTAATATATCAGCAGCACCATATCCACCGGTCATATTTTCGCCTATAAGATAACTCATGATGCAGCCTTATTTTTTAATCCAGTTCCAAGGTACGCTTCAATAACTTGTTCATTAGATTTAATTTCGTCTATTGTACCCTTTGCAAGTACACCACCCTCAGCCATAACTATAACTGGGTCACATAGGCGCCCAATAAACTCCATATCATGCTCAATAACGCAAAATGTATAGCCACGTTCTTTATTAAGCCGTATAATTGCATCACCGATTGTGTTCAAAAGTGTTCGGTTTACACCAGCCCCAACTTCATCAAGAAATACAATTTTAGCATCAACCATCATAGTTCGACCTAATTCTAGTAATTTCTTTTGACCCCCTGATAAATTTCCTGCTAATTCATTAGCTACATGAGAAATTTCCAAGAACTCAATAACTTCATCAGCCTTTTTTCGTAATAAACTTTCTTCTTCTCGAATTTTTGACGGTTTGAGCCAAACATCTAAAAGTTTTTCTCCCGATTGCTCACCTGGCACCATCATGAGGTTTTCTCTGACTGTCATAGTGCTGAATTCATGAGCTATTTGGAAAGTACGTAATAACCCTCTGTGAAATAATTGGTGAGGCTCTAATCCAGTTATATCTTTACCATCTAAGAAGACGGTTCCTTGTGATGGCTTATAAACACCTGCAATAACATTAAATAGTGTAGTCTTACCTGCACCATTGGGGCCAACTAGACCAGTAATAGATCCTTTTTCGATAGTTAAAGATGCATTATTTACAGCCGTGAAACCACCAAATTTTTTTGTAAGATTATTTATTGTTATCATAACATCATTCCAGACATAAAAAAGAGGCCCCATAAATGGGGCCAATTTTAATTTTAGTTAGTTTAATTATCTATAACGATCAACTGAAATTTTTGCATCTTTGATGGTTATTTCACGATAATTACCAGCACTTTCACCAGCACCTATTAGCTCAACATTTGATGCACCAACATAATCGATTTCACCACCAGAAGCTAATATTTCCATACCTTTTGCTAGTTCACCTGGAAGTATTTGTTCTCCTGGTGCGTTAGCAACATCAAATACTTTCCCCTTATAATCAGCTGGATTTTTTGAACCAGCTGCTTGCATGGCTAATAGTATAAGTGCAGCGGCATCATAGCTTTCAGCTGCGAATGGTGAAGAAGCATCGAATGAATCTCCAGCTATTGAAACCAGAGTAGCAGCGCCTTCACTATCAGTGCCAGGTGCTTGACCGAACGAACCGTCTAAATCTGTTCCAATTGCTTCTGGTAATGAATCACCTACCATACCATCTGGAAGTACGAAGGTATCAAATGCTCCTGTATCTAATGATGCTTGAATAATACCTTTACCACCTTGATCTAGATATCCAGCAACAACTAAAATTTCACCACCAGCAGCAGCTAAAGCGCCAACTTCAGCAGAATAATCTGCTTTTCCATCTTCATGTGATGCATTTATTGTAACTTCACCGCCTGCAGCTTCGAAAGCCGCAGCAAAAGCATCAGCTAAACCTTTACCATAATCATTATTTGTATAAGTTAGAGCAACAGAATTATAGCCTCGTTCCATAATTATTTCACTCATAACAACACCCTGGCGAGCATCAGATGGCGCAGTACGGAAAAATAACCCATTATCCTCAATTGTTGAAAGTGCTGGAGATGTTGCAGAAGGTGATATCATAACCATGCCGTTTGGCATTGCAACATTAGTTAAAGTAGCTGTTGTTACACCAGAACAATCTCCACCAACAATTCCTGAAACTTTATCTGAAGTTATTAAACGCTCTGCAGCTGCAGTCGCAGCACCAGCATCTACACAAGTTGTATCTGCACGAATAGCAGTTACAGTTGAGCCATTCATAAATGAACCAGAAGCAGATACTTCTGCTATGGCTGCTTCAGCACCTGGCCCCATCTGAGCTACTAAGCTTTCAATTGGCCCAGTAAAACCAAGGAATACCCCAATTTTAACATCGTCAGCAGAAACTGCGGTTGCCATAGCCGCAGAAGCTACAGTCGCTAAAAGTAATTTTTTCATTTCTTTCTCCCAAAAAGATTTTTTGAACTTGATGTATATAAAAAATATATAACTTTAATTCTAAGTATACTAATGTTGATCAGATTAAGCTGAGTGTCTAGTAGAATATTTAAAAACAACTAAAAAAATGCCTTTAACATATTTAAATTAAAACAAATAATAATGTTAAAAGTATCATCGTGAGATCTTTAAAATAATAATATGATCTAAATATAGAATTTTAACATAAGGATGAATAAAAAATAGAATCAAATCTCAATTTTTTTTAATTAGAGAAGTAAATTTCTAACTTGTAATCTCGATTAGTTTAATACGTTGTATTTTCCCTGAAGGCCCTTTTGGAAGCTCATCAAGAAAATATATTCGATCAGGGGCTTTAAATTTTCCAAGTTTGGAACGACATAGCTCAATGAATTCATCTTCAGAAGCAATACTATTCATAGATAGCCTTATTGCGGCCTCTATCCTTTGGCCATAAACATCGCAAGGAATAGCAAACGCAGCAGCTTCAATAACATCTTTGTGTGCGTATAACGCGTCGTCTATCTCTCTGGGGGATATATTCTCTCCACCTTTAATAATTAATTCTTTTAATCTGCCTGAAACAAAAACATAACCGTCATCATCCATATATCCTAAATCACCAGTTAGTAACCATCCATCTTCATTGATTGTTGATTTTGTAGCTCCAACATTATCAAGGTACTCAATCATTATGTTGGGTCCCCTTACAGCTATTTCGCCAATAAGATTATCTATTTGTTCTGAACCATCATCTTTCAAAATTTTAACATCATTACCAAATGCAACTCCCGGAGAACCTATTTTACGTTGTTTTGGCGGTAAAGGATTTGATAAAATTTGAGCAGCAGTCTCCGTCAATCCCATTGTTTCAATTATAGGTACACCAAACCTTTTTTCAAAATTTGATTGAGTATCAATAGCTAAAGGAGCTGATGCAGATCTTCCAAATCGAAGGTTGTTACATACAGACACACTAGGATCATTTTTTCCGTGTAAAAGATGCGATATTATTGTTGGAACTACTGAAAACCATGTAATTGAATATTTTTCACAGTCCTGCCAAAATTTTGAACTTGAAAATCTTGGGCAAATAACACTTGAGCCTCCTGAAATTAATGGTGCTATGACAGTAACACAAAGGCCGTTAATATGATAAAGTGGTAGTACGCAAAGTGCTCTATCAGTTGATTTTAATTCATGGGCAATTGAAGTTGTCCAACCACCGGAGAGAAGACTAGAATGTGAATGAACGACACCTTTTGGAACTCCAGTGGTGCCAGAAGTATACATTAATAATGCATGATCTTCTGGTGTAATATCATGCAACAAAAGAGTTTCTTTTGTATCTTTAAATGTATCTTTTCTTACTTTAACAATTGTAGGATTTGCATTTGTTTCTTTGAGTGCATTTGACAAAACATCTGATTGCATTTCATCATAAAATATAAAATTGCAATTACTGTGCGATATAGCATGTCCAAGTGCTGCTGGACCAGCTGCAAGATTAAGTGGTGTGACACGAAAACCACCATAAATAATAGCATAAAAAATTTCTAGTGCGCTACTCCCATTCGACATACAAATAGCTATACTTTCACCTTTTCGTATATTTAATCGCAGAAGATGATTTGTAATTAACTTAACTCTGTTTAATAATTCTAACCAAGTAAGTTCTGATCCATTATCTGAAAACTGGTAAGATACCTTATTTGGTGATGTTTTTGCGTGATAATTCAACCAGTCGCGGATCGTGCCTTCCGGTTTAGATGTGGGTGAATAAATCATTTTCCGGCTTTACTCCAGTATTTTTCAAAAATATCCTCAAGCAATGGTTCTTCATTTGGAATTTCATTAACTATTTTTGTAACATTTAAAAAATGCTTCCAATGCAAATTATCGTCGATAGAGTTGCCACCCCAGCTGCCACAACCCATTGATAATGAAAATGGCATTCCATTATTAAATGACCCGCCCGTAGCAAAACAGTGTGCTTGATTAACTATCACTCTACAAGTTGGCAAAGTCATCGCCAACTTATTTGCTCTAAGTTTATCATTGGTATGAATGCCAATAGAATGCCCTGCACCATAGTGCATTAACATTTTTTTTGCTTTCAAAACAGAATCTGAAAAGTCTTTTGCTTTATAAATTGAAACAACACGTGATAATTTTTCACCTGAAAGCGGATAACTGTCACCTATGCCATCTGTTTCGATACCAATAAATTTTGTACCTTTAGGAACATGATCATTCAAATCTAAAGCGTTTATAAGTATATCTGCGTCTTGTGCTATTGCTTCCCTATTTAATTGGCCTTTTTTCCATAAACGATCTGTAATAATATTTTCCATTGATCTTGGTAAGGTTGCACACCCAACTAATGATAGTTCATCAATAAAACTATTATAAACCTCATCAAGAATGATAATTGAGTTTTCAGATGAACAAGATGTCGCGTTGTCAAATGTTTTAGATGCAGCAATTTTTTCTGCAGCCTCTTTTAAATTTGCTGTTTCATCAATAATTACAGTTACATTTCCAGCACCAACTCCTATAGCTGGAGTTCCTGAGGTGTAAGCTCTTCGGACATTATTTTGTGATCCCGTTACTATTACTAAATCTGTTTCTTCCAACATTTGCTGTGTTTTAATTTTAGTTCCCGGTGCTGGTATCATTTGAACAAGATCTTTATTTATTCCAATTTTTTCAAATTCTAAATGGATATAATGGATTAAACGTTCACAGCCAGCTATACCTTTTGGTGACGGCGAAATTATGATTGCATTACCGCATTTTAATGCATTTATTATATTATTTGCTGGAGTGGCTATTGGGTTAGTTGATGGGACAACAGCACCAATTACACCAATTGCTCTTGCAATTTTTGTTATTCCCTTATCAATATTTTCGTCAATAATTCCGTAAGTTTTTAATTAGAAATGTCGCGTAATAAGCCTAATGTTTTACGGTAGTTTTTTGTTATTTTGTCATTAACATTTCCCAAACCAGTACTTGAAACTGCTAATTCAGCTAATTCTTTATTCCTTTTAGGCTCCATAATTGCCCAGCCAACTGCTTGGGCCGCATTATCATATTTTTCTTGTGAACCATATTTTTCATATTCATTTTGAGCAATTCTTGCTCTTGCAATGATTTGGTTAACTTCTTGAATTTCAGATTGATCTGGCATGTATTACCTATTTGTTTAACAGAGGCAAAAAATTAATTTTGCCTCTATAATTATAATATTAAATTATAAACCTTTTAGAAGTTCTTCTAAAGTTGTTTGACGTTTAGCCCACATATCTAATACTTCAGCCCGGTTCATAATTTTCATTGGTGAACCACCAGCTTTCATTTTTTGCGCAACACGTTTGTGTTTGAACATTTCAGGTACAACAGATGCTAATTTATCAATAACAGCTTGAGGAGTTCCTTTTGGAACCATAACACCCCTAAAGTTAACTGATGTATTATCTACATCTAAACCTTGCTCCATCATAGTAGGCACATCAGGTAAAAATGCATTTCGTTCAAGATCTGCTACTCCTAGGATCTTTATAGAACCAGCTTTTTGAGCGCGGAAAGCATCTGACAAATTATTTACACCAGCAAGAACTTCACCACTAATTACTGCTTTCATCGCACCTGCACCACCAGATTTATTTGGAATGTACAACATCTTAACACCAGCTGCTTTTTCAATTTGCAAAGCGGCAATATGATGTCCTACAAATAAACCAGCACCTGAAAATGTAAGTTTTCCTGGATTAGCTTTTGCAAAATCAACCACGTCAGACATAGAATTAAAATTACTATCTTTGCCAACTACAAAAACAGCAGGATCAGAACCCCAGTTTGCAATTGGTTCAAAACTATCTGTCGAGTAATCTACCCCACCTTTTATAGATTGAGCTATAAAGTGTGGAATATTATACCCACCCATTGTATAACCATCTTTTTCTGCTTCGTTAGCAAACCAATTCCAACCAACACGGCCACCTGCGCCTGGCTTATTAATAATTGCTACTGGCATACCAAGCATATCATCGTTACCAGCAGGAATTGTTGCAATTCTGGCTTGAAAGTCAGTTGCTCCACCTGCACCATACGGTATCATTAATAATACTGGCCTCTCAGGATATTCTGCTTTTGCAGCTCCTGATATTCCGATTAGCGTGACTGCTAATGCTGCTATAATCTTTTTCATATTCTTCTCCTCCCTAGAGTTTTATGCTGTTTTAGTACAGCTAAATAAACATTCCTCGCGGAGTATAGACCACTAAGATCTTCGCAAAGAGTGTGTACATAATGGCAATAAAACATGCCGTTATAATTATTCTTTTTACCCATGAATTCATGTTTGAATAAGATGCAGGATCATAAGCCGTTAATAGTAAAAAGAATGCGATTGTTGTTGCTGAATAAAATCCAAAGAATTTTGCAGCAAAGAATAAATAAACCGATGAGATTAATACACCTGGTAACATATTTTTAAACATATATGCAGAAAGTCCGTTGCCAACTTTTGATAATCCCATCAATGCTTTTACAAATGTCCATAATGCCAAGGTTAAGAAAAATACTGAAATTACACGTGGAAATAAATAAGCATCAGATGGCTGTCTTGTAAAACTGATATAGCAAACAATTATTGCTATGCTTGCGACAAATCCTGAGGCTAATCTGTGTTGAAAAATATTCATTGTGATTGCCTTTTAGAATTAAATTCTGACCAAATAGAAAACCCCACTGATAATATACAATAGAAACGAGTAAGATATTAAGCCCACCTGTAAAGAAATAAACGAAGGGACCATTTTGTGCTGTAGAAATTAATGATCCGGTAACAAAGTTACTTTCTGCAATAGGACCTAATATTAATCCCAACACCAATGGAGCCGCAGAAAAACCAAAACGCTCAAGAAAGTACATCATTGTACCCAAGACAACCATTACATAAACGTCACCCATAGATTGTTGAACCGCAAAGGATCCAAATGCAGCGAGACCTAAAACAATAGCTGCCATAACGAACTGTGGAACTTGCGCCACACGTGCTGCTAAAGAGGCTATATATATTCCAAATATACACATTAAAATTTGACCAATAAGCATTGAATTTATGAACGGCCAAATAACTTCTGGGTATTGTTGGAATAATGTTGGACCTGGGAAAATTCCATGTATTATTAATCCACCCAATAATACTGCTGCTGTCGGACTTCCTGGTATCGAAAGTGTTAATAATGGAACTAAAGAAGGCCCCACCATTGCATTATTGGCAGATTCTGCAGCAATAACTCCTTCAGAATGCCCAGTGCCAAATTTTTGTTTTTCAGGAGATAGTTTTTTTGCCTGATCGTATGCTAGCAATCCCGCAATCTGCCCACCAACACCTGGTATTAATCCAATTAAAGAGCCAATACTTGTACCAATTAAAACTGCACGTTTACGTGAAAAAACTTCACGAAACGCTTTAGATATTGGATGTTTTTTTACTTTAATTTGTTCAACATTATTTTGGGAGCGACCTTTTGCAAACATCGATATTACCTGCGGTATTGCAAAGAGACCAATTAATGCTGGAATAATATTAACTCCTCCTCCTAGGGCTGGATGAAATACAAATCTCTTTACACCTTGAATATCATCAAAACCAATTGTTGCGAGCCACATTCCAATACATCCAGACAATAATCCCTTTACAACAGAGCCTGCTTCAAGTGAACCAATTACGGTTACACCTATAATTGCTAGCCAAAATGTATGAGAATATCCAAATGAATTAGCCATTTTTGCTAAAATTGGAGTTAAAAAAATTAACAAAAATACTCCGAATATACCACCTATTAAAGATGCAATGAATGATAACTGTAATGCTTTTGCGCCTTCGCCTTTACGAGCCATTGCATTACCATCGAGTGTTGTAGCTATATTCGCAGGTGCACCTGGGATTTTTAGTAAAATTGCACTAACAGCTCCGCCAGCAACAGTTGATGTATAGGCAGCTCCCAATAATATTAAACCATGAACTGGTGTCATATTAAATGTGAATGGAATTAATAATGCAACAGTCATAGTCGGAGATAGTCCAGGTGTTGCACCCATTATCAATCCACCAATTGTGCCGCCAATTAGCAATAACATAGATGTTAAAGTAAAAACCTCACCAAAATAAAAAATGAAATCCATTAAACTATTCCTTAATAATGATTCTATATTTATCTGATGAAAATAGTTATGCAAACGTTTTCATTTCGTATATACTGAAACTATGAAAAAAAATACTAATGTAGATATAA
>JGI20151J14362_10002579_pt1 | contig 12703 bp, 1 predicted proteins | sample COG_01_FD_14362 | JGI IMG/M metagenome (IMG submission 14362) | reverse complement strand
GAAAGAAAGAAAGAAAGAAAAGAGAGAAAAAAAGGACGCATTTCTAAACCCTAAAAAATTGTTTAAAACCCTAAAATAATTTTTTTCTGTCTTTCTGTCTTTCTGTCTTTCTTTCTTTCTGAATTGCATTGGATTCTCAGTCGATTCTCTCGACTTTTTGTCCTCTTCTAAGTACTCTGTTTGAACACATCGTTTGGCTTCATTTATATAAGAGAGAGGAAGAGAATACCACAAACACGACTTTTTCGAGGAGAAGAGATCTTTTTAATAAGTTCTTTCTTTATTCTTCTACTTTTTGAATTGAATTGGATTCATAATTCTCTCGACTTTTCGTTGAAAGAATTCATCATCACATTCCGGACTTTTTGTTGTTGTTCTGATATTGAACAGTACGCAGAGCGAGAAAGAGAGAGCGCGAAAGGAGCATGACAAAACGAGAAGGATCAGCAGCCGTGGGAGGGTCAGGATCAGGACTGGAAAACGCGATCGCGTTCCTCGAGCACCCGTCGATAAAAAATTCCAAATCGTACACCGAGGAGGAAAAGAAACAATTTTTAAGGAACAAAAACGTGAGCGAAGCGGAGATTGAAGAAGCGTTTCGGAGAACAGCGTCATCGAACGATGACGATGGTTCGATGAAACCTATCGTTTTACCTAATAATAATCCTCCAGTTTTACCGTACGGAATGATTCAGAAGCAGAATTCTTCTTCTTCTTCTTTACGGTGGACGCAAGTGGTGGCGTACGCCGCAGCGTTGGCGGTGCTCGGATGGCGGGTGTACCCGAGAGTGATGAAAAGCTCTTTGTTTACGACGACGGAGAGTAATAAGAAGAAAGAGGAAGAAGAGGAAAAGAAGAAACAAACGCAAATGCTGGACGCGATTTCAAAGTCACTCTCGGAGAATCTCGCGGACTTGGAGAAGAAATTACGTGAGCGGCAAGAGACGACGGAGAGCGCGGTGTTGCAGTCGGTGAAAAACGTGGAGGAAAAAATGAGAGAGGAGTTGCAAAAGGCGAAGATGACGCAACGGGAAGACGTGATGGAGGAGAGGGAACGAGCGGAGGAGAAAATGAGAGAAACGAAGAAGAAAATGATGGAGACTGTGGAGGAGGAGAGGAAGGAGGCGAAGAAGGAGATGGACGCGTTGAGGAGGAGCGTTTTGAGGGAGATGGAGTTGGCGCGAGAGGATTTTGCGAAGACGACGAAGAGAGAGGAAGAGGAGGCGTCGTCGCCAAGTCGGAGGTTAGGCGAGAAAGGGTACGTCGCCGAACGCGTGGAGGCGGTAGAGAGTACTAATAATTATCATCGTTTTAGCAGTGATAAAAATAACGAAGATTTGGATTTAGATGATTATTTTCAGGCGAAGAAGCGACACCAAATGGAATTACTCGGCGGCGGCGACGACGACGACGACGACATCAACTCGATGAAGTCGCAACAACAACAACAACAACAACAACAACAACAACAACAACGGGCAGCAAACGTTCGTAAAAACATGGGGAGTAACCATAATCAGCAGCAAAGAGTTTTAGAAGAACCGCCGAGACCGAAAAACTTTTTAGAAGTCATCGAACTCGTGGAGAAAGGCGAACCGGTGCCGGGGATTAAAGACATCGACGATCGTCCGCCGAATCCGGACGTAGCTTTACCGCCAGTCAGCGAAGATTTCGAGGAGAGAACGAAGAAACCGTGGTCGATGAAACCATCGGACGACGAGAGCTTTGAAGGGCACAGACCGTGGGATAAATACGGCAACGGCGCCGCGGCGAGCGGCGAGTATTCGTTCGACGGAGGAGGAGGAGGAGGAGGAGGAGGGTGGACGCCGCCCTCTGTGCCGCAAATGTCCGATTCTGCCAGACAAGCGTACGGGCTATAGCATAAAAGATATAGTAGCGCATAGATCGATATAATAGAANAAACAGGTACAGTATGCAGGAAAAAAACTATTAATAAAAACTACCAGAAAGAGCACCATCCGATGTAAGAAGTGCACAAGTTCTCGTGATTCATCGCTTTTTCAATCAACCGTCGCACTTGATGTTCGACTGAATCNCCAGCGTCCACCGCTGAACCAGCTTCGATTAAACCGTCTTTCCCGGTTAATTTATCGTTCATTCGTTGCATGACACTCACCGCTCGATCGTTCAAAACCATATTATCCTCGTTGTCGTTTATGCCGTCCAACGCGTCGATGAGTTCGTCGCGCTTTAAAATTTCCGGTTCGAACGAGGACATGCTACTGCCGTAATTCCCCGCGGCCGCGGCGACGGCGGCAACCGCAGCAGCAGCGCTGCTTTGTGCGTGTTGATTTTGGTGTTGTATATCGCCACTGGCACCGAGCTGTTGATGCATAACGCGCTGCGCGTAGGAAGTTGAGTGGTGATTGAGATGCTGTTGGTGGTTACCGCCGACAGATCTGTCTTGATCGTTGGCGTCGCCGTGTTCGGATTCATCGACCGAAACGTTTGTCGGATCGCCAACACCGCCGAGGATGTTCATGTCCGTACCAATCATAGCGGACATTCCACCACCACCGCCAAACTCGCGCATGTTTTCGTATTGCGCGTGTAACGCCGTCGCGCCCATCACGGAGGAGGAAACCGGAACTTGCCCGCTCGGCGTGTCCATAAACATCGGCGCGGCGCCTGGTTTTTGCCCAGTTCTCGGTAAATCGTCGGAGCCAGAATCCAATCGAGAGGAAGAGTTGTGCCCAAAATCGGCGGTATTTGTTCGACTGTCGACACCAACCGCTTTACTCTTCTCGTCCAAATCGGCGTGGAAGGATTCGTTTTCAGGAATGGTTGGCGTTTTTGGCGGCGGCGTTCGCGAAGGCGCCCTAGAGGATTGACCGGAAGGCACATCAGACCCACCTGGGGTTGCTGAGCCAGAACCACTGGAACCGTNTCCCGCGACGAGAGTATCGTTATTAATGTTATTATTTGATGATGGTTCCTCGGCATCGCGAGAAATGGTATGCCTCGCCAATGGACTCGATTTCGCGCTACTCGTTCCAGCCGCCGGCGTGACGCTTCCGCTGTTGTTCGCCGTAGAATTCGCGTTGGACGAAGGCTCCGCGGAGGATCCATTTTGCTCAGTCGCTTGATTCGCCAAAAGTCTCCAATTAATCAATGGGTCGTGAACAAACGCCTCTAACATAGCCAACACGGAATCTTTATTGCTTCGTAACACCGTAATCACTCTTTGACAAGTACCGATGAAGTTCCCTTCAATCCCGGAGACTTCCATCGCTTTCACCAACATTCGAGTTAAACGAAACGGCACGCGTTCTGGGAACTTTTCTCGGTGCATAGACGCTTCAAAACAATCGCCAAAATCGATATGCAAAACTTTTCCGGAGTATCTATCAATCATAAGGTTACTCGGGTGTCGATCACCGAGACCGAGTAAGTAGCCAACCATGGACATGACGGCCAAGGATCTCGTATACGTCGTTCGACGATCGAGCCATTGCTCGGAGCTGTGCGATTTGAGCCATAAAACTTGCGCTAAATCATTCCCAGGCGTGTTATCTAACGCGTGTCGGAAGACTTCAACTTTATTCACCAACGGCAAATTGTCGTAATCCGGGGCCATGGCGAGCATTAAACGATGTTCCAAGTTCAAAGGAATTTTGCGCGCCTCGCGGTGTTCTCGGATGAGAACGTGCATGGTGTCGCAATTCGGAACCCAGCCAATGAGACCAGAGTTTGGAGATAACGGGACGACGGCGTATCGAGCAATCGCTAAATCTCTCCTCGATGTCGAAGGCGTGCTATTCAACAATTGATTGACTAAACCGAACAACTGCATGACGCGTTCGTCTTGGCGTAAATCTTCGTGACCTTTTAACAAGTAACCGTAATCTTTCCCATCGGAGCCGTGGATTTGTAAACGTCGCGGGCGTTGTTTGGAAGTGATGACATGCATGGTGGGCGCGAACCACGCGATTGTTACCAGTTCGCCACCAGGAATATAATTCCCGGGTAAAGACAACTCTAAATCTCTCGCCGACAACAACCGGTGCGAGACGTATCTCAACTCTAAAGTTGTCAACGTCGGCAGTTGCTTGTTGATTCGTTTGAACACGTGATAATATAAATCCCAAGCTTGATTCAAATCCTCCTCGCGGCCGGACTCTTTGAACTTCTCGCAGTATTCACGAGCCTCTCGTAATTCTCTTCCGTAAGCTTGCGCGAATGACATCTCTTGCAACGTCTCCGCGCCGGTGCGTTCCAAAATGTGATGCAGAGGCGCCAAAACTGCAAACATGCCATCCACGTTTTGTTCGCCAAAGTATAAACGAGACGCCTCTTCCAATGCTTCGTGCCACGCTTCGTGCCAAACAATCGCGACGCGAATGAGCTCTAAACTTACTACTTCCGCTTGCTCGACTAAAAGCGCGGAATGATTCCGCAAGTTGTCTAGAACCGCCGTGGCGGAGACGCGTCGAGTGGTCGATTGCGACTTACACGCGACAAGTAATGGATACAACAACGCCTGGGGATGCTGACGGCCAACGCGAACCAATAATCGATGAATTAATCGTCGAACAGGTGGTGAATTCGAGTGAATTCGAGCAACAATTTGGGGAATTACTGCGAGCCACGTGTTGATGGAAACGTGACCGAAACCTTCAACCAACGCGGCTTCGACTTCCGGCAAATGGCCGTAGTTAAACCATAAGGTTAACAGGCGTAAAATATCTTGCAGAGCACCACCCATATCACGCGGCGTGGAGCCACCCAATGCGATCGATCGAAAGAAACCTGATATAGCTGGCGCGACGTGCCTCGTTGCGGCGGCTTTGAGCGCGTCTCTTTCTTCGTTGACATTTAATCGCTGCGTGGCTAAACGCTGGTAGTGTTCCATCGCGGTGGCGTTGAACAAAGCCCAGTTGTGCCAGGCTTTCGCCCAGTGTCTTGAATGTTTTGTAGCCGTACCAAAGGAAGTCAAGACGTCGGAAATTGTATCGTCGTCTAACGTTTCCTCGGCGAGTTCCCATCGCCACTGCCCGAGTTTCAAAAAAGCCTTCGAGACTAACTTTGCGTCGTCTTTAGCTAATCGACTACCTTCCATCTCGCGCTGATACGACGCCGAAAATAACTCGCTCGCGAGCGATTGTAAACGCTGAAATGCCTCTTCTCTCGAGTTAACGCCCCATAAGTGTTTGCAGTACGCAAACATGACCAAAGGTCGACCGGATCCAGCGCCGAAGCCTTCTTGACCGGCGGAGAACTCGCTCGGGTCGTATTCTAAAAGTCTAACCAAAGTTCTCTTCGCTTGCGATTGACGACCGGCTTTACGATTCATGGATGCGAACTTTAACCANGTGTTTGTTTCTTTGCTCATCGGGAGCACTAGCGCTCGAACGGCTAAGAGCGATTGCCAAACTTCCACGTCTCTCGAAACGCCGTAGATGCGATCGCGCCACATTTGACGAACGACATCTTGTCTGTGTTTCGCGCGTGGGTCGTGTTGCGCCATCGCTTGTAACTGAGCGTATTCGACAACTTCCTCGAGCTCGGCGAGCTGCTGCGCGCGAACAACACCGCCGTATGAGCGATCATACGATTCGGAAACCAACGACACGAGCTCTTGACCGAGCGCCTCTCGAGACGCGTCGATGTGTCTTAAAGCCGCCATCGGGTCTCCGCGACGAACGGCGAGAACGGCGCGGTAGAAATCCCCGTCCCCGGGCGTGATCAACGCGTTGACTTCGGAATACGGCGTTGAATTATCCGGCTTGCTCTTCTTACCGTTCATCTCGTCCAAGGTATTACCCGATCCTTTCTTATCGCCGCCGGAGCCGTTCGCACTAGACCCGTTCTTTCCGGTCGTGGGATCTCGTTTCGAGCTCGAGTAATGCACGGTGTACTTTTCCATCGATTTCCAATCGCCTAAATGCCACGCCGCTCGAGCCGCTAACGGTGCAACTTTATCCCTTAAAACCGAGTGTTTTGCCGATACGAGCTTTTTTATCTTTCTCTCGGAGATGGCGTCCCCTCCGTTTTCCCCTACTTGGATACCAATCTTGCTCGCGTGGGAATGCGGTGCACCGCCTTCGTTTGTCGGCCACTCTCTCTTAGCTAACGCGATGAGTCGTTCCCACTCACCTAAAGCGGCTAAACATCGCATTTGCCCTAAACTCGCCTCCTCGCGCGCGATGCGATCGGCTTTGGACATGAGTTGTCGATTGTAATGGTACGAAAAAGACGGCGATGGCGGTCTTTGCGCTGCTCCCGAGTACTGCTGATGATGGTTTCTGGAGGAAACTTCTCTTTGATATAGAATTTCTGCCTCTCTCGCCGCTCGCGCGTCCAACTCATCCGCTTTCTTCTTATGCGCCTCCAACGCGAATTCCCATTGCCCTAATTTTTCGTACCACGACTCTTTCACGTTCACTTCCAATTTTTTATTCCTCAGATGCGTTAACACCCCAAGAGCGGCTTCTGGCAATTGCAACTGATTGTTGATCGCAATAATCGCCTCGACGCATTCGTTTGGCATGGATGTAAACTCCAACTCCTTGTAATGCAAAGCTTTAGCGTACGCGCGACACCGCTCGGCGATGGCCCCCAACGTTCGCACGTCTACCGGGATCGGTTTCTCGTCACGTTCCATAAACTCGGACAAGTTGAGCAAAGTCGCTACAATTTCCGGAGGTATCGTCGGTGACGTGAACGCAGATTCCATCGAACGCACGAGTTGCTCTCTGTGCACCACGGACAACTCAGCCCAACAACTCACGAAGGATTCGCAAAACAAATCCCTAGCGACGTTAGGTTGAACGTTCGCCAGGTCCGCACACGCTCTCAGCGACGGAGACGGGGAAGATTTTAACAATTCAACCGATAACTGACGCATCCACTCGAGCCAATCTTCTTTTGTGGATCTTTGCGACGATTCCCACGCTTTGCGCAACGCGAATTCGTTGACGACGAGCTTTTGTGGTTGCACCGGAGGCGGAGGTCTATTCGATCGAGGATCAAACGCGTTCGACTCTTCGTATTCTTCTTGGCTGATCACACCCTCGCTACCAAAGATACTCGCATTTGAGGTGATCGAAAGCGCCCCGAACGCCGCAGGAAACTTCCCGCCCGATTCGATGCGTTCGCGCATCGCTTCGAAACGTTTGTCTTTCAGGCCCACTCTGCGAGCGACGCGAGTAATCGAGGGAAGGAACAGCCGGTATTCATTTCCTAACGGCTTTTCCAGAGCAATTAACGCATCCACGGCATACTTTCGAAGAATAGCGTCGTCGCTTTCCAAAATGCGCGCTAGCGGAGCAATAATTGCACTCGCGTGTTGGGACGACGCGCACTGCATGCGAGGTAAAAGTCTAGATAACGAAGCCAAGACCGCTCGGCGCACTTGAAACGGTACCGGAGCTACGCCTGGTTTGAACAACCTAACAATCGACGGTAATGCTAAGTGTAAGTGTTCATCCACACCACTCCCGAACGTTTCCAACGCTCTCAAGACGTACGGCACTGCCGCGTACCTCCCAGATCGCTCCGCGTCCGCCAACACCGCGACAATCCTCGGCAACAACTCCGGCAAATACGACCGAAACTCATCTCTCAACGCTCTGGACAGCTCTTCGCACAGCAACAACGTCGATTTTAAAAGCGCGTTATTGCCCCAGAACGTGTGAATGATTTCTAAAATTTCCGGTAAAAATCTCCTCACGTGCGCTTTAATCACGCTTACTAAAATCGCCAACTCTGAGAGCATAAACTCTCGCAAAGCGTCGTCGCACGTGCGCATGACGTCGAATAAAACCGGAAGGACGGTCGGTAGGTATGAAACACAGTTCAACCCTAATGAATTGTGAAAAATGAACATGACCGATCGAACAACCATGTGTCGATGACTAGACATGGATTTATCTCTCAATACTCTTAACAACGCGTTCAAGGCAACCGTCGGGTAGAAATCGTCGCTCGCCGTGGTTAAGTTCATCAGCGGTAAGAGGTCGTGCGAATTTTCGTCGTCGTCATCGTCGTCGTCGCGGTAATTGTCATCGCCAGCTGTTTTTAAATTTATTTTATTCACATTCTTACCAAAACCTCCCATGATGTACGCATTCGCTTCAACCGCGACTGCTTTAGGGTTGTTTGTCACCGCTTTGGCCACCGCGGATTGTTTCACCCCTCGAACGCCAGCCGCGGAGAGTAAACCTTGACCGTATAGTTTGATTTCGTTTTCTTTGTGCGCGTGTGGGTCTAAAGCGCCGAGAATACCCAATGTTCGCAACACGTTTTCTCGTTTTGTGCCTTTCTCCGTCGCTACCATGCGTAAAAGTAACGGAAGCAACTGCGGGTGATCGGCGTACGGAGCGACGACGTACCCGGAGTGCTTTACCAGTTTACCTAAAGTGATCACGGCAATATCACGCGTAGCGTTTGACTTCAAAGCTTGCATGAGCAAAACGAGGAGCTCAGGCACGTGCAACCTAGTTGCCGGTCCACCAACTTCCATGAGTTCGCCGATGGTGGCAATCGCGGCGGCTTTCTCTCGACCGCTCACCGCCGTGCGCACAAAGACCGACGCCGATGATTTTGCCATCGCATCCGAAGTAGACATTTTACCGATTTTCGTGTGATCGTGCGCACTCATCGGGTCTTCGTTCAGATGTTTCATGGACGTATCATCGTCGTCTAAATTTGGCCTTTCGTTTGTAATGTTACCGACGTCTCTCTGCTTCTTTTCTTTCTTGTTCTTGCGATTGGAGGCGTCGTCGTCGTTGAAATCGTAATACTTATCGCTCGAGTCGTTCGCGTTTTCGTCTTTACCGTTGTTATTATTCGAGTCGTTGCCGTTGCCACCTTTCTTGCCCTTTTCTTTCTTTCCGCTTTTGGCATCTTTACCGTCCTTCTTTTTATCGTCAACAACCCCAGCGCCGCTACTTTTCGAATCTTCCGCTTTCGCTCTCAACATCCTCGTCAATGTTTTCAAAATCACCGGGCAAATGTGCGGCGTGAATAATCGAGGACATGCACGAATGAGAGTCGCGATTAACTTTGCCGATTCTTCTCTGACTGAAGATTCTGTTGACCTTTCGAGTTCTGCCAAGAGCTGCAACAAGTACGCTCTCAACGCCGGCAAACAATACCCGGGGTTTCTCGGTGAAAGCCGCGTGCCTATCAACTCAATCGCCAGCGCTCTCACTACCACATTTTCGTCGTTCAAAGCCACGAATAATGCTCTCAAGGACCGCGCTTGCGACAAATACGAATCAATCGCGCGACAGCCAATCACAAATGCCCTCAAAACTGACGCTCGAAAGTTAGCGTCTAAATCCGCCACCGACAGTTGCAACAACCGTTCCATGATGACATCCCTCGTCGCTTGCGGTTTAGCGTCGGACTGACCGTTAAGTAGCATCAACGCGTTTCGATTCGAAGCGCTGTATTGATTTTGTCGATGATACGAAGAGGGAGAAGGCTTTTGCGAAATTTGCTTCAGCTCCAACAAGTGGCAGCACGTCAACGCCGCTTCCAATCGCACGTCCACGGAAGGGTTATCTAAATGTTGGACGACGTTACGTCGCGCAAATTTTAGCAACAATCGAGACTCGAACGGGAACGAGCGCATGGTGCGTAATGCGAGCTCGAGTGTTCGTCGCGAAACTCTTCGTTGACCATTGGTCGCATCAGACGATGGATGTTCAAACATCGCGCCTTCAAAACCGAGGAGGTTATGATGATGGCCAAATTCGCCGCTACCCGCGTTCGTCGTCCTAGTCGCCATGGACACGGCATCGAATAAGCGACTTTGGATTTGTGAAGTCAAGTCTGGTAACGCGTCCGTGATTGTTTCCAACGAAGAGACTAAGGATTTGGACAGACCAACAGCAAACATTGTCGGCAAGATGTTCAATACGTGCGGTTTCCAAGATTCCTGAAGCGCGGCAGCCATTTCGCCGCAACATCTCAGAGCCTCGCGGACGCCCGAACGAAGCACCTTCTCGTTCGCTAATTTTAGCTCTTGCTTTCTTCGAATTTCTTCCTCGTCGTCTTCGTCTTTTTCCGTATCTTTAGCCGACTCGTGCCGTTTCGTCCTCTTTGCGATTTTGTTGCGACCATTCCCCCCGTTTTCGTCGTCGAAATCGCCGTCCAGCTCTTCGCCGTTATTATTACTCCTATTCTTCCTCTTTTCGCGGTTTTCTTTCTTAATGCTCTTTCGTCGTTTTCTTGACGCCAAACGCTCTTCGTAATTTAAAGAACCTTCACCGAAAACATCGTACATGACGGCAGAGATTTCCGGAAGGTAACGCAATAACGCGCTTCCCAGAGGTTTCTCAAACATGCGATTTTCTTGGACCGAATAGTCGTTCACGCGAACGCTCCTTCCATCGGCCGAGGTAATCTGCGAAACTGTATTCGGCGATCGCGATCGGTAGTTGCCGTATGCTCCTGGCGTTTGAACTCCGTTATTATTATTCATGAACCCATCGGGAGTACTGACGGAACCGGGCGTAAGCCATCCCGGGCCGTTACTATTGACTTCTCCTGATCCACCAATTAAAGCGTTGTTGTTGTTGTCGTTGTTTGGAGTCGCCAGAACGGGCGATTGCATGAGCGGACCGAGCAAGTTTTGATTGTTCATTTGATGTTGTTGGTTGCTGTAATTTGAGCCGTTCGCCGGCGTCCCAGATCGAGATCTATCTAGAGGCGACGCGCCTCCGCTGCCGCCGCCGTATCCTCTGTTGTGAGCATTCGGAGTGGTCGTGCTGTTGCTATTTACTATCAACTGCGGCGTGCCTCGATGACTGGAAATACCACCACCGCTAAGCACGTGTTGTCCTTGCGTGGGGTAGTAGCTCGAGCTCGTCATGTTATTATCTTCTCTCGCCCTTCGCACGCGCATGAGTTCGTCCGCGCGCATCGCCGGTTCCAACGCTTTCGCTAAATCACCGAGTGCTAGGAAACCCGCATCTCTTTCGCCTTGCGCTCGAATAGAAGTAAGCAAAACCCCACACGCTAGCGGTAAATACGAATCTGCAAACCTTCTCGGTGAAAACGCGGCTAACTTTGGAATCAAATCAATCACCGACCTTCTCACGATGAGACGTCTGGATCGATAAAACTTCAAAACCGTTTCCGCAACCTCTTTATATCTAGAAAGCATAAACTCGCCCGTGTGACGCAACAGTTCGCCGAGCGCGAGTAAAGAACCGTGGATTTTTTCTGGACGATCGTTGTACTGCGCGTTCGTGTGCACTTTTTTTGCCGACGGCGAGTGCTTGTCCGAGGGCGTCTTTCTACTGCTACTGCTATGAGGCGTCTTGGCAGAGCCACCGCCGCCGCCAGATTTCGACGGCGTCGTCGTCGAATTCCCCGGAGTCAACGGAGCTTCTAAACCTTTTCTCGCTTCTTCATACAGTTTATAATACCATTGGACGCGATATCTCGTCTCTCTTTGCTCGATAACCATCAAACACGCTCGTAACGCCAACACGCCGGCCAATCGAACGTCTAAACTCGGATCGTGCAACGCCGGCCACACGGCTTTGATGAAACGCGGCACGTGCACGTTAAACACCGTCGGCGCATTTGCGGCTAACTCTCTCAAAGTCAACGCGGCGGCAAACCGTTTTCGCTCTTCCCGTACGGGATTTTTTAACCATTTAAACGCTCTGTTCACCTCCTCCTCCACGATATCCGCGGTCACCGCGCCTCCGGTCGCCACCAACCTCCCCAACGCCTGACTCGCCGCACTCGCTAAAACTGGTTCCGGTCCTTGTCGCATCGTTGTCACCGCTGTCCTCAAATACCGAGCAAACCTGGTAACTTTCTCGACCTCCTCGCCAAACTCGACCGAACACAACTGGTCCACGCACGCCACCGCGGCTAACCGTTCTCTCAAAATAACGCTTCCGGCTAACTTTTCAATCCTCTCGTGCGCATCGTTGGTAAACTGCGCGAATGCACTCGTCGACGCTTCCCGTGCCTGGCCTTCGACGTATTCTCTCAACGCGTTCCCTCGTTTCTCTCGAAACAAGAGTAAACTTTTCTTCTTCTTACTCCTCGCTCCGTACAGGAAGAAATCTTCCTCGTCGTCGTTATCATCATCGTTCTCGTCCTCGCTATTTTCTCCGTCGCTCTTCTCATCACCGTCGGCGTCCGAATACTCTTCCTCCGAGGAGCTGCTCTCATCTTCGCTGCTCGAGTCAGAATTCTCGGAATCATCTTCGTCGTTATTCGCGACTCCGTAAAACCTGCCGGCGTTATCGCTCGTCGCGTTTGTTTTCTTCGCCGCCACGGAAACGGTACTTTTCTTCAACGACTTATTCTCGCGCGTGCTCGCGGCGTCAAAACCGACGCCGAACAATTCCCCGGTCAATTCTCGGCTGTTTTGCGAGAACAAAAACAACGACGAACTCCTTCTCTTAGCGTTCTTCGTGTTGTTGTTGTATCTCGAAGAACTCTGCTCGTTGCTGCTGTGATGCGCGTTGGTATTGTTTTTCGGCGGTCTCGCGCATAAATCTCGAAGTAACGCGCTGAACGCATCCGTCGGTCGAGAGGAGGAGGACGAAACGACATCAGAAGACGTCTTGTTGTTGTTGTTGTTGGTATTGTTCGCGTGATGATGATGATGATGTTGCGCCGAAGAATCAACTTTCTTCTCCGGAATTACATTCGATGAAGACGCCATCGTTTCGCGTCTTCCGCGCGACGAGAACGAGAACGAGAA
>JGI20151J14362_10002577_pt1 | contig 12704 bp, 10 predicted proteins | sample COG_01_FD_14362 | JGI IMG/M metagenome (IMG submission 14362) | reverse complement strand
CACTTCCACTTCCCCGAGACTCGACCCGCGTTAAACAAACGCTCCACCCTACTCACCTCGCAAGTCAAACCAAAACATGCCTCAAGGTGAGTCTTAACGACGCGCGCGCCTCGCCTCCTTGTCCCGATCGGTTTCACGTCACCCGGGTTAACAAAATTCCCGATCGCCGCAAATCGCGTTCGCTAATTGGACCCACCCGTCAACTGTAGGATTCGATACCATCGCCCTTCACGGTGGCTACGACCCCCACGGTGATGAGAACGTCTATGGTCTCGGTCAGGGTGCCCCCCGCGGCGTTCCCCTCTACCGCACTGCCCCTTACCAGGTCAGTCAACCGCCGCATCTTCCCCCACCCAGACAATCGCTTTTTCATACCCCCGCTTTTCCGCACGATCCTGACCCGCCACCGCGCCCCTGTTCCGTTAACAGTTCAAGAACACCGAGCACGCCGCCAACCTGTTCGCCCTGAAGGAGCTCGGCAACATCTACACCCGTATCGGCAACCCCACCACCCACGTCCTCGAGTCGCGCATGTCCCAACTCGAGGGTGGCCACCCCCTCGCTGCGGTCGCCACCGCCTCCGGAACTTCCGCCGTTTTCTACTCCATCATCAACCTCGCCCAGGCTGGCGACAACATCGTGTCCAGCAACAAGCTGTACGGTGGCACCTACACGCAGTTCAATGATATCCTCCCCACCCTCGGCATCACCGTCAGGTTCGTCGACATGAACGACCCCGAGAACATCAGGGCATCGGTTGACGACAAGACCCGCGCCGTCTTCTGCGAGTCCGTGTCCAACCCCGCGCTCGAGATCTGCGACCTTGAGGCCATCTCCAAGGTTGCCCACGACTACAACATGCCCCTCATCGTGGACAGCACCTTCTCCACCCCGTACCTGACCAGGTGCTTCGACTTCGGCGCGGACATCATCGTCACCTCCCTCACCAAGTGGGTCGGCGGCCACGGCACCGGCGTCGGCGGCATGTGCATCGAGAAGGGCGGGTTCAACTGGGCCACCGGCAGGCATCCCCTCTTCGACAAACCGGACACCTCCTACGGCGGTCTCCGATGGGGCCACGACCTCCCCGAGACCCTCGCGCCCCTCGCGTACAAGCTCCGCATGCTCACCGTCGGGCTTCGCAACATCGGAGCTGCCCAGTCCCCCGACAACGCGTGGATGTTCCTCCAGGGTATCGAGACCCTGTCTCTTCGCATGGACCGCCACTGCGAGAACTCCCTCAAGGTCGCCGAGCACCTCAAGTCCCACCCCAAGGTTGCCTGGGTCAGATACCCCGGCCTCAAGGACGATCCCGAGTACGCCAAGAACGTCAAGTACATCAAGGGCAAGGGTGGCGGCATGGTCATCTTCGGCATCAAGTCCGCAGACGCGCGCAAGGCGGGTTCCACCTTCATCGACTCTCTCAAGCTCATCAGCCACGTGGCCAACGTCGGCGACGCGCGCACGCTCGCGATTCACCCCGCGACCACGACCCATTCGCAGATGAGCCCCGAGCAGCAGTTGGCGGCCGGCGCTCCCCCCGACATGGTGCGCCTCTCCATCGGACTGGAAACGGCAGAGGATATTCTCGCAGACATTGACCAAGCGCTTGAGGCTGCAAACTAAGGAAGCATGTACAAACAACGCAGGGTGCAGACGCACACGCAGAGACCAGACGAATGCGTATTAGCTATCATTGACACTTGAGTAATTTCACCTCCTATTTTAATCAAACCTCCATGTCGTCGCCTTCGACTAATGCGTAGAGTCCAATCGCCTCCCTGATGGGATCCAGCGCCGCGTCGCTGTTGTCCCCTCCCCCGATGGCACCCTCCAGCAGTTTCAGCACGTCTCGCGGTGTGAGCACCTCTTCGAACGGGGGTCCGAGGCGGACGGCGAAGGACTCGTCGTAGCATCGGCGCGCGGCCCTGGCCACCGGCGTGTTCACCAGCGACCGGACGTACTTGACGTCGCCCGCGGAGGCGCGAAGCTCCGAGAGCTGCTCCCAGTCCGTCTCAGCTGCCGCCCGGCGCCAGCACGCCTCCAGAAGGGTCTTATTCGCCTCCCTGAACGCTCCTCCCGCGGACGCAAACACTGAAAAAGCGTCGAGAACGTCCTCAGGCTCGCTCCCCGCGGCGCCGCCGTTGCCCTCGCCGAGGCAAGATTCCACCAGTCTCAGCGGAGGTAACGGGGCCGCAGAGTCGTCTCCCTTGCCGCCGGACCTGCGCGTCACGAGGCCGGACTGGATCTCGGTGAGGTCGAGCGCGGCGTCGATCGACACGATCTCGTCGGCGTTGCTCGACGCACCGGCGGCGAGGAGCGAGAGCTTCGCGAGCGACAGAAACTGCCGGCGCTCGGCAAGCGTCGCTCCCTTCCCGGAAATTCCCTTGGTTCCAGTGCCGCTCAGCCCGCGCAGCGTGGCCGCCGCCCCGTCGTAGTCGTCGGCGCGAAGCTGATGCAGCCAGAGAAGCGGCGGGCGGGGACGCAAGCAGTCCGTGAGTTCGTCGTAGAACTCATCCGGAGTGTTCTGAAGCGTCTCCGCAATCCTCCCGCCCACGCTGCCGCTGTACCCGGGGTGGGACATCGAACGCTCGAACATAAAGGTGGCGAAAGTACCCTCCCCGTCCACCGGGGCGCCTCGCAAGGTGCGCATGTGGTGGTGCAGACGCGCCGTGGCGGCGGCCACGGCGGTGGCGTCGGCGGCTTCGGCCACCGCCGTCTCGCACACCTCCGCGAGCTGCTCGTATCCAAAGTGCGCCTCAGCCACGGCGGCGACTGCGTCCATCGTGACGCCAAAGCTTTGTCCTCGAGCGCCGTGGAACCCGCCCGATTGGCCGCCGCCCTCGCGTGCGGCGTCTATGAGAGCGGGTAGCACCGTGTTTCGAGCTGAGATGTACTCGGCGCGTGCGGCGGCGCGTTCATCCGACCCCGGCTCCGCGGCGGCGACGTCCGCCGCGCACGCGTCCAGCAGCGGCGTCGCAACCGCCAGCAGCCTGGATCCGAGCGGCGCGGCGAGATCCGGAGCACCTCCTCGGGCAGCCTCGTCCCTGAGAAGCACGGCGGCGACCGCAGCCGCGCGCAGGGCCCGTCTCGCGCCCTCGCCCGCGTTCCACCTCGGCGCCGGCGCGGTCACGCCCGAAGAGACGGATGGCGGATAGAGCGGCGCGTGGGACCGCCTGTAGTCAGCCGCGGCGTTGAGCGCTCCGAGCAACGCGCGTGAGAGGGTGTCCAGCGCGGATGCACGCTCGTGCAGCGACCTTTGGGAGTTGGCGCCGGCGTGTGCGTCGATGCCGTCCGCCAGCGCCGGAAGAAGCGCCGTCGCCGCGCCCGTGGCCCGGCTGTAGCACACCTCGGCGGCGGGTCGTCCCTTGACGGCGGCGTCGGACGACTGCAGCGCCTCGCCCGCAGCCACCGCGGCGTCGCGAAGGAGCTCCAGAGCTTTTCCAACGTCGTCACCGCCGCCTCCTTCCAACTCGTCAGCCTCAGCGGCCTCGTTGTGGATCTGTCTGACGCAGAGGAGCGCCGCGACCATCTCGCCGTGCTCCAAAATTTGTTCTCGCTCAGCCGCGGAGAGGAGGTTGTACACGCCAGCCGCCTCGACGAGCCACTGCAGGAACATGTCGTGACGCCTGGCCTTCTCGTCCAGGTGCATCTCTACCGCAGGTCCCGGGCCGGATGGACCGGGCCAGTGCTTGGGGAGCGCGTCGACGATCGCGCGGCTGTTGGACGCGAAGGGAGCGGCGGAGACAACCTCCGGGGAGGCGGCGGCGTCCAGGGAACTGGTAAGCGCACCCGCCGCGCGAAGCCTGAATCCAGCCTCGGAGGGAACCCCGCCGCTGCCACTCGCGTACGCGGCGAACTCGGCACGCACCGCAGCCTCAGCCTCGACGGGATCGACGTCGACCGGAGGGAGGGGCATGTCCATGGCGGTCAAAGGCGCCGGCGCCTCCGGCTCAGTCTCCCGCTCAATCTCCACCGGCATCATCGCCGCGCCGTCCGCCGTCGCGGGGGAGTAGGCGACGACCCCCATGAGCTCCGTCAGCATGAGCCAGCCCCCGATCGAGGGCGCGGCCGCGGCTGACATCACGCGACCACCTCCAGCCGCCGGGTCGTGCATGAGCATCTGGTCGCTGAGAGTCTCGTTCGCGAAGAGCGCCGCGCCGCCGCCGGGGGTGACGACGAGCGCGGCATCCGTCGGGACGCCACCCGCGAGAACCGTCGCACCGCCGCGCGCGCCCCCGCTCGGGACGGCTCCCGCGGCCGGTACCGCGGACGCCAGTACGGCGAGCGAGGAGCCGACTCCCGCGCGTGTCTCGGCGCGGTGGAGCGACCAGCGCCGACCCTCCGCGGCGAGCACGACGACCGTTCCTCCCGGCGCGGGCGCGGCGGACACGAGCTCGACGTCGCCCTCCGTTCGCAGCGCCGTCATCACCGCACCCAGCGCGCGGTTGGAGGTGACCATCGCGTGACCCCCGCCTCCAGCCCGGTCAACCTCCCACTCCTCCAGGCGTCGACCGGTCAGCGCGATGAGCCTCGTGGAGTCGCCGACGGCGGCGGGTCCCGCCCACGCGAGCGACCTGACGCGAGTAGCCTCGTCGGTACCCGCCGCATCCACCGCGAGGGGGTCGGCGAGGAAGCGCAGCGCAGCCTTCGCCGACGACATGGCCGCCATGCCCCACTTGGACGGCGTGGATACGGCGTTGGATGCTCCACCGGGCGTCGACGCTCCCCCGGGCGTGCCGCCGCCGCTCGCGCCGTCCCTTCGCATGGCAGTCACCGTGACGGTTCCCTTCGCGACGCACTCCACCAGGAAGAGCTCACCGCGGTCGCATCCGACGACGGCGATCACCCCGCCCCTCGAGGATGGCGTGGCGATCATCGCGGTGACGCAGGGTGCGGCGGCATTGTCCTCTCGCCGCGGCAGCCTCGCCTCTCCCATCTCCTCCCTCGCCCCGCTCGCACCGTCGCATCGAGCCACGGCAACCTTGCCCGAGGCTGCGCCTGCGGCCACCACCCAGAGCGTCGCGCCCCCGTCCGCGGAGGAGACGTGCACGAGGGGACCCGATCGGTCCCCGGCCACGCGAGGAGCGACGTCGTACTCGGCGTACGCGTCGGGCACGGCGCCGCCCTCGGAGGAGCGATCGCCGGCGCGCGAGGGCAGCGCCCACGCGTGCACTTTGCCCTCGTGCGTCACCCACGCGGTGCCGCATTCGGCATCCAGACCGCCGCGCGCGCTACCCGCATCGCCTGTGAGAGTATTCGTGGGGGGAGAGAGGTGAGGGTCGGGTCGTCGACGGTCGCGCGCGCGAGATCGGGCGCGCGAGGCGGTTGGCGAGGGTTTGTTTTTGTTTTCGCCTGGGATCGGTCGGTGCGGGTCCTTACCTGTCTGGAGCACCTCCAACACGCGGCTCGGAAGCTTGCACTGCACGCGCCACATCTTGCCCGAGTGCGCGCGAGCCTTCGGTTCGATACGCCGCCCCGCGATACGTCAGGCGGCTGCGGCTTTGAGCCCCGGTGCCGCAGTTTTCAAATATTTGGCACCGCTCTGACAGAACTCAACGCACTCGCCTCTCGCTGCGAGAGTTTTTCCTCGCTCAGTGCACACCCGCGCTGGCGAGGGGCTGTGGCCGCCGGGGGCGACGCGAGGTGCGAAGCGAACCTCCTCCTTGGTCGGTGATAGACATGGGTCTATTCGGGGATCTGCCCTCGGCGAAAGACGGTTCGTCAAGGGGCGATGGGGGCAGATCGTCCGAGACTCCGACGGGGGGCAGATCCGACGGCGTCGCGGCGACCACGACGCCCGGTTCCACCGCGGGGAAGACCGGGGGATGGTCGGGAGCCGGCAGCGCGCTCAGGGCCCCGCCGCGGAAGTCCCCAGCGCTGCTCAATCCCCAGATGCTCAAGGCGCAGGCGGCAGCGTTGCGCGCGCAGCAGGCCAAGCTCGCGCGCCAGAAGGAGGCGACCTCGACCGATGGGCCGGGAGGGTCGTCCGCGGCCAGGACCCCGGGGACCCGACCGTCCGCGTCGGCGACGCCCGTGGTGGTTCGAAAGACGGGTATAGGCGGCGGGGACGTCCCCGAGCCGTCGGCGGCCACCTACGGCACCCTGAGTGCCGAGGTGGACGACGAGTACACGCCCGGTCAGCCAAACTCGTACGAAGACGTGGTGCGTTTGAGGACGCGGCGAGTGGCGACGGAGGCGGCGGCGAGGGAACGGGAGCGTCAGAGGGTGGAGCTCGAGAGGCAGAGGCACGAGCTCGAGGAGGAGAGGAGGGCGGCGGCGGCGGCGGCGGGCACGGCACCGGACAGGAGCTCTCTCAACGTCACGGGGGAGGAGGCGCACACGCGCCGCGCGACGCTCACGTTCGTCAAGCCGGGCTCGAGGCTTCACGCTCAGGGCTCGAGGCTTCACGCTCAAGGCGCGGCGGTTTTAGCGGGTGAGGCGGAGATGAAGCCGGAGATGAAGCCGGAGCCCCAGAAACCAGCCGCGCCCGTGAAGGACAAGGGGATGAGCCTCGCGCAGAAGATGATGGAGAAGATGGGTTGGAAGGAGGGCTCCGGCCTGGGCAAGGACGGGCAGGGCATGACCACGCCGCTGATGGCTCAGAAGGATGGAATTCGATCCGGTGTGATTGTCAACGCGCCTGAAATGTTTCCGAACAGGTCCACGGTCATAGGAGACGCGCCCGCCGAGGGTGAGGGGGCACACACGGGTGAGGGGGCACACACGGGTGAGGGGGCGCGTCTCGGAGCGCCGGCGTTTGTCTCGTCGAGTGACGCCCTCGTCGCCGTCGTCCCGGCGGCGGGCGAGGAGGAGAGATTCGCCGCGCCCACGAGGGTGCTGCTGCTGCGTAACCTGACGGGGCCGGGGGAGGTGGACGGGGACCTGGAGGACGAGGTGGCGGAGGAGTGCGAGAGGTTCGGCGCGGTGGTGCGGGTGGTGATATTCGAGGTGACGGACGCCGGGTACCCGGCGCGGGAGGCTGTGCGGATATTCACCGAGTTTGTCGAGGACGCATCCGCGGAGAGGTGCAGGGCGGAGATGGACGGTCGCTTCTTCGGGGGCCGGACGGTGCGCGCGACGTTCTACGACGAGGACAAGTTCTTCGCCAACGATCTCGGTCCGCAGCCCGGGGAGAGGGCTGTGGGATTGTGACGGCCCGAGGAAATACTCTTAGTGTGTTGATGACGGATTTCATTTCCGTTCTCACTCCTCCTTGCTCTTCTTCTTCGCCGGTGAGGTGAGGAGCGCGAGCGCCATGGCGAACCCTACGCCGATGACGCCGCACGCGATCATGGTCCCGCCCCACATCTTCGGAGATCCTTCGAACGCCGCCAACGAACGATCCCACGCTCCCGACAAACCTCCTTTACGAAATCCAGCCAGCACCCCCGCGAAGTCCTTCCTCGCGACGCTCATGAAATGGTCCGCGGCGTCGTACGTGTCTATGATGAGCAGCGCCAGGGATTTGGTCGTCTCGGAGATTATTCTCTGCACGGGCGTCGCCTCAGGGGGCACGTCGTGAGCCCGGGCATCCGCGTACGTCGCAGTCGCAAACTCCGCCATGGCTTCGACGGTTCTCGCCCCGGTGTACTTGAAAACCTTCCTGTCCCTGAACAGCAGCATGGTGGGCAGGCCCCGGACGTGCTGCCTGAATCTGCCCGTAGTTACCGGGTTGTTCGGTCCGTCGATGTCGGCTACGATCACCGCATTGTCCATCTCCTCCGCGAGCCGCGTCCATTCGTCATTCATCCTAACGCAGTGGCCGCAGGTTTTGCTTTTCACTCGGACGAACCAAACGCCCGCGGTCTGACCCGTGGCCGCCTGCGTGTGATGCTCGAACGTCGCATCCGTGAGGGTGACCACCTCGGCGGCGTTGGCAACCCCTGCGAGGCACAAAAGCGCCAGAAGCGTGATGTGCGCGGTCAAACGCATGAGGAAAGTGTGAGACGGCATCAAACAGACGGGCAGGCAGCTGGGGAGACGAACTGACCGGAGAGCCGGTCGAGCCACTGACTGAGACTCCTTGTGCGACCTATTTGGACTAACGGGTCTGACGTCGGGTTCAGAACGAGGAGCGCGCGTGGCTCGTATTCCGTCGAGAATCTTCCTCCGAGGTCCTCTCCGAGCGTGTTTCCAACCCGCCGAGGAACCCTCGCCCTCCAGACCCGCACCCCGCGCGGTTAGATCGGTCCGTTCTCAGAGAGAAATCCACGATGGCGAAGCAATTCTACGGAGAGGCTGCCAACTTCCCGGGGGCGCCCGAGAACTTCGACCCGTCCGACCCACTGGCTGATAAGGTCGCGGCCATCGCGCAGAGGGAGCACGTGGTCCGCGAGAAGATGGTGAAGATCGAGACCGCCAAGGTGAGCACCCGGCGCGACACACAACTCCCACGCCACGCTGGACACGCATCCAAAAATAAACCCTAGGCCACGCCGGCCCAACCGTGCGCCTTCCACTGACGCGATTTCCCCCCGTCCCTTCAACCGCAGCTGCTTCGCGAGCGTGTTCAGGAGTGCTACAAGATGGAGGGCGTGAACCACTACCAGAACTGCAAGGAGGTGAGCTGACCAGCCCGGTCGAACGATGGATTACCGATGCACGATATTTTAACACTTCCACCCGCGTTTCTCTCGCCGCGTCGACTGACCCGCATGTTGCCCACCTTTTCTTCACGCAGGAGGTGAAAGCGTATCTGGAGTCCATCAAGAACGTCGGTGTGCATCGTTCGAACATCGGGCCGAACGATAAGGCGATCGATCAGCAATAGGATCAGTCGGTCGCGTGTAACAAAAACTTTCTGTGTTTCCGTACTCTTCACGCTATCACCCCCTCAGTTCGCTACCACCCCGTCAGTTCGCTACCACCCCCTCACACCCCGCTCAGTTTACCCGCGACGCACGCCGCGAACACGATCGCCCCGTACTGCGTCCCGTTACTCCTAAACTTGGAAGCGCAGTCGTCTCCGTCGTCTAGGTTGACGTCCCGCACCTGCCACGCGAGGTGCGCCGCCGACGCCGCCGCGCCGACGTAAAACACCGGCCCGACGCCCGCCGCGTGTCCCGCCGCGCACAGACCCGCGGTGGATGCGGCGCCGAACATGGCCAGGTACTTCTTCGTCCCCTCCGCGCGTCCACCCGCCATCTCACGCAGACGCAGCGCCGTGGACTTGACGCCGATCTTTTCGTCATCCGCCGCGTCCTGGTGCGCGTACACGGTGTCGTACAGCAGCGTCCAGAACACCCCGCTGGCGTACAACGGCGCGCATCACCATCGGGTCCAGNTGCCCGTGCACCGCGGCGTACCCGAGCAGCGCGCCCCAGTTGAACGTGAGGCCCAGGAACGCCTGGGGCCAGTTCGTGACGCGCTTCATGGCGGGGTACGCGGCGACCAGCGCCAGGGACGACGCGCCGAGCGCCACGCTGAAGTCGTTGAGCCTGAGCAGGATCCCGAGGCCGGCGAGCAGCTGGGCGCCCAGGAACACACACGCGGCGGTCGGTGACACAGCCCCGGACGCGATCGGCCTGTTCCTGGTTCGCGCCACCAGCGCGTCGATGTCGCGGTCCCAGAGGTCGTTCACGGTGCAACCGGCGCCCCGCAGCAGGAACGCGCCCGCGCAGAACAGCGACGACAGGTACGGATCCGGCGGACACCCCGGCGGCGCGGCGAGTGCGATGGACCAGAGGCACGGCCACGCGAGCAGGTACACCCCCGCCGGTCGGTCCAATCGCACCAGCTTGGCGTAAGGCACCGCGGACGGAGGCAGGGTCTCGTCCACCCACGTGCGCTCAGCCTCGGGGGCGCGCGTGAATCCGCCGTCGTGCGAGGCGGACGTCGCATCGCCGGAGCTCCGTCGGTCCGCGTCCTCGTCCGTCTCACACGCGGTGGCATCGACCCGATCGGACGCGTTCCCGCCCACCCACAGCGAGTGGGAGGCGGCGTACCCTCGAGAGAGAGATGCGGGAGATGCTCCGTCGGATCGGATGCCGACCCGCGGGGAGGCAGCGAACGCGTCGACGCCGAGACGCGCGAGTCCGCGACGGGGTTCGGACGCGTCCTGGAATGACCAATCGCGCGTGTGTATCGTCATCTCCCGTCCCCAACCCTCGCCGAACCACCGGAGCTGTCGCGACGTCGCCCACTCCCCCGCGCTCGCGCCGTCCCATCCCCGATGCTGCGCGGGCGACGCCTCGACGAGCGCGTGGCAACGCGTCAGCTGCCTCCCCGCGGCGGCAAGCGTCCGCCTCATGTATCACAGGTGCTATCGAGATCTTATAGGACACGCTCCGCACGTCGCTTTTCTACCCACCGTCGCCGACGGCGAGTGTGTCCCGCGCGACGTTTGGTTTGGTGGTTGTCAGAAACATCAGAGACAGAATCGATGAGCGCGGGGACGTTGATCACCGCGAGTATGGCCACGAGTGACGGCTCGACGATGCTCAAGAAGAAGGTGTGGGCCGTGGTGGGCAACCACGGCAAGAACCCCGTCGTCGGGCAGCTCACCGAGAGGCTCAGGAGCCACGGAAAGGAGGTGCATCGCGTGAACCCGTACGGGAAGCCCCCGGCCGAGTACAAGTCGCTCGAGGACGTCCCTGGGTCGGTGGAGTGTGTGGATCTGGTGGTGAATCCGAGGATGGGCATGGATGTGGTGGAGCAGATGGGCGAGCTGGGGATACCCAACCTGTTCGTGCAGCCGGGTGCCGGGTCCGAGGAGATAAGAAACCGATGTCAGGCTTTGGGCATCGCGCTCCACGAAGGTTGCGTGCTGGTCGAGCTACCGGCGGGAAGGCTGTGAACGACATTCTGCGTTTAGGGTTATGTTAATACGAACCGGCGACGTCACTTCTTGGCCATGTACCTGGCCATGCGGATGGAGGCGCGGATCGCGTTGCCGGCGTACGCCACGCGCCCCTCCGCCTGCTCCGCGGTGGCGCCCGGCCCGATGATGCCCATGCCCACCGGTTTGCCGTGCTCGAGCTCGAGCTGCTTGAAGATGAGAGAGCAGGTCGAGCCCATCTCCTGACCGTGCAGCGTCGATCCCTTCTCGATGTATCCCACCACGCACACCGCGTCCAGGGCATCGTCCTCGAGCATGCGCTCCACCACCAGCGGCGCCTCGTACGTGCCCGGGACCCACACCACCTGGTCCACCCTCCCGCCCATGGCCTCCGCGCTCACCCTCGCGTCCTCCAGCATCCTGTCCATGAGCACGTTGTGGAACTCGCCGATGACCACGCCCAGGCGAACGGGATCCGAGGACCCGTCGCCCACGTGGAACACGGACGCATCCTTCCACTTGCCCGCCTCACCCGGGGTCTGATGCGCAAACACCACCGCGTCGTCGGTCTCCTGGACGCTGCCCGGGGAGTGGAAGGTGTACTCCTGTTCGAGCTTGGCGCGTTCATCCGCGGCGGCGGCGACGGTGCGACCCTGGCGCGATTGCTTGGCGTGGCGTCTGGTCTGCTGGGATCGAGGACGGGGCACCGTTTCGGAACCGGTCAGTCGGGGACGATGCGATTCGACGACGACAATCGGACAATCGGGTGGTCGGATAGATGAGGGAAGACGGGACCGGGGGGGAGCTCACCGCGACGCGGGCGGGCGCGCCGAGGATGACGCGGCCGGTGTGAAGCATGGCGGAGGCTGACATGTCTCTCTTTGAGTTTCGCGAGCGTGGAGCGCCGCGACGTGTGTCGGAAGCCACCGAGGGGAATCCCTAACCATCGACTAGACTCCGAGATCTCTCCAATCTGCCAATCGGCCGGTGCCGATCTCGCTCTCCTGTCGACGAGGAAAAGACGACCCATAAGCCGCGACACCGGCGTATGTTTTGGGGTACATAAACGTCTTGGGCCCATAGCCAATCATCGACTGTACTTGAACAGGATTCATTTCTACAGTAGATACACCCTAATCAGTATTCTCCAAATACTGACAAGCTTCTCATGTCGGAAGAAGAGTTATGACTCCGTAGTCTGAGCCGGAAGTCTGCATCGCTCCCACGGTTGAAAGACCAGGGACTGTGCTTGATGATGGCCCCCTAACATCATTCCAGTTGGGGCGGACGGCTATGGAGCGTTCGGACGGCTGAAGTTTTTTGCCAATTCGCAATTGCGATTCGGCTGAGTGGCATTGAAAATGGTGACTCATCCTCACCAGGGGAAAGCAAAAGCAACAATAAAGTAAAGTAGGGTAAATTGCATCGCCAATCGTCGGAAGGAGTCAGGGTTTACAAACCGTGAAACCGTGTCCCCTCCCGAAACCGCGAAAAAGCTTTATCCGCAATTCTGCTTTTTTGGCGGCTTCACTGCGCGCGCGCGTCACGTGCGGGTGTAAAGATTGCTCGTGTACCGCGGCGGATTGTGCGGCACTCGAATAGGATCCATCTGCGCGCATCGCAACTCGCGTCACCTCAAGGGAACGCCACCGCGTCCGCGTAATCCCCCTGCGTAAAAACCGGGGAGATCACAGCGTAACATCATGTTGGCGCAATGTCAAACCGTTCGGCTCGTCGCCCCCGCGGCGCTCGCGCGGCCGCGCGCGACCATCGGAAGCCGGAAGGTCGCCCTCGGTCAGCACCGCGTCCAGGTGAGTCCCACCCCCACGCGCGTCGCGAACCCCGCGCGATCAAAACCTGGCGCCGATCCCCCCCGCGCCAACAAAAAATCCGCCTGTTCGAGGCCCCCGCCAATTCTCACGAG